>OCZU010001916.1_pt1 | contig 13438 bp, 16 predicted proteins | sample 1539001 | NCBI WGS metagenome assembly OCZU01 (sample SAMEA3539306, study PRJEB22396) | soil metagenome | biome: tundra; feature: field; material: soil | place: USA | collected 2010-05 | depth 0.15 m
TAGAGAGGGATATCGTCGTTTTCATAGTTATTAAACGTTTTACTGGAACCTTCCAGTATCGTCGGCAAGCGGGGTTAGTGCAAGCGCAGGCACGAATCTTGCGCTGCTATGCCGGAGTTGCTCGTGCGTTTACAAGTGCGTGCTCCTGATCACTGACATTTACCACGCCAGCAGCTAGAAATGAGGACGACCGCGAACGGGCATCTGCTTCCGGCAAGGAGGACATATGGCAACTCAGGCGTCACTGGAAACCATCGAGGATTTCTTGGCCCAAAAACGTATTGCGATGGCCGGGATCTCTCGGGACCCGAAGAGCTTCAGCGCAAATCTGTTCGAAGAACTCTGTCGTCGTGGGTACGATGTTGTTCCCGTGAACCCCAATACCGCAGAGGTGCAGGGACGACGCTGCTTCGCCCGCGTACAGGACATCCAGCCTCCCGTCGAAGCGGCATTGCTGATGACGTCCCCGGGAGCCACAGAAAAAGTGGTGCATGACTGCGCCGAGGCGGACATACGGCGGGTTTGGATGTACCGTGCGGCGGGCAAGGGCTCGGTCAGCGCGAAAGCCGTCGAGTTCTGCCAGGAGCACGGGATTGACGTGGTTCCAGGACAGTGTCCGTTCATGTTTCTGCCGGAGACTGCGGGCTTCCATCGCTTCCACGGCTTCATCCGCAAGATCACGGGCCGTTATCCACGGCACGCTCACACGTCAAACAGATCTGCTTAGGCCGACCACTTAGGAGGCTGAACACGACCGCCGACGAATCCATAGCTGGCGAACTCGGAATCTACGTGTGCCCCGTATGCAAGCGTCGCTTGTGCCAGGAAGAGGCTGGGCTCCGCTGTCTCACCTGTTCCCAAGCCTACCCAATGAGGGAGGGTATCCCCGACTTCATTCTGGAAGAGCTATCACGAAGTGCTGACCCCGTACTACGGAGAATGCGCTTCATCGACCGGATGGCGCCCATTTACGAATCGAGGTTGTGGTATCCGATCGTTTTGAATATCTGCGGCGGACTGCACAGCCCGTCTCTTGCCCGGCTGATCAGTACCGTGACTCAGAAAGTCCAATCCACCCAAGGCCGCGTGCTGGACGTCGCCTGCGGCCCCAGCACTTACGGCCGGCGGATCGCATCCCCATCGAAGGAAGTATTCGGAATCGACGTATCCCTGGGTATGCTTCGGCAAGGCGCCACTTACATTGCAGAGGAAGGCAATTCCCACATGCACTTCGCGCGGGCAAGAGTGGAGGCCCTTCCATTCAAAGACGAATTTTTCGACGCTGCCCTGTGTTGCGGCTCACTGCATCTGTTTGCCGATACTGTGATTGCTCTGCGCGAGATAGCTCGCGTCATGAAGCCTGAGCCATTCTTTCAGTCTTTATTTCGGCGTAGGTCGCGGTGGCGTCCTGAAGTTTCGCAGCGTCCGGGAGTGGAGTCGCAGGAACCACGGCCTTCATGTATTCGAGCTTCCTCAGATGGAACAGTACTTGAGCGCTTCCGGCTTCCAAGATTTCCAGCCCGAAATGTTTGGCTCCATCTTGACGTTCAGCGCTCGCAAGAAATCAGCTTGATCGTTGCGGCAAGACCGGGCCGGAGAAGACGATCCCATGGACTTCACCAACTGCTACGAGGACGTGAGCCGTGCCGGCGCATACGCCACACTTGAGTTCGCCAACACCTATTACCTCGCCTACCGCGACCTGCCTGCGATTCTGGCCGGGAATGTGGCCGGATCGAGAGCGCTTGACTTCGGCTGTGGCACCGGCAGGTCGACTAGGTTCCTGCGGAGACTCGGGTTCAATGTGACCGGAGTTGATGTCTCCGAAGACATGCTGCAGATCGCACGCGGCGTCGATCCTGGCGGCGATTATCGCCTCGTGCCGGGGGACAACTTTGACGAACTCGAGGCTGGTGCATTCGACCTCGTGCTCTCCGCTTTTACCTTTGACAACATTCCAGGAGTGCGGAAGGCAAGAATCTTCGGCGACCTCGGAAAGCTGCTGACGCCGAATGGAATCATCGTGAGCATCGTCTCGTCCCCGGAAATCTACACCCACGAATGGGCCTCGTTCACCACCAAAGACTTCCCGGAAAATGCCTCCGCTCGCAGTGGCGATGTCGTGCGCATCGTCGTCACAGATCATCAGGACCGCAGGCCCGTCGAAGACATCCTCTGTACCGATGAATCGTATCGGGAGGTGTATCGAGTTGCGCGCCTACAGGCCATCCAGGTTCTCAAGCCGCTGGCCAGTGGGGACGAGCCCTACTCGTGGGTGAACGAAACCAAGATTGCTCCCTGGGTGATTTACGTGCTGAGACGAGCGCTGTAACTCTGCCGCTACGCTGCCGAGGCCTCCTGGTTCAAATCACAGCGTTCAAAACACAATAAGAAAGATCACGACGACAGAGCGCTGGGGAAGCGCGTCTGGAAGTCCAGCAGGCCGACCCATTCCGGGGTAATGGTGATGCGGACCATGCTCGAAATCATGGTGCGAAGGTTCTTGACCCAGGCCTCGCCCTGTTCGGTTCCGAAGTAACGCTCGGCGGCGGTGGCGTACTCGGGCACGATGCCGTCGACGGGCTCGAGACGGGCGGTGCCGCGGACCAAAAGAACTTTGTGCGGGAACGTGTTGTCATCGATAGTGAGGGACACCTTGGGATTCTTGGCGAGAGCCTTCAGCTTCGGCGCTCGCGGCGGGGTTGCCATGATGACTTCCCGCCCGTTCCAGTGAAACCAGATGGGGATCACCCTGGGCGTGCCGTCGGTCCAGACATAGGCCAGGCGAGCCGGAATCTTCGAGCGCAAAAGTTCCTGCGCGGCGGGATGCTGCAGGAGTTCGAGACCTCCCTGATGAACTGGTTTCATGATGCGCTCCTTTGCGTGGAGTTACGCAAGCGCAGAGTTCCTCTGCGCAGCGGGCAAGAAAAGCCGGCTCGGGGAGAGATTGTGCACTTGCTCATGGCAAGAGGTCAATGGTCTCAATTTGCCTAGCTTATTTCTTGGGATGCGAGACGCTGAAGACAGACGAGGCGACGAGAAACTTGCCCTGGTCAGAATTCACGGGGTCCAGGTCGAACGAATAGTCGTCGTGTCCGGGAAAAACGCGGGCGCGGAAGTAGTAGATTTTTCCCTCTTCCGCGGTGAAGTTAGCCATGGCAAACGCTCGGGAACGTACTTCTAGCGTCGATTGCCAGTTGATGCAGAGATGGTGCTCGCCGGGATCGGCTGCGAAGAAGAAATACGAACTGCCGTGGTTGGCTCCCACCCACGCGCCGTCCATGCCCACCTTGGTGAGGGCCAGGCTCACGCTGGTGAAGAATTGGTTCCCGTGGCCAGTGCACTGGGAGCATTGTCCCAGATCCTCGACCACATAGACCAACGCTTTGCCGGGCTCGGGTTGGGGATTGGGGTGCTGCGTCCCATCCTGTTTAACGTCGAACTTGATTTCTTTGGGGCCGCAGGCAGCTTCGGCGGCGGCGAGGGCGGGTTGGTCTTGGGCTACGGCATGGGTGAAAGCGGAAGCGGCGAAAAGGATCAGAACGAGAGCGGCTTTCATAGCGTTCCTCCCGCTGGAAACTGCGTCGCGGGTGTGGATTGGCACGGTCGGCGGCCAGCTTGGCGCAGAACCAGCTAGAAGTAGGATATCTCGCAAAACTGCTTTAGATGAAGAGATTTGTCGAGTTTTGCAAAACTATGTCAACGCAAGACTGGCCAGACGCGCACGCAACACCAACTTGCAAAATAAGCCGCGGGAACCGCTCACTCGCCGGCGTCGTATCTCACATCGTCGGATGACGGCGTTCGACGCCCTGAGGTATGATTCCATCCCACAGCGAAAACCGAGGTTCCTTTCATGAAGATCCGGTGGATGATCTTGTTCTTTCCGTTGGTTTCGGTGATTGTGCTCTCTTTGGCTGTCATGCAACACGCGGCGAAGGCGGCTCCGGCGCCAGTTCTAGCTGCTCCAGCGGCCAAAGCTGCTCCCTCCCCGGCCTCGAACAGTTCCGGTTCGCCAGCGATCCCCGATACCACGCTGGCTATCAATTCCGACAAGCCTATGTCGGAGCGCGTGGTCCACTACGAGATCGATGCGAAGTACGACGCGGCCAAGCATATTGTCGACGCCACCGAAGTGCTCACCTATCACAACCTGACGGGGCAGGCGCTCGACCATTTCCCGTTCCATCTTTATCAGAATGCCTTTCAGCCCAAGGCCACTTGGGTGAGCGAGGCCAAGCTGATGGGCAGCCGGGACACGAGCTACGCAAAGTGGGAAGACAAAGACTACGGGTCGGAAGAGATCAAGAGCCTGGAAGTCGTAGGCCAGGGTGATCTGACTGCGCAGTTGCACTACATCGCGCCCGATGATGGCAACAAAGACGACAAGACCGTAATCGATCTGCACATGCCCAGGCCGATCGAGCCGGGCGAGTACGTGCAGTTCAAGATCTCCTTTAAGACGACCTTTCCTGAAACCCAGGCGCGCTCCGGTTACAAGCGCGATTTCGTGCTGGGCGGGCAGTGGTTCCCCAAGGTTGGCGTGTTCTGGCACGGAGCCTGGAATTGCCACCAGTATCACAATACGACCGAGTTCTTCGCCGACTTCGGCGTGTATGACGTCAAGTTGACGGTGCCGCAGTTTGAGGTGGTCGGCGCCAGCGGAGTGAAAGTCGGCGAGGTCAGCAACCCTGACAACACCAAGACCGTGACCTATCACGGAGATGATATTCACGACTTCGCCTGGACGGCGAGCCCGCGCTACAAGGTGAAAGACGATGGCGTCTTCCAGGGACAGATGGGGCCGGTGAAGATGCAAATTCTCATGCAGCCGGCGCACTGGAACCAGGTGGAGCGGCACGAAAAAATTCTGCGGCAATCGCTGGATCACTTTGAGCGCTGGTATGGGCCCTATCCGTACAAGACCATCACGCTGGTTGACACCGAGCCGGATTCGGCCGCGTTTGGCATGGAATATCCCACGTTCATTACGGGCGGTACGACTTGGTGGGTGCCGGAGGGGCTCTACTTTCCGGAGTTCGTGATCGAGCATGAGTTCGGACACCAATATTGGTATGGCATGGTGGCGACCAACGAATTCGAAGATGCCTGGATGGACGAGGGCATTAACAGTTATTCGGAAGTGAAGGTCCTGGATTCGATTCTCGGCCAGAATACCTCGATTATGAATATGGCGGGCGCCACCGCGAGCGAACGGGAAACACAACGGCTGAGCTACATCGGTGAAGCAGATATCGATCCCATTGCGAAGAATGCCTACGAGTATTACAACTCCAACTCCTACAGCGGCATTACCTACGGCAAGACGGCGAGCGTGCTGCTGACGCTGGAAGGCATCATCGGCGCAGACACCATGCAGAAGGCGATGCACGTCTACTTCATGAAGTATCGCTTCACCCATCCCACAAAAGCAGATTTTCTGAATACGATCCAAGAAGTTTCAGGCACGGACTTGAAATGGTACTTCGACCAGGCCGTCTACGGCACGCCGGTGATGGACTACAAGGTGCTCAGAATCGACTCCCTTCCCGTGAACTGGTACGAAGAGAAGAAGAAGGGCGCGGACAAGGATGACAAGAATACCGTCTATCTTTCACACGTCTGGTTGCAGCGCAAGGAAGATTTCGTCCTGCCGGTGGAAGTGGAGATCAAGTTCGACAATGGCGAGAAAGTTCGCGAGCACTGGGACGGAGCGAGCCGCTGGACGAGCTTTGCATACCAGAAGAAAGCGAAGGTAGTCTCGGCGGAAATTGATCCGGACCACAAGATCCACATTGACCGCAACGACCTCAATAATAGCTACACGGCCGAAGCCAATGGCAAGCCGGCACGCAAAGTCGCGAATTACTGGCTCTTTGCCGAGCAGTGGGTAAGCCAGGCGCTGGCGTGGTGGGCAATCTAGAACGGGCTTCGGGTCTCGGCTTTCGGGCTTCGGCACTTGGGGTAAGCGACAGGAATCGAGGTAGACACGAATGGCAGCGAATCAAGGTTTATTGAGCGGCGGCTGGAGCAGGGTGGCGCACAACAAGCGCTACATCGTCTGGTTCTATGTCTTGAATCTGGCGCTGGCGTGGTTTGGCACGGCAGCCTTCGGCAATCAAGCGCACCAAATGCTGGATCACAGCTTGGCCGCGGACCGTTTGGTAAAGGGCTTTGATCTGGGGGTGTTCGTCGAGATGCTTGCGCAGCCCGAGTTTGGGACGACCAAGACCTCTGGTGCGCCAGCAATCGATTTTGCGTTGCTTTTCTTCATCGCCACCGCGCTGTTTCTGCCCGGAGTGCTGCAAGGCTATGCGTCCACCTACCGGCTGCCGCGCGAGGATTTTTTCCGCGCCTGCGGCCGCAGCCTATGGCGGTTTATCCGCCTGATGATTGTGGCGGGCATTCTGATGGGAATCGTGGCCGGAGCGCTGTTCAGCATTCGCGGCGCGCTATTGAAGAAGGTGGAGGAAAGCACGAACGAATTGCTGCCCTTCTACGTTTCGATGGCGAGTTTGTTCGTTATCTTTCTGGCCATGAGCGTCCTTCGTATCTGGTTCGACCTGGCGCAGACCGACGTGGTTCTGAGCGATCAGCGGGCGGTACGAAAATCAATTGGCGCTGCCTTCCGGCATACGTGGAGGAACCTGGGTCGGCTGCTGGCCAGTTATGTGGTGACCACGATTGTGGCCGCGATTGTATTGGTGGCTGGGATATGGGTGTGGATGAAGTTCGTCCCGCCGTCCAGCGTTGCCGGGGCGTTCTTCGTCAGCCAGTTGACGCTGTTGTTGCTGCTGATCCCGCGTTTCTGGCAGCGCGGCGTGGCCGTGACCTACTACCTGCAGAATATGGTGGAACCGGTCGCGGTGCAGGCGTTCACGCCCGTGTCGGCCGTGGCGCCGGTCGTCAACGAACCGGTTTCCGCGCCCGCGATTTCGAGCGCGCCGCCGGAGACGCAAGCTTCGTAGCCTCGCGAGTCTTGCATCTTGCAACCTGAAGGAGTGCTCTTGAACTACCCGCGTATCGCCATCTCTGGCGTTGCCGCCACGGTTGTGTTCTTTCTCTACGGATTCCTGGTGCACGGTTGGTTGATTGCCGCCGACTATACGCCTTAGCCAGAAGAGAGATAAGCATACAATCGCTCCTGCTTCCCAATTCAATAAGAAATTCCCCCAAAAAGGACGGTGACATGTTTCACCGAATCAGCAAGACTGAGAACGGCACGGTATTGACCATGCTTCGGCTGGTCCTCGGTGTGATCTTTTTCGCGCACGGTGCGCAGAAGCTGCTGGGCTGGTTTGGTGGCCGCGGTCTCAGCGGCAGCATTGCCTTCTACCAGAATCAGGGAGTCTCTCCAGTCCTGGGTTTCTTATCCATCCCATCGAGTTCCTGGGCAGCCTGGCGCTGATTTTCGGATTCCTCGGCCGGATTGCGGCTCTCGGGATCATGACCCGCGTGCTCGTGAGTATTTGGACCGTCTATTGGCAGTTCGGTTTTTTCATGAATTGGAGAGGCGAGCCGCGAGGGGAGGGATTTGAGTTCCACATGCTGGCGTTTGCCATGGGCGCGGCGATCCTGCTGCGAGGATCGGGCGCGTACTCCCTGGACAGGATTCTCACCGGCGATCGCTCGTCGCAGTCCGGGTGAAGTGGTTCGTAGCTGAATGGGCACGTTCCCGGGCCTGTTCCCGGTTCAGGCCGTCTTCGAGTTCAGCTGTGCCTCGATCTTGGCCAGCAATCCAGCTCCAGCTTCCCCGGCATCGCGGGTAGAAAATTCGTGGCCCAGTTCGATGACACGGAGACTCGCGCACGCGGACTGAAAGGCCTGCTGCGCGGCCGGGGACGCGGGTATCTCCGGGCCCACGAGTATGAGATCGAAATGCGTGATGCGCATCAGGATCAAGGCGTCGCGCAGGTGGCTGCTGGTGTGGACGTCGTAGCCGGCGCGCAGCAGTTCGCGCAAGTAGGCCAGCACGTCGGCATTGCTGTCGAGGCAGAGAACGCTGCGTCCGGTGGGGACAAGGGTCTCGGCGCGGGCTCCGGGGCGGTAAAAGGCGGCCACCGCCTCCTCTTCCGAGGCGTGCATGTCGAACAGCTTGGTCAGGTGCGACAACTCCAGAACTTTGCGCACATGTTCCGGCACGTTGCAGAGTTTCAGGTCTCCTCGCGCCTGGCGGGTGCTGGTAAGGGTGCGAACCATCGTGCCCAGGCCGCTGCTGTCGATGAATCCGACGTCGCCCAGGTGCAGGACGATGGAGCGGCGGTCGCGCAGCAACCAGCTCACGTGTGCCCGCAGTGACTCACTCTCGCCGCCCGCAACGATTCGCCCGTTGCAGTGCACGATGGTGACGCGTCCGACTTCACGAGTGTCGAGCGATAGGCGCAATGGGCCCTCCAATGCGGCTGGGATCAAGCCTGCAAAATCGCAACATTATATGCCATGTCGGGCGCAGCGTCGCGAAAACCTAGGCGGGACGCTCGAATCGGCTCAAGATGAACTTTAGACACCTTTCCAAGCGTAGTCTGGAGGCATAAAATCTCTTGGAATGGGGCCATTTGGGGCGAATGGAGCGCACTATGGCAAAGCGTTTTTTCTTCTTCGGTTCTCTGTCGGCGACTCTGCTTTTTCTGCTGACCGTAAACGTCTAGGCGCAGCACGGGCGGTCTGACCCGTTGGGCACGGTGACGGCCACGCAAATTTCCTGCCCCAACACGGGCTTGGTTGGCACTGCCTGCTACGCCCTGGATGTCTCCTGCCCGAGAATCCAGAACTACACCGTCTACTTGAAGACGATTGCCCCATCCGGCACGCCGGCAGGAGTGGTTACGCTGACGCAGGGCGGGTCGGCTATCGATCTCTACGAGAACTACACCTATGGCACGGTGACCCTCCAGAATCTGGCGAGCGCGCAACTCCTCGCTGTTGAGATTAGGTTTGGCAACCCCTTCAACGGCAGAGAGCAGGGGTGGCAAACCGAAGCGAACGGAGCCGGAGTTCGCGCCGCCTCCTGCCGCTATGCCACGGTGACGGCATGGATCAAGAGTAATCTCGCCTCGCAAGTGCCGCTTTGCGCCGCCGGGGTTTCCGCAGGCTCCCAACAAATTGCCGAAGGGCTGGCGCATTACGGGTTGAGCCAATCTCTGGCTTTTGCGGAACTGGCTTCGGGACCGCCCTTCAACCGCACCGATGAAGCTTGCATCCAATCGGGAGGCGGCTCCGTGGAATACTGCTCGCGAGCCTTCGCGGGCATGATCGTGGATCTCACAGATGCCGAAGTCTATATCGACCCAGCGTATCCGGGATCGTGGTGCTCACAGGACATCAAGAAGAACAAAATGGATCATAAGTCGACGTTCTTCGATGACTCAGTGACCTCGGCCGACGCCTCGTTGAACTATCCCACGACCAATGTGTGGTTCCTGTACGGCGGGCAGGACACCACCGCAGCCATCAATCAGGGCGAGAACTACCGCCAGCAGATCACGACCTCGAACCATTTGGGTTGCGTCCCCAGTGCGCCACACTTGATCCCTGACGACCTTTCTGGAGCGGAGCAGATCGCCACCGACATGATTGGTCAGTGCGCCGCTAAGGGTGGTTCAAAAAAGGGGCGGTAGCGACTCGTGGCTCTAGAGCAGGACGACAGTGATTCCGCGATTGCCGCGGCCGAGGTCGGAGTCGCTCTTGAGTTCGGGGTGTGATTTCAGAAGTTTCCAGGCCGCGTCGTCGGACTTCGACCAGTTCTCGCCAAAGATGCAGCCGCGAATCTGGCCGTTCTGCGCCAGCTCCAGCAAACGCTTTTGCACGGCGATGCAAATCTCGCCGCCCGCGCCGGTTGAGCCGTAACCGTGGACCAGCTTTAGCAGCGTTGTTTTTTCCTGGCGCGCGAGTGCCAGTTCTCGCTCCATGCGCTGCAGGGCCTCGCGAACTAGCGGCATGTCGGATTTGAGGTTTACGATTTTGATGGAGGCCTCGAGTTGGTCGCCATCATAACCGAAGCTAGCCTCTCGGGCCGATGAAGAAGCCTTTAACCGCAAAGGGCGCTAAAGAACAGCCGCGAAGAACGCCAAGGAACCCCGGTTGGACCGCTGGATCCAGATCGAAAAAAACCGATACCATTGAGTTAAGATATCTGGAATCAAGGGGTTGTTTGCTTTCGACCTGGTGTCATCTTAGCTAAAATATTGGAAGCAAAGAACTTGCTCGTAAAGGTAAATATCCCTTGAAATCAAGTAGTACTCTGGAGGGCAGCCGTGACAGGGTAAAATCGCCACAAAGAAGCCCTAGCGGTGGGCTGTCCATCCGTGAGGATACGCGAGCAGCCATAAGACTATGACACCGATCCACGCCAGCACCCAAGAGATCGCCCCTGTCGCGCTGTCGCTTAGATTGGGAAAGCGCCGCCGAACGGCGGGACGGAGCAGGCAGAACCCGACGATGGCTAGAGCCCATGCTCCGATTAGCTGTATCAGTTCGCGCACAGTATAGGAGAACCCAAATGTCTACGACTCGCCCTTCAGTTGCCGAATTAGCGCGTCGATGTTCTGAGTCATCGCATCAACTCTACGAAGAAATGGGGCTTGACCTTGATCGTAGAGTGGGTGCCGCTTTAGCTGCGGTCCAAGCTCGGCGTTCTGCTCAATCACAGCCGCCAGTGCAGCTATCCAATTGTGCTGACGGCATGAATACACCTGAAGGTCGCGCAGCATCTCCAGAATCGCGCACAAAGTCTGATTCGTTTGTTCGTCAGCCATGACCCGCCTTCTTTCGGTTTCTCTGTCTCCGTGCTTCGGTGGGAGTGGCATGATGGAAGACTCCTAGAAATGGCTGAAGTACGCCATGTTTTCCGGCGTTAGTTTGGTTGCCTTCACTTCCACATTGATGACGAGTTGAACGTTGTTTTGCTCGGTAGGGGAGGCGGGCGGTTCGAGCAACTGGTCAGTGGTCACACGGAAGCCCGTTATCAGGCTGTCGTTTTCCGTGAGACAGAACAACAGGTTGGAACCTTGGCCCGAACCTTCCGGCTTGCAGCCTCTCACCTCTTGATCGTCTTGCGGTACGCGCAGACTGTCAAAAAGAACTTTTATCCGGTTGTCGATGTCTCCGCCGTGGTGGATTAGGTGGCCTGGATTTTCGCGGCGCAGGAAAAGGATGTCGAGGTCGCACACTAAGTTGAGCCGCTCCCGTATCAATGCGAGGCACCCGAATTCGCCGCGCTTTACAGGAAGCGGCGGTTCCGACTCCCATTCCGTGTCAAGGAATCTAGCGTCGTGATTCGTATAGAGTTGAAGCAGTTGGCGACTAAAAACACATCGAATCGCTTGCTTTTCCAGTCTGCGGGTTTCGCTCTGGCTAGCGGCCTTGAGCGGCCCATCGTAGGTAAGGCGGAAGTTCACTTCATCTCCGATTGTGAGCGGATAAAGAACCCCGTGTTGACTTTCACACACCATTGCGCCACACTCCCATCTAAGCGCAAAATGCCCAGAGATGGGACTGCCGCGCTAAGTCGATCATGGCGAATCACCCTAAACCTTCGGCCAAGAATGCAGAGGGTGAGACGCGCAAGAAACCTTTCACATGGGGCGACTTCGATGGAATGGTGGAGCGGGCGATTAAACAGCCCGCTCGAAAACCCGCTCCAAAATCGAAGTGAAAATCAAGTTGCCCTGATCCCGCCTGTTGTATCGAAAGCTGTACTCGTCCAAGTAGGTCTGCAAATATTTCCGGCTCACGGAGTGGTACACCCCGCCGATCCCGCGCTTCACGAGACTCCAGAATCCTTCGATGGTCTGAGTGTGAACGTCACCCATGACATAGATTTTCTGCGCGTGTTTGATGCGCTTGTGGTTGTAGCAGTTCGCCAGCTTGTGGAGTTGGTCGTAGGTCGAATACTCATCGCTGTACACGGTGGAGTTCGGCAGAATCTTTTCTTCGATGATCGGAAAAAGAGTGGCGGCCTTAACATCGGGAGTGACACAAGCGATGACGCGCCCGCCGCGTTCGACCATGCCGAACACCGGAGTCTTTTCGTCATTGTCGCGTCCGCGCATTCCGCGAGAGCCGTGCTTGTTCTTGCGCTTCCCGCCGACGTAGGTTTCGTCGATCTCCACCGTCGATCCCTCCAGTTGCATGTCGGGTTCGGACAGCAACGAGCGAATCTGGCGGAACATGCGCCAAGCGGTTTTGTAGGTGACTCCGGTCTCGCGCTGAATCTGCTTCGCGCTGATCCCGCAACGGGTCGATCCCATGAGGTACATCGCGTAGAACCACTTCTTGAGCGAAGTGCTGGAGTGCTCGAAGATAGTTCCGGCCATCGGCGAGATCATGGAGCCGCAGTAGTCGCAGGCGTAAGCCGGACGACCGGTCACGCGATGGTGTTTGCGCTCTTGGTTGCACTTCGCGCAGTGGGCCATGCCGTTCGGATAGCGCTTTTCCTTCAGGTACTCAAGGCAGGCTTCATCGTCCGGGAAGCGGCCCAGAAAATCCTCTACGGTGAGCCGCAAGTGTTTGGGAATGCTCTGTTTCTGCTTCATGGCATAAACACTGTGCCATAAAGTGTACTTGATGTCAAGGGATATTTACCCTCGTAAAATATCAGATTCAAAGGACTTAGGCCGAACCGTCTGGCTTAACTGGCTTAGAATCAGTGGGCGAACCGCAAAATATTGCATTCACGGCACTTATATCTCCACGCTATTAAGATGTCAAAGATCAAATGCGTAAAGAATATGATCGCAGCGTGAGGAACCGAAGTCAAGAGAATTCGAGCCGGCGAAATATCAATAAATTCCTCAACAGAGGGGACACAGAGTTGCACAGAGGACTGGTTAGCGCGATGCGGAAAGTTTGAGCGTCTTACGGACCCGGCCAAAGACATTGCCCCTGGCCACGCCGCTGGCATCGCCTTCGTCGATCGCGCTGCGCAGGGCGGCCAACTTTGCGGCGTGCTGCTGCTCCGCCACAAAACGGTCAAGTCCCGGAGTCAGATTGATGTTGCGTGTAGGCATGGCGGAGCCTTCCGGCACACTCGCTCGAGAATATTATGGCATGGCTGGCAAGGGTCGGGGGCGGTTTGCCGTCTGAAGCCGCTGTTGAAAGTGTTGGGGCTCTTGCGGCGCGACTGGAAGGCGCGCCCTTTCAAATCCGCGGCAGAGCACCTTACTTCCGGCGCGGCGGGCGAGGGCGCCCGCCCCTTCGGCTTCGCAGGGCACGCTCCCTGCCTGCGGGACGCCGGCGCTACGCGAAAACGACTACCTCTTGCGGCGGAATGTGAAAAGGCTATCGCGACACTACGCGAAGAGTGGCAGGAGAAGCCTTGAAACTGATAGAGTTCGCAAAGCGGGCGCAGCTTTACCAGTGCCTGGATCGGTTCTAGAGCAGTTCGTGATCAGCCGTGAACGAAACCCCGAAAGACGCATCCCATCCAGTTCGGCAAGCA
>OCZU010001917.1_pt1 | contig 13436 bp, 4 predicted proteins | sample 1539001 | NCBI WGS metagenome assembly OCZU01 (sample SAMEA3539306, study PRJEB22396) | soil metagenome | biome: tundra; feature: field; material: soil | place: USA | collected 2010-05 | depth 0.15 m
TCGAGCGCTGTCCCGAAAGGTAAAGCTTCTGGGACAGCAAAGGGGTGTACGTTCGGCCACTCTACGGGAATTGCGTCCGGCCTGGAGGTTCGGCTCAGTCTTCCAAAAGGCTTGGCAAATCGTCGCCGGGTCAGCGTGCGATTCAAAGGGCTTTAGCACCGTCGCCTGTCGGCTTCCAAAAGCACAAGGTTTCGGAAGGTTCTCCGGTAATGCACGCGGACGAGGCGAAACCCGTCATGGCTGAGCTAAGGCGAAATGCCTTTACGAACGCTGCTCCCAGCCTGCACGGGCTTTTCTGCATAGGAGCAGAATCTCCTTCGCGTGGTCATCGCTGCATTCAAGTGACGTCTGCCACGCTCCCGCGCGGACGCAGCGCGCCCAGAGCACGTCTAGACCTGAGGATCGGCAAAGGTCTTCAATATCGCTTTTTCGGTACCGGCGGTCCCGGACAATGAGTTCTACAGGAAGCTCCGAACCAGCGGCGAATTGTTCTTTGCGGTAAACGACGCTGGTTGTCGTGCCAATCATGTAGTACTCCGGGTTGAAGATATCGCCTGTTCGTTCCATCGTTTGGCTTGGCGCGAGCTTGAGGAGCCTATCAGGTTCGTCGTTTAGAGCGAAGAAGTGTTTGGCCTTTCGCGCCGTCAGGTCCAGGTTCATGACGGAGATCAGCGCCTTGCCGTTGGGCTTAAGGTGCTTGCTGATGTTCTGGATGATGCGCTTATTCTCGCCGTCGTCGGCGTATGTGCCGATGATGTCGTATAAAGCAATGACGGCATCGAATTGCTCACCCAGATCAACGGTTCGGCAATCGTTCACCTGAAAACGTGCCCGCAGGAGTCCCTTCGCTTGGGTTGTCTCGATTGCGGACGTGATTAAGTTCTCTACATAGTCGATGCCCGTGCATTCGAACCCGCGTTCCAGCAGCCCGATAACGTGTCGACCTGTCCCGCAGCCGAAGTCGAGGATCTTGGCTCCAGGTGCAAGTGCGCAGTACTCTATGATTAGGCTCACCTCCTCGCGTGTATGCCTTGCCCATGCCTGCTCCGTTAGCAACATCCGAGAGTACGCCTGTCGTGCTACCTGGTCACTGGCTTTGAGCATCTTCTCAATCTCCTCAGGCGTTAGGCCGATCTCTTGTTGATCGTGAAAAGTGAAAGCGAACCACTCCCATCCTTCATCCAGCGGCCCCAGGTTCCATGGGGTATTTCCTGTGATTACAGAGTCGAGCATCGTTGCCAGCCCCGAATGATCGACAAAGAATTGTGTATTGATTCGTGATCTGGCCCTATTGACTTCCAACTCGCAACCCTTCGTGACGTACGCCACGTTCTTGAGGGCAAGGTTCACCAGCTTTCGTTTGTTCTTGACGATTCGGATTGGCTGGCAGCGCCGGCGTGTTGCTTTTTCGAGTGCTCTGACCGCGTAAGGGTTTGCAGTAATGAGGCCCCATGCGAAGTGGCTAGAGAAGTTCCATATTGAGAATAACAACGTCTTGCCCACGTCGTTGCGTCGGTGCTCTTCGTGAACCACGAGCTGGGTAACCCAAGAGACAAAGCCGTACTTCGGAATGTTGGTTTGTATCGCTATGGCATAGCCCACTAGCTCTCCGTCCAAAGTTGCGAGCGCAACCTTGCTGTCTCTTGGAGCGAGTAGTTCCTGAATACGGCCACTGGAGAGTCTGACCGGTTCACCAGCCCTCTTGGGTGCACGCCTACTCCAAGTGCCGTAGTGTGCTGAATACAACGCAGAAAGATCCTCAAGAAGGGTCGGTTGGACAAGCGAGCCTGGGAGCCAACTATACTGGTATTGCATCAGAAAGCTCGATTCTGGCAAATGGAACCATAAACCCAACCCGCTCGACCACGCAACAAGGCCGTTTCTCTTTCGGCAGCCCTTGCAGCGACTCGCCATGAACGGCTTCTTCGGCAGCGTCATTACGGTTCTGCCCAATGCGCTTCAACTTCAGGCATGCGCCGTTGAGACGGGGATTCGCGCATACGCGGCGGCCCCAAGCGGTATCATGCCAAGGAACGCGAATGGAAATGTGGCGTTGTGGGTACATATCTCTGACCCCTTCCTTTCGTCGTGGTCATAGCCGCGAATCGCCTTATCACAAGCTCCAGGAAGTTACCGCCGATCTGGCGGCTGCGGCAGGCTCAATCCGCGGGCGTTTGATTGTCTGGATCTCCTGCATTGGCATCGAGCTTTCTACAAGATCTATTTCGCGACGATACCTGAACTCGTCTTGTTTCCCTTGAGGAACGGGCTCAACTCCCCATATCCTGTCACTGTGGCCGACTTCTTCGATCTTGTTAGCGCTACATACAAAAGCGCCCGTTCGGCGGTTTCGGCATTCCGCCTAGCGACGGCGTCTTCACCGGCGCGGATGGCCTGATCGAGGGGGGCCACGCCGCGGTTCGCGCAGACGATGAGCATGTACTCGAACTCCAGGCCTTTCACGCGGTGCATTGTGGCGATGCGGACGCCGGGTTTGTCGCGCTGTTCCGCCGCCTCGCGCCTGATCTCGTAGGTCTCCGTTCCCTCGCCGCGCAAATAGGCCATGTATGCCTCCACAATTTTTCGCGTGCGGCCAACGACGCAGATGGATTCCGGGGGCACGCCCTGGGTGGCCAATTCCTGGATGCGGGCCTTTACGAACGCGGCTTCCTCTCCGAAGGTCTGGAAACAGCGGATAATCGGCGGTTCGCCGTGGGTAAGAGACATGTATCCCTTCTGCTGGTCCTGGCCGCCGTCCAGGTCGTCGATCTCCCGGCCTTCGAGCAGCCCGACCGCGAAGCGGCGCGTCTCTTCGGTGGTCCGGTAGTTCACCTTCAGCTTCTTGCCGCGGCCCTTGATGTTGATTCCGCACTGCCCGACCGTCACGCGGTGATGGTAGATGCGCTGATGGGCATCGCCCACCAGGAAAATGTCGTTCTCGCCCGCCGGCACGATGGCCCGCAGCAATCGGAAGGCCTCCCCGCTCATATCCTGCGCTTCGTCAATCACCACCGACCGGTACGGCAGGGTGATCTTCCGGGTCTCGAGCAGCGACCTCGCATCGCGGATCAGGTCGATGTACTCCTTCTTGCCCTGCTCGTTCATCTGCGCGCGGTATTCTTGGAACACTGGCCAGATGCGCTTTTTCACCTCCCGGCTCAGGCGTGTGCCGCGACCCAGTCGAGCGGCCTTGACGTATTGCTCCATGGTGGTGATGTTCAGGGCCTGGATCACGTCTTCCCATTCCGTCCGATAGAAGCTCTCGGGTAGGCCGAGTTCGCCGGGAACGAGGTTCAACGCATTGCGCCAGCATTCGTTGCCCTCTTCATCGAAGACCACCTGGTGCCGGTAGCCCTGAGTGCGCAGGAAATTCGAGACCCAGGCGTCCAGGTTCACCACCTCGATCCGCGCCATCGCCTCGGCGGAGCAGATCTTGCGTAGGTTCTCGAATATATCCGTAGCCAAGTTTTTCGTGAAGGTCGTGACCAGGACGCGGTCGTCTTTGCCGGTAAAAACCTGTTCGGCGAGGTGTTTGGCTCGGTGCATAGCCACCACCGTTTTGCCCGTGCCGGCGCCGCCAAGCACACGAACCGGGCCGCCTGCCCGCATTGAGACCAGCTTGCGTTGCTTCGGATGCAAGAAGACCCGCCACTGTTCGAGGGGTGCGCTCAGGATTTCAGTCAGCTCCTTGGCTTCATCCACCACGTAGAACCGGCGGAGAGAATCTTCATTTTGTAGGGCCGCCAGGAAATCGCCGGTGTTTACAGCGGCTTCCTCGTCGCGCTTGTCCATTTCCTGAAAGACTTCCTCAAGCGAGTAACCAGAGGCCAGTAGAAACAGCGCCTCGTACGCCTCCTGCGGGATGTCCTTTTCCGACTTCTCCAGATCCGCGTCCGAGCGCATCCCCCGCACCAGCGGCAGAAGCGCCTCCGGCACGCCCAGGCGGAGCAGATGCTTGTCCTTGATTGCGCCGAAAAGGCCACCGCCCGATTCGGGCGCTGCCGCCACGGCAGCCGCCGGCGCGGACTCAACCACTTCCGTGTTCAGCACCTGTAACGCGCCCGTCAGCGGGTTGACCTGGAACGTCTTCTTGGCCGCCCACTCATAGGCGTCGTCGTGGTGGTCCACCCACGTCAGGACGTACACCGCCGATGCCGGATGGAACACTACGGCGCGGTAAGCCTGATCAATGCGGACCGAGTACAGGCCCTTCCCCTTGGCGCTCTCGATCGGTTCATAGTGGATTCCCGGCGAATCCGGCCGCTCCCGAAACAGCTCGATGAACTCCCGTACCTTCTTCTGGTGGTTCTTCTGAACGCTGGAGTATGCCAGCAGGAAGTCGTTCGATAGCGCTACGGTCAAGACTCACCTCCAGGCAGGTTGGCGATGAGGCTATCCTGCCACTCAGCCGCTGCGGCAGCCAGGTAGACGGTCCAGCCCTGCTGCGCGAAGCGGCTCTGGTATTCGACTTCGTAATCCATCAGGACGGCGATCTTCAGGTTTTCCCACGCCAATTCGGCCGTTCCCGCAATCGCGCCGTCGCCGCTCAACAACTCGAACCCCGAAGTGGGCAGCGCGCGTCCGGCGGCGGCAACTGCTTCCACCAGTGGGTGCAAGGCTGCATCCACATCGGCGAGCAGCGCTGCCAGCTTGCCTGCCGCCTGCTCCTGCCCGCTGCGCGGCGCTTCGGCATCCAGCAGCCCGCCGTATAGGCCTTCCCGTAGGCCGGCGGTGGCGACGAAGTCCACCAACCCCGCGAATTGCAGGATGTTGAACAGCCGCAACCAAGCCCGCCACGCGCGCTTCCAAGCGGCGCGGTCCGATGCCGCCGCCTCATCGAACAGTCGGAACGTGGCGCTCAGCCCTTCCATCCGCCGGAGCCCTTCGCCGTCGGCTTGCACCAGCCCTGCGGCGAGCGGCTGGGCGCCGATCCGGAAGATGCCGCGCTTGCAACCGGTGCCCGCGGGTATGCTTGCGGATTCGGGCCATGCGGCGTTACTCGCATCGAGTAGCGCGTTTCGCGCCGTGTCCAGCGCGGAACCTCCGCAATCCGGCCCGTCCAGCATCGCCGCCAGCCATAGCCGCGCGTGCCGCTCCCAATTCAGCGAACGACCGCCGTCCAAACGGAACATCAACCAGTCGAACGAAGCGCGTTCGTACGCGCGCGACCACGCCGTCCGGTTCGCAGTATCCATCACCCCGAGCGCGCGGTCCAGTTTGCCCGCATGCCCCGCCAACGGCGGGTCCATGTTGTCCGCCTGCTCACGGAACTGGCTCTCCACGTCGTCCCACGTCAGAGACCACACGTGGAACCGGCCCGACCGCGTGATCGCCAGCCGCTGCGCCGTGTCGATCCCCACCCGCATGTTCCCGGATTCCGGATCGGCGTGGTATTCGAACCCGTCGGTGAAGACGGCAATCGGCAGTTCGCCGTCATGCGGCCGCTCCGGCCAGATCACGAAATCGGCGATCGAAGGCACGCTCACGCGCTCCTCTGGCCCGAGCGGGACCTGCGGCTCCACCAGATAACTCCCGCCGGGGGTCCGCAAATACCAACCCTGTTTCCCGTTGACCACCTGGTTGGTGGACTGGCGTTCCGGCTCGCCCGGCCTTGTTCGGCGCAGCGCCTCGACAAAGCGCGCCTCAAGCTCGCTCTCCAGCAGCCGGTTCAACCGGATCTGGCTGAGCCGCTCCGTGCTTTTCAGGTCGTCACGGTGCGCCAGGATCTGCGAAAGCAGCCGCATCGCCGCCGAGCGCGACGTGTTCTCCTGATCGTGCCGACCGCGGTAGGCCAGAAGACAACGGTAGCAGCCGTCCTTCTCGGGGTCGTTCCGGCAGGCGCAGTTCGCCAGCACACCATTGGCGAGCGCGAAGACCTCCATGAGGTTGGCCGGCTCGCGCATCAGCTCTTTCAGGTATCCGGTCCCGCCCGGCACGCCATCGTAAAGCACCAAGTAACGCTTGCGCGCGTCGCTGCCGGCGATCGGCTCGTCGTAGGTGGTCGTCAGCAGGTGGCCGGGATCGCCGTGGAAGTATTTCCGCAGGCCGAGATCCAGCGCGGCAAGGAAGGAGTGGATGTTCAGGTCCACTTCCTGCGTGGCCACCGGCAACAGCATCCGGATCGCCTCCGAGTTGAACTCGCGGTAGAGATAGCAGGCGCTTTCAACCTGCTCTTTCTCCTCCTGCCCTCGGTACGCGCAGTAGAGGGCGTGCTCGATCTTGCCCTTCTTCTGGACCTTCCCGCAGCGTTTGCAGAGGATAAAGGGGCGGTCCACCCAGTTGCGCCCGGCAATCCTCATCGTGCCGTTGCCGCCGCCGGTGCGCTCGCCGAAGTTCACCTCCCGGAGCATGATCTTGCGGAAGAACTCGAACCCGAAGGGGATCTCTTCACAGTCCAGGAAATAGGCCTGCGTGATCTGTGCCTCGTCCGGGATCACGAACATGTTGCGCTGGTAGAACTGCGGCGTGCGCGCATCGCTCTCATCGTAGGATCGGCTCTCTCGCTCGGACGTGGTCGAAATCACCTGCCGCATGCGCAGCATGTTCTTGCGCTGGCCGTCGTCGATCCACATCACGTCGCCGCACTTCGGACACGCCCGATGCGGTTCTGACCGGCCCTCGATTTCCATGTAAGTACACGACTGGCAGAACCTCCAGGCGCCCGCCTTCGAGAGGTCCAGGTTCACCTGATCTATTTGCACCCGTCGGCCTTCGGCATAGAAATTGTTGGCCGGCGCCAGCTCCTCGATCGCCGAGCTCGCCGGGCGCTGATACTTGTAATACCGGATCTCGTATTTCTTCTCCGGATCCTGCACCTTGGTGTTGACGCTATAGATCACGGACTTGAGCACGATTCCTGCTTCGGGGAAGGCATAGTTCGGCAGCAGGCCTTCGTCGGCGAGAAACTCCAGCGTACGGCCGTCGGACATATCAGCCGCCAGCCTGTTCAGCGCACTCTTCTCCTGGCGCAGGCGCTCGATCTCCTCTTCGAAGTTCTGCGGCTTTGCCGGGTTGCGATCCGTTTCTCTGATACGGTCCGTAAGCCGGCGGATGCGGCTGCGCAGGCTCTTGCGTTCCTGCACGGCCTCTTCGAGCGCTTTCAACAGCGCCGTGCGGAACCCGCGCGGGTCTTCGTCGCGCTCGTCGCGGGAGAATTCCAGCACGCGGGCGCGCGTATAGTCCGCCACTTCGCCATCGAACATGGCCAGGAATCCCCGCTCAAGCGCCGTGCGGTTCAGCTCGAAGTACTTTAGCAGGTTCCAGGGGAACGCATCCGGCAAAGGCTGATCCGGCGCGGCCGCGGCTCTCTCCATCGAATCCAGCACCGGCTGCATCTTGGAAGGGAGCGCCCCGTCGCCGGCGCCGCCTTCCACCCAGCGGTCGAATACATAGGCCACGAATTGCCGTTCCAGCACCGCCGAAGCGTTCAGGAAACAGCCAGGGGTCTCCACTACACCCTGAATCATTTCGTCCGGCTCGAAGAAGAAATAGAGATCGTGCGGCCGCCCGTTCGCCACCGTCATGATGAAGGCGTTGCCGTCCACCCGGCCGGCGCGCCCGGACCGTTGCAGGTAGTTGCTGGGTTTCGGCGGCACGGAGCACAGGGCCAGCGAGGAAAGGTCGCCGATGTTGATGCCCATTTCCAGCGTAGGCGTGCAGGAAAGCAGGTTGGGGTCGCCGGGCTTGGTGTGAAAGAGGAAACCCTGCTCCACGCGTTCCCGAACCTTCCGCTCCAGCAGACCGGTGTGTTCCGCGGCGAAGACGCGCTCCACATCGCCGGAGCGATTGAGCGTCCGGTAATAGTCCTCCGCGGGCGCCTGCGTGCGGAGACTCCCGCTGCAGCCATATCTCTGGCAGGGCGCGCCCTCCATCCGGGCGGCCATGGCGGGACCAGCAGAGACGGAATAGCTGCACCGTTCGCAACGAAGCTGCCGGACCTCGCCGGTCACGTCGAAGATCTCGCGCCGCAATCCCCAGACCAGGCCGCCGTGGGCCTGCCGCTCGAAGAACACCCCAGCTTCCAGCAGCGCCTGAATCATGCGCTGGTAGATTTCGCCGGCGCAATCAACCACCCGCGGATCGAGCCCGCTGAAGCACTTGAGAAGCCAGTTCTCGTGCCACGATTGCCGGGCCGTAAACGATGTCCGGAGAAGCGCCTGAAATGTCGATCCTGGCCGGTTCGTCAGAAAGACCGGCAGGCGCGAGGCCGGGCTGACGTTCGGCCGGGACGGATACCTGCCCTTCTGCTTGTCGAGGTGGTAGTAGTTGCCGCGGGATTCGAGGAACGGCCCCATCTCCGCCTGCTCCACGCCACCCTTGTTCTTCAGGTTCAGGACGACGCCGTCCACGAAGCGCGCCAGGCCGGCAGCGTCGAGTTCCCGCAGACCGCCTATTTCGTTCTGGAGCCCTGGCAGCAGGCACTCCAGCCCCGGCTCCAGGGTTCCGGCCCGCACCTCCAGAGTCGAGCAACCGGTCTTTTCCAGCGTCCGCCCGATCCGGCAATCCACCGTGTACTCGCTCCAGATTTCCCAGTCCAGGCGCCTCCGCAGGAGATACGCGAGGTTCGACCCATCCGGCAGCTTGCCGTTGTTCCGCAGCTCGGCATAATCCTGAAGCCAGTCCATATCGGGCGGCAGGAACGTGGTGATGAACCGCGCCTGATCCCGCCCCGTCTCCCAGCGTTCCAGGAACATCCGCGTCACGTCTACGAACGGTACGGGTCCGCCGGCTTCCCGAACCGCTTGCTCCAGCGCGCCCCGGAAATTGAAGGTGAACGTGCGGGCGCCGAAGAATCCGGCGCGGTGGCTGGCGTCCTGCACGTTATCCGAGAAGGCCAGCAGTTTCTTATCCGTGTTGAAGGTGGAAGAAAAGAGCTGCGCGATCATGACGCTGGTCAGGCTGGCCGCCCGCGATCCAACGATCGTGAGGCTCCCGTTGGCGCCGCAGCAGGGGCAATCGTGCGTTCCCTCCAGGCGCGCGCGGTGGCCGTGCTCCGCTTCCCGCCTCTTGTTGAGGTCCGGCATCCAGACCGGCAAGCTCAATTCCGGCTTCGCGCCGCACCAGATGCACTTGGCCGCCTCATGCGCGCGTTCGAAGCGCAGGCATTGCGTACAGAGCCAGATCGGGATTTCCGTCTGGTCTTGCGGCGCGAAATCCTGCCCCGGAAAGACGAAGGCTACATGAGGAGAGTTCTCGAAGAACTGGACGTAGAACTCCTTCAGGTCCGAGTTCAGCTTATTGTCCGCGTCCTTCACCGTGGCGCCCCAGCCGGTGAGGCCGCATTCGCGGCAGTGGATCACCGGAAGGCTACGCACGAGTTGCTCGGGTTTCAAATCGCCCGCGAATCCAAGTGCCGGCTCCGTCCCTACCAGACTAACCATGCGCCGCAACTCGCGCAGCCAGAACTGGTAGCGCACCTGCACCAACGGGTCCAGCTTGCGCGGGCCCGGCACCTTAGCCTCAGAGACCAGGCTGACGAAGCTGGCCAGCAGCAGCGCCAGGTATTCGCGGTCAGGATGGCCGAAGCTGGGGATCTGTTTTTCGATCTCGTCGAGCAGCTTCTCCGTCTGCTTGGGCTTGCCCTCCAGAATCGTCAGCAGATTGCGGAAAAAGGCGTGGCTCTTGAGCGAGAGGCCCAGGCAGATCCGCCAGTCGTCACTTGTCCAATCCGCGATCTCCGTCCCCAGCCACAGCCGGTGTTGCTCGCGGACGTAGGCCTGCAGCGTTGCGTACTGTAGCGGGTCGAGTTCCGCCTTGCGCTCGTGCGCGGGGATCTGGACGTACTTGACCAGGCAACCCTTCAGGAACTCGTCGGGAGACAGGACGGATTCGCCGATCAGCCCATCCTCGCCGAAGGGTTCGCCGAACACGCGCGTGGCGTAGTCGGCCAATTCCCGCGCCATATCCGGACCGCCATCGCCCAGCGTGGCGGATGTCCCCACGCACACCAGTTGCCCCCGCTGAGCCTTTACTCGCTCCTTCACCCGCCGGATGAGACAGGCCAGGTCCGCGCCCTGCGCGCCATCGAAGGTGTGCATCTCGTCCACCACCAGGTAGCGCAGGGTCTCCGGGCCGTTGTCCCCCCAAAGCGGTAGGTCGGCCGAGCGCACCAGGAGGTAGTCGAGCATCTTATAGTTGGTGAGCAGGATATCCGGCGGCGCCTTCCGCATGGAGTCGCGGTCCGTGATCGCCTGGTTCTCGGTCATCACAGGGACGGCTTCCAGGTCCTGCCCGCCCAGGTACAGCCCAGCGGTGACATAGCTGCGCAACTCGGGATTACCGTAAATCGCCTGGGCGAAGCGCTTGGCCTGGTCCGTGGCCAGAGCGTTCATGGGGTAGATGACGATGGCCTTGATGCCCTTGCGCCCGCGGTTCCGGTAGCAGTGGTCCAGGATGGGATACAGAAAGCACTCCGTTTTGCCCGACCCCGTGCCGGTGGCCACCAGCGAGTTCAGCCCGGCTCGCGCATCCAGCCGCTCGAAGGCACGCTGTTGGTGACGATACGGCTGGAAGCCAGCGGGCATGACCTCGGAGAAAAACTGCGCCGTGCCCGTCGCCGGCAGGAATGGCAACTTGATGGAGAGGAACGGACCCCGAAACACCGCGTCCTTCTTTTCCAGCAGCCGTTCCAGGCAGCCCTCGAAGAACGGATTGGTGATAGGGAAGGTGGTGAGGAGGAAGTCTTTGACCCCTCGCTGCACCTGCTCGGCCAACACGGATGGGATCATGCGTCGGCCCCTTTCGTCGCATGGCGTTTCTCGAACTCGGCCCATGCGGTTTTGTAATCCTCCTCGCGGTCGCAGCGGTCGAATGGGGCTTCGTAGGTGATGATCCGCTTCCGAGGACCGCCGGGCAGCGTGTCATCCTCAATTTCGCGGGAGACTGTGCCGGACTTCATGTCCCGGACCTTCTCCCATTCCGGCCGGGAGAATCCCACGCCGGGCAGCGCCTTGCTACGAGTGAAGGCGATGCGGCCGTTGCGGTCGTACCATGTATCTTGCTCGTTCTGGCGCAGGATGTAGAACTGAATCCGGTAAATCGTGCAAAGCTCGACACAGGAAAGGCCGAGTTCAATGGCGGCTAGGACGTCGATTTCTACTAGGGCCTGCCGGCGTTCGTAATCCGTGCGGAGATGGGTGGATTGTTGCCATTCAGAGGTAAGTAAGCTAAATCGGTCGTTGCAGAGCCGCGTGTCCTGTTTTGTCCAGCGATCTCGGGTAAACGCGACGGTGAAACAGGCGCGCCAAAGCTCTCGGTAATGAACATTCGCGCAGTTGAGAAGGAGGGTCCGGCAGTTTAGACTTGGCGATGCATTTGCGGGAATTGGCAGGTTTTCCAGGAAGGTCTGATTGGCGTGCCCAGCTCCGGTGGATTTGACACGAAAATCCACGGGTACTGAAACACAAAGGCCTGCATAGCCAATCAGTTCCGCCAAATCCTGAAAAGCGACGCCAAAGCAAGTATGAACGTGAGCAACATCCTTGGGGATTATGCATGAAACGAGGGTCCGTTCACCGCCCTGTCCCAACATCTCGCGGTTAACGCAACGGTAGTAGTCAGTAACACGCATGGAATCATCCCACGGCACACGTGGTATGCGATCCCGGTAAAGGTCAGATGAACACCCGGGCACATAATTTGTTCGCGGTAGATAGTCCTCCGGTGTAACGGTCAGATCAATCGGATCATAATGGCTGTTCATCGTGCAGACCGTGCGAGGAGTCTTGGCCAGTGGATTTGCCACATAGAAGTGAGGGCCTGAGAGAATTAGCTCATCCGGTCTTCGTATGAACTGCGTGTCACGGCGGATTGTACCGCTCTGCGCGGTAAAAGTCTCGTCGAAGATGTCCGTAGCTTTATAACGGCCTTTCAGGTCGCCCAAACGTCTTCCGTGCTCTGAGAACTTCTGCAACACACTGATTAATTCAACAGCATGAAGCGCAGGAAGCCGAGCTTCAAGCGGCGAGGTGCCTGGCTGATCATAGAGCTTGGCGAAAAGGGACAGGGCTGTCTCATCAATGTCCAAGACTCGATGTTTATGTGCAGACGTGTTCCAGCGATTCGCCTCATCTTTAATGCCGCCCACTGTTCCGCGAGCATCGTGCTCCAGGCAGGCATCCACGGTCTTTACGTCAAACAGGTTGGCAATGTGCCTGAAATGAGCAGATGACACCGCGCCATAAATGTTGGCTCCAAAAGCCTGATGGTGATGGATCTCGGGAAATAGTTGCTTTTCGTTTCTAAAGTGAAAATGGAAGCGGAGCTTGGAGTACAACAAGCGTCGCAGCATCCCGCCATTCGGGTCATCATACACTCCGTCCGGATGCAGAAAGGCCTGAACGCCGTGGGTGCTGGATATACCGGAAGACCGTTCAACAAAACACTTGTAGAGATTAGACTGGCTTCGGACCAGTAGCGGGTAATTCTGCCGAGCGTTGATGAAGTCTTGCGTGCCCGCGAAACCCTCGTACTCTTCCAGATACTCACTACGGAGCTGACCGTGTTTGATGATCAACTCGCCACGCAATTTATCCAGCTTGACCGCCGAGTAGTCTCTTAGGGCGTACAGCGGCTCGTAGTCTCCCATCAGATCGCCCTCATTCCACTCGACCTTGATCCACGGCGGGTTCCCCAGTATTAAATCGAACCCGCCCCGGTTCGCGAAGATGTCCGCGAATTCCAGTTCCCAATGAAGGAACCGGCCACGCTCCGCCACATCGCGCACCAACTTCAATCGCTCGCTGGGTTTGACTAGTTCCTCAAGGTCCACCTGCCCGTGGTCGTCCAGAATCTGAAGCTGCTCCTGGTGTGGCGTGCCGCCGTCAAACAGCGCCCCCTGGTCTGGACGCATGAACTCGGCACCACGGACGGTCCCTTCCAGAATTGTCGATAGCTCAAACAGGAACTGGTCGCGGGTGGGCAGCAGGTCCGCCTTCTCGATGGGCCAGAACCACAGAGCGCACCAGTAGTCCATGGCCAGCTTGAGCCGCTCGTAGGGGCTGGACCACGACCGAGGGTGGAGAATGCTGCGCCAGATCTCGTTGCGCTGCTGGGTGCTGGGCGCAGAGCCACGCACGCGGAGCGCTGGGTTCTCCTCCTGCCCGAAAATCACAAACGCCGGCGCGGTGCGGCTGCGGATGGCGCGTAGGTCCTCAGCCTGCTTCTTCCATAGCTTGTCCGCGGCAGCGGAGAGGCGTTCGAGCGCCCGCACTTCTCCCGCGTCGAAACGGGCCGTGAACTCGCGCCGCCACTGTCCGATGCGCCGCGTGGCGTCGCCGGTCATCTGCTTCACGGCGCGGTCCGTGTAATCCGCCATGCCGGAATCGGGTAGCAGGAAGTGGTAAACCGCCCCCTCCCGACGTCGCTCGCCGGGCTTTACGCGCTCCGGAACGGCCGCCAGCCACGCGCGCTCTCGGCCTTCCACCTGTTCGCGTGTG
>OCZU010001918.1_pt1 | contig 13421 bp, 7 predicted proteins | sample 1539001 | NCBI WGS metagenome assembly OCZU01 (sample SAMEA3539306, study PRJEB22396) | soil metagenome | biome: tundra; feature: field; material: soil | place: USA | collected 2010-05 | depth 0.15 m
AGCCCTGCGACCGATTGGAAAAACCCGCGGCGATTGGTCATATTTGGTAACCAACGTAACACGCCCGCCACGTGCGATACGATAGACTTATGCGCTTGCTTACGTACACTCTTGCGATTGCGCTTGGATCCGTGCCGCTCGTCGCCAAAGACGACAAGTCCAAAAACGCCGACCGGCTGGACGATGCCGCCACTCTCTTTTCCGAAATCATGGGGGCGCCGGACAAGTCGATTCCGCAGGACCTGCTGAACAAATCCCAATGCATCGTGCTGGTACCCGGATTGAAGAAAGGGGCGTTCGGTTTTGGGGGAAAGTACGGACGCGGTTTCGCCCTGTGCCGCGCCGCGAGCGGACAAGGATGGGGACCGCCGGCCGCCATTCGCATTGAGGGCGGCAGTTTCGGCTTGCAGATCGGCTTCTCCTCCAGCGACGTGGTCCTGCTGGTAATGAACGAGCGTGGTATGAAGAAGCTCACGGCCAGCAAGTTCACCATCGGCGCGGAAGCCACCGCCGCCGCCGGTCCGGTAGGCCGCGACGCGAGCGCCCAGACGGACGCGCTGATCACCGCTGAAATCCTTTCCTGGTCCCGGTCGAAAGGACTGTTCGCCGGTGTGTCGCTGGATGGCGCCACCTTGCGCAATGACAAAGATGATAACCAGATCATGTATGGCCAGCGCTGGGAGAGCAAGCAGATCCTGAACAGCGGCGCCCAGCCGCCGGCGACGGCCGCCAAGCTAATGGAAGTTCTGAGTAAGTACTCCAGCCGGAAGACGAACCGATAGATTCAGCCGGCGTTTCCGGGGATTGGCACAACCGGTATGTCTACTCTCGAGACAGTAGCAGGCAGCTCACAAACTCTCGCCCAGCGTATGGCCCAGGGCAGAATTCCCGTGCCCGAGGCGCTGCGCTACTCCATGATTCTGGCGGATTCGCTCCGCAAGATTCACGCGTCCGGTCAAGCGCACGGATCCGTCTCCCCGGCCTGTATTGCCATCACCTGTACCGGGTTGGAATTGCTCCCGGCTTCGGGAAACATGGGAGTCGTCACCCCGTACACGGCTCCGGAAGTCGTCCAGGGCAAGCCGGCGGACTCGCGTAGCGATATCTTCTCGTTGGGCGCAATCCTCTACGAACTGTTGACTGGCCGCGCTGCCTTCCAGGGCGACAGCCCCGACGCGCTCGCCGACGCCATTATGAACTCCGCACCAGTGCCTTCGGGGAGCCCCGCCGTGGACCGTCTGGTGGCCGGTTGCATCGCCAAGGATACGGACGCGCGTTGGCCCCGTGTCCAGAGGCTGCTTCTGGAACTGAAGCTCCTGGCGGCTTCCGTGCGGCGCGGCGAATCCGCTCCCGTCCGCCAACAGGCCGATTCCGTCCTCCGTGCCGCGATGCAGGAAGTCGAATCCCGGTTGGCCGCGCGCCTGGAGCGTTGCGAGCAGTCGCTCGAAGAGGTCAACGAGCGCCTTGCCCGCCTCGAGCAGCTTCTGCAGACGACGGTCGAGCGCGCAGGACTACTGGAGCATGCCGTCGACAGTGCCCTCCAGGATACGGCCACCCTTCGCGAAACGGTTTCCGGGGACCTCCGCCTGTTCGATCGGTCTCTGAAGTTGCAGGCTGCCACCATCGAATCGGTTCGAACGGCCGCGGCGCAGACTGACGACCTGGTGGAGCACGTAGTCGAAGCCTTGGAATCGCTGCAATCGGTAGTGCTCGACCATTCAGACGATCGAGGCGAGGCTTTGAACTAAGAAGCTTTCATTGGACCTGGTGCGCAGGTGCATGGGAATGTTCGGGGCGGCGCGTCTCGGCGTCCCGGCGGTGATTGTCGCCGCCTGAGGCAGGAGCGCGCCCTACCGTGGGACAATCTGTACCATGCAGAGGGCATCGGGCGGCCGGAGCTGGCTTGCGATTTCGCTCGCGCTAGTGTCGTCCGGGATGCTGGCACAACAGGCGCAGAAGCAGGGGGCGGCACCGGCGGCGCGTCCGGCGCCAGTCGCAGTCAACGGCTACGTCGCCCCGGCACTATGCGAGCGATGCCACGTGGAGATTGCGGACAACTTCCGGAAGACCGGCATGGGACGCTCCTTCTACCGGCTGCGTCCCGGGAATGCGGTTGAGGATTTCACTCCGGGGAAGCCGTTCTATCACCAGGCGTCGGATAGTTACTTTGCCATGATTGAGCGTGGCGGCAAGTATTATCAACGGCGCTGGCAGATCGGGTTCGACGGCCAGGAAACCAATGTCGAAGAGAAGCAGGTGGACTTCGTCATGGGCTCGGGCAATCACGGGCGGAGCTACCTTCACCTGACGAGCCGCAACACGCTTCAGGAATTGCCGCTCGGCTGGTATCGGGAGAAGGGCGGCTCCTGGGGCATGGGGCCGGGGTTCGACCGGCCGGAGTATCCGGGATCGACGCGCCTGGTGGGCTATGAGTGCATGTTCTGCCACAACGCCTATCCGAGGATTCCGAAAGGGCATGAGGAGTGGGGCGCCGAGGCGTTCTATGTGCAGCCCATGCCCGAGGGGATCGATTGCCAACGATGCCACGGTCCCGGCGAACGGCACGTCGAGGCCGCGGGCAAGGCCGGAGCGAGGCCGGAGGAAATTCGCCGGGCGATCGTGAATCCCCAACGGTTGAGTCCGGAGCGGGAAATGGAGGTGTGCATGCAATGCCATCTTGAGACCACCAGCCAGGCGCTGCCCAATGCGATCCAGCGTTTGGATCGCGGACCATTCTCCTACCTGCCGGGACAGGCGCTGGGGGATTTCCGTTTGTCCTTCGACCGCGCGCCTGGAAAGAACGATGGGTTTGAAATCGCGCACGCGGCGTACCGATTGCGCGAATCGCAGTGCTTCCTCAAGAGCGACGGGAAGCTGCGTTGCACCACGTGTCACGATCCGCACAATATCCCGCGCGGAGAGGCCGCCACCGCGCGCGCGAACGGCATTTGCCGCGATTGCCACAAAGCGGCCTTGGAGCGCATGGCTGCGTCCAGCGCCCACTCGGCCGGCGCCGACTGCACAGGCTGCCACATGCCCAAGCGCCGCACCGACGACGCTGTCCATATCGTCATGACGGACCACTACATCCAGCGCCGGAAACCGGCAGGGGATCTGCTGGCGGAGAAAGCGGAGAGGTCCGGGACACCCGCCACCGCGTATCGCGGCGAGGTGCTCCCGTACTATCCCCCCGATCTTCGGGCGACGGGGGAGAATGCGCTCTACCGGGCGCTCGCGCAGATTCGCGACGGGAGCAACCTGAAGGATGGTTTGCCGCAGCTCGCGAGTCTGGTGGAAAAGTATCGACCGGCCGAGGCCGGGTTTTATGCGGGTTTGGCCGACGGGTACCGCACGGTGGGGGATCATGCGAAGGCGGTTCTTTATCTGGAGGAGGCCGTGCGGCGCGCGCCCGCTTCGGCGATCGTATTGTTGAGGCTGGGAAAGGCGCTGACGGAGTCGCGGCAATGGGCCAAGGCGGAGGCGGTCGTCGGGCGCGCGACCGCTCTGGCTGCGAACGATGTGGTGGCGTGGGGACTGCTGGGGCAAGTCCTGGGGCTGGAAGGTAGGAGCGCGGAGGCCCGGCTGGCGTTCGAAAGGGGCATGAAGCTGGATCCGGAATTGCCGGAACTGCACCACTACCTCGGGGCGCTGCTGGTGAGTAGCGGCGATCGTGCGGCGGCCGAGAAGGAGTTTCGCGCAGCCCTGCGGATTGAGCCTGGAATCGCGGAGTGGCAATCGAACCTCGCGGGTCTGCTGACGTCGCGCGGCGAATTGTCCGAGGCGCGCTATCTCTTCGAGCGGAGTATCCGATTCAAACCGGAATACGCCGGGGCGCGCTTGAACTATGCGCGGCTGCTGGCCAATACGAATCAGATTGCCGAGGCGGAGAAGCAGGCCAAGGCCGCGGTGGAAGCCGATGCGGGCCTGGCGGCAGCGCACGAGTTGTGGGGGTATCTATTGGCGGCGAAAGGCGACGTGGAGGGCGCCGCGCGCGAGTTGCAGACCGCCGTGCACCTCCAGCCCGAGCTCTGGCGCGCCCAGTACCAACTGGGGGCTGTCCTGGCGCAGAAGGGCGACCCCATCGCCGCGATGGAGCATTTGAGGATCGCGGCCGGCGGGCCCGACGCGGAGGTCAAGGCGGCGGCCCAGCAGATGCTCCAAAAGCTCGGACGCTGAAGTGATGGTGCCTGGCTTACACGTTCAGTTTGGGACACGATGTCCCAACTGGGCTGCCCCAACTCGTTTTTCCGCAGCCTGCTAGCCTAGGTGACTGGTTGCCCGGTTGCCTGGGTAACTGTTTGCCTGGGTGCCTGGTTGACTAGTTGCCTGGGTGCTTGGTGGGACAGGCGTTTTCGCCTGTCAAGCCGGCTGAAAGCCGGCCAAAGCTTTGGCACCAGCGCGAATAGTAGATGGACACCCACTGCCGTCCCGACTCCTATCGCCCACGCGAGGCCATCGTCGTCCGCGCCGGGGACGCCAGCGAGAGCGCCATCGTCGCCCAGCTTGTCCCCGCGGCGGAAATCCACTGATCGAAGCCGTGGGGGAAGCCGGCATCGAAGTACGGCTGGAACGCCATCGCACGCGTCCTGACATACCACGAGCCGTCCTCCTGTTGGGTGTTCAGCAGAAACTGCACCCCGCGCTCATATGCGGCATCGGATGCGGAGAGGCCCGCGGTCTGCAAAGCAAACAGAGATTTGCCGGTCGCGTAGGCGCTGCTCTCCATGGAATCGAGATCGGACCAACCCCCATCGGGCCGCTGCCTGGCGAGCAACTCCCGCATGGCTTTCTGGGTCGCATCCTTATTCTTGCCGGCCCACGCCAACCCGAGCAGCCGATAACCCCGATCGTCGTTGTTCGCCGATTGCGCTTTCGCCATCCACGCGGAGGCGAGTTGAATCGCCCGGTCGTAGGCAGCTTTGTCCACCTTGGGCGAATAAAGCTGGAGCGCGCGCATGGAAAGCGCGGTTTGCCCGATATACTCCGAACAGATCGGCGGCCGCGTATCGGCGGCCGCGAACACCCACTGGCCATCGGGAGATTGACGCGATTTCAGGTACATGGCCACCGTGTCGGTGTTGAGATCCGGTTTGTAGTGCTCCGCATCGAGCCCTATCAGGATGTAGCTCAGAAGGAACGGGCCGAAGGTATCTTCGACTGGAGTGAAGAAACCCTGGTGCAGGTAGTCGCGCAGTTTTTCCAGACCGACGACGTTGGCTTTGACCTGCTGCGCCGCGGTCTTCTCGTCCACCTGGAATCCGCTCTTGCGCGACGCGCCGACCGCCATCGCCGCAAGGCTGTTGTTGTGGCAGGAAACGCAGGCTGCCTTCGGAACGAAATTTGCGTCGGCGCGCTGAATCAAGGGAAGACTGCCCTGGATCGCGCTTTGGATGGTGTTCGCACGCCGCGGTTTGAGAACGGGCGAGCTTGGGCTGGTGCCCTTGGCGCCGGATTTGACTAACCATTCGACGACCGGCGTTTCGCCGTGCAGCCTCGCGATATCAAGCACCGTGAGTCCGGAATCGCCGCCTAGCTTGTGGCCATCTTTGGCGTTGACGTCGGCGCCGCGTTCGACGAGCAGTTTGACCACGTCCAGGGGGAGGAGATCGGATGCTGCGGCGTACATCAGCGCAGTGCGGCCGAGCGGATCGACCGCGTTGACATCCGCGCCATGGTCGAGCATCAGGCGGACGGCGTTCAGGTCGCCGAAAACTGCCGTATTCGCCAGCGCGAGCGAGTAGTCATGCTTGCCGATATCTTTGGCGGCGAGCAGGGCGACGCACTTCGAGCACCGCACGGTGACAGCCATCTCGAGCGCCGGCTCCCCAGCTTCTTTTACGTCGGCGCCGCGGCTGAGCAGCAATTCCATGCCGGCGGCATCGCCGGCGGTGGCCGCTTCAATCAGGGGCGACGATTCGGCGGCTGGATGCGCGTTGGGATTGGGATTCGCGCCGCGCTCCAGAAGGAGCTTGACTGCGGCGGTGTTGCCGGGACGGCGAGCCGCAATCATCAACGGCGTTCTCATGTCACTGGAGCGGGCGTTGACGTCGGCGCCGTGGGCCAGCAGGAGACGGGTTTTCTCCAGGTCCGTCGCCGCCCACATCAGGGCCGTGGCGTTGGCGTCATTTCGTTTGTTGGGATCGGCGCCTTGTTTCAACAGGCGTTCCAACGTGGGAGCAGCGGTGTAGAGCACCGCGTACAGGAATGGAGTGGAGCCCTCCGGTCCGCGCGCGTTGAGAAGCTTGGGATCTTCGGCGACGGACTTCATGAACCCCGGCAGGTCGCCTGCGTGCAACGCTTCGACCATGGCCACGGCCTTGGGATTCAAGGGCGGGAGCTCCGCTTCGTTGGCGAGCGAGTCCGGCCAGTCGGCGCCCTGGTCGATCCACGTCTTGATGCTGTTGATTTGTTCCGGGCGGAGCGGACCGGTCGGGGGCATCTGCATGCCATACTCGTTCCCCGATATCCGGTGATACAGAAAGCTGTTGTCACTGCTGCCGGGAACCACACCGCGGCGGCTGATGACCGCGCTCTTCCGGTCGAGCCGCAATCCACTGGTCTGCTGCGAGGGCCCATGACAGCCCACACAGTTCTGCCGCAAGATCGGCAGCACATCCTTTGCGAAGTCGACCTTAGCAGCGGTCTGAGCCGACAATATCCCCGCAAATACTAATGAGCAGAGCGACGGCTTCGCAAGTCTGGATCTCCACATGCACCCCTCCCCAAAGAACAAATCCGGAGTTCTCGTTTTGAACCTCCGGGTCACATTATTCTATAATGCAACCGCCCATGCCGGTGCCGGTTCTTGAGGAATTCTTCATTTCGGGCGCTTGCAGCGGCAGCCGATAGTACCGGGCGTACTTGATCCAATCGTGTCAGCGGTCCCTGTTAGGGGACCGAAGCGATTGACTGGTGATTTTGATACGCTGGGACCCAATATGCCGAACCGAATCTGTGTCTCTCTTGTCACTGCCGCGGTGCTGTGTCTGGCGGCCAACGCTCAGGAACCCGCGCCGGCAGCCGCCTATTGGCCCGACCGCCACTGGCGGACCGCTACGCCCGAGTCGCAGGGGCTCGACTCACAAGTCCTGGCGGCGGCGGTCGACCAGGTTCTCCAGAAACACCTCGGAGTCCACAGTATGCTCGTGATCCGCCACGGCTATGCGGTTCTGGACACCTATTTTTACCCGTATGCCTCCGGTACGCCACACGATCTCGCTTCGGTGACCAAGAGCATCACCTCCACGCTGACCGGTATTGCCGTGGCCCGCGGGCTGATCCAGACCGGCCAACCACTGCTTTCGTTCTTCCCTCAGGAAAAACCTGCCAACACCGACGAGCAAAAACGGCGGATCACGGTGGGTAATCTGGTGCGGATGGAATCCGGCCTGGATTGCGGTTACACGCCCGGGGAGCAGGAGCTCGAACAGATGAAACGCTCGGCCAACTGGGTGCAGTTCGCGCTGGCCCTTCCCATGAAGTACGATCCGGGAACCCACTCTTCGTACTGCAGCCCCGGATACCACCTGCTGGGGTCGGCGATCGCAGCGGCCGCGCATCAAAGCGAGCTCGAATTTGGCCGCAAGTACCTGTTTGAGCCTTTGGGCATCCGGGAGGTGGTGTGGGCCCCAGATCCACAGGGAAGGAGCCACGGGTGGGGCGACAACCATCTCTATCCCGAGGATGTGGCCAAGATCGGTTACCTCTACCTGCACGGCGGGCAATGGAATGGTAAACAGATTGTGCCTCGCGAATGGGTGGACATGTCCACCGCTCCGCCCACCGGCGAGCGCGGAGGTCCGGGAGGGCTCGGATACGAATGGGGCGGCGCCAACGGAGCCAACGGGCGCCAGTTTGGAGGCACCGGCCGCGGCGGCCAGAGTCTGGCCGTGTGGCCGGACCTCGATATGGTAGTCGTGATTACGGGCGGGGGCAACACCGGGCAAATGCTTGGAGTGGTTCGCCAGGCGGTGAAGTCCGGGCAGGCGCTGCCCACCGAGGCCGAAGCCGACCGCCAATTGCAGGCGAAGGTCGCGGAAGCCGCGAAAGCGCCCCCGGCCGTACCGGTGTCCGCGCCGCCCGAAATGGCTGCTTCCATTTCCGGAAAACGGTACGCGTTTCCCGTGAATCCGTCGCGCCTGGACAGCCTGTCGCTCACCTTCCGCGACAAGAGCGAAGCCCGCCTCGATGTGAAGTATTTAGGGGAGGACCTGAGTTTTCCGGTAGGCCTGGATGGCGTCTATCGCGTGGGCCCCAACGGGCCGCTCCACCTGTTGGCCGGCGCCATGGGGAAGTGGACGGCGGAAAACGAATTCCTGCTGGACCTGAATTTCATCGCGAACATCAACCATTACACGCTGAGAATCCGGTTTGAAGGCGACCGGATTGAGGTCACCGCGGACGAAGCATCCGGCCTGATTCGGAACGGGCATATTACGGGGAAGTGACCGGTGGGACAGGCCTCCTGGCCTGTCGGCGGCTCGAAGAGCCGCTTCGCGGCTACGACAGGCCAGGAGGCCTGTCCCGCCTCGCGTAAGAAACGGACTTCGAGGTCCGCTAATATAGGGAGAGTAGGAGAACCACCCTATGCAACGACGTGAATTGCTCAAATCCGCGGTCGCTACCGGGACCGGATGGATGATCCTCAATAGCGGCACGCTTCGCGGGCAGAACGCCCCCAGCAACAAGTTGAATATCGCCCTCATCGGTGTATGGGGCAGAGGAACCGCACACTACAACGTGCTCCGGCACGAGAACGTGGTGGCCCTGTGCGACGTAAACGACAACCGCACGAAGGAGGCGCTCGAAATCTTCCCCAAAGCCAAGACCTATTGGGACTGGCGCCGTTGTCTCGATCAGAAGGACGTGGAAGCCGTGATCATCTGCACCGCGGATCACCACCACGCTTTCATCGCCAACTGGGCCCTGAATCGCGGCATGCACGTCTACTGCGAGAAGCCGCTGGGCATTACCGTGGATGAGATCCGCACCGTGCGCGCGAACTATCTCGGGAAGAAAGCCAAACTGGCCACCCAGCACGGCACCCAACGCCATGCCTACCCGAATTTCGAACGAGTGCGGGAACTGATATTGGACGGAGCGATTGGCGACCTGAAGACGGTCCATGGGTGGGACAGCCGCCAGCTCCCGCGGCCTGGCTATCCCACGGCGGAAGGCACGGCGCCGTCGTTTCTGCACTACGAGCAGTGGATTGGGCCATCGCCCTACCATCCCTATAGCCCGCAATACTTCGGCGGTTCCTCGGGCTTGAACTGCCTGTTCTGGAACATGTACCGCGACTTCGGGGTCGGCCAGATGGGCGACATGGGCGCCCATACCATGGATCTTCTCTGGAACGCGATCGATGCCGGCGCTCCCACGGCCATTGAGGTAGACCAGGACGTCAGCGACCAGTACGATCCCAACATCACTCCCGTGAAGTTGAAAGTGAATTTTGAGCATCCCGCCAACCAATGGCGCGGGCCCATTACGGTGGTCTGGTATCAGGGCGGCCTGAAGCCCAACCCGCCGAAGAATTACGTGGATGTGGGCCATATCGCGAACGGCGCGATCTTCGAGGGCACCAAGGGCGCCATTCTGGCCGATTTCACCACCCGCGTGATCATTCCCAATAATGACGATGGGGATCTGACATACTACAAACACCGCACCCGGCAGGAGCTTCTGCCGCTGATTGGCGGCACCGGCCAGGTCACTCAATCGACCCGGACGCCCGCTGGCCCCGGCGGTCGCGGAGCGGCAGGTGGACAGGGTGGCAGCGGCGCCGCTGCCGGCCAGAGCGCCCGTGGCGGCGCGCCCGGGGGGCGGAGCATGCCAGCGGGTTTTTCGGCGATGCCCAGCGCCGAGATTGGACCGACCGGTTTTCCCGTGGTTCAGCTCCTCGATGGCGGGATCCCGGCTGCTCTAGGTCTTCCGAACACCAACGTTCAGGCGATCCTCCGCGCCGAGCAAAACGGCAGCGGGGCTGCGCCACTGGCGGGTGACAGCCTGTTCCAGTTGGACTGGCTGGACGCCTGCAAGGGCAAGAGCGACAACGTGCAGCATGGCACCAGCAGCAAGACCCACTGCGACTTCGATTACAGTGGCGCCATGATGGAGCAAATGCTGCTGGGCCTGGTAGCACACAAGGCCGGCAAGCGGCTGGAGTACGATCCCGTGAGCGGGCGCGTGACCAATGCCTCCACCGCCAACGACGATCTGAAACGCCAGTACCGCGCCGGTTGGACGCTGAACGGATAATCGCCGGTATGTGACCTCGGCTACGAAGCCCGCCACATCTTCAGCAGCGGACCGCGCCGCAAGCGGCCGCACCGCTCAGCACGCGTCTCAGCCGGTCGATCTCGAACTGGGCGGACCCGCAGGCAGCGGGCGTGTGAATTCGCGCCAGTGCTTCGTTTGCCAAGCTCTCGGCGCGATCGGGTTGCCCGTCCGCCAAGGCCAGGGCTGCCTCCGCCCTACGCCGTACCTCGGGATCCACATTCTGGCCCGCTCGCTCCATCCATTTTCGCGCTCCCTCCGTGTCGCCGCCGTACGTAGCGAGCCAGTATGCCGCCTCGCAGGCGAAGTGGGCATTCGGCTTCTCGCCGGGCAACTACGCAATCAGCCGCCGCATGTACTCCGACGAGGCTTCCCCGTCGCCAGCATCCAGGGTGTGCAGATACGCCAGGTAGATATTGTAGGCACACACCAGTACGACGGCGATCATACCCCGCGAGCATACGCGATCGGGCGGGCCGCTGCCATACTCAAGATAGTTAGGACGACACTATTTACCCCACCTCACAGCATCCGTCCGGCCGCCGTTCAGGCGACGTCTTCAGACGACTCGCTCGGCATTGCCCGCGACTATCGCCGAAGGGGTTTAGGATGCGGCGCCCACGACCTTCGCGATCCACTTGGGTTCTCTAGTTGTTTTTTCGATTGCCGGCAGCCCGCAGCAGGCGATATTCGAGTTTGCGCAAAGCTCCCGTACTCGCGTAGGATGCAAACCCGAACGGCGCGGACAGTTTGATCTCACCGTAACGAAGACCGACGGACCGCCCTTCTGTCGAGACATCGATGATGGGACGGTCGTCGATCCAGGCCATGATGCGCCCGTCCTCTACTTGCAGGCGAAATGCGTACCATCGGCCGTTCTCGAAGTTGAAGTACGATCGCGTTTCGTTGTCCGAGGCGTCCCAACCGTCCAAGCTGGACAGCCCGACAATATCACCGCCCCAGCCGCCCGTGACCCACGTGCAATACGAATCCTGGACCGGGAAGGTCACACTGGCAAAAAAATCCCCGCCCTCGATCCGGGCGGCGTCGAAGCGAATTTCATAGTTGGAGCGGGGAAATGGGCCGGTCCAGGTGATACCGGTCATGGGCTTTCCAGGCCCCAGGACGAGCGTTCCATTTTCGACATGCACCTGGCCGCGTCCCGTGAAGAGCGTTTCCCGCCACCCGTGCAGGGACTTGCCGTTGAAAAGAGATTGCCATTCTCCGATCTTTGGCTGCGCAGTATCCTGACACCGAGCTCCCGCCGCCGCAAACCACAAGAAGGCGGCCACCAGCGGCGCCCACTGCAGGATCCGGTTCGACTGTGCAGGCAGATGTGCCATGTCGCTACGGAATATATCACGAGTGACGTTCGAAAACGGCAAAAACGGGCTCCCATCCTGCAAGCCCGTCCAAACTTGGTATATACTAGCCCCAATTCAGGGTGTAAGGAAGAGGAACCTGGATCTACCTCAAAGGAGAGGACCATGTATCGTCGCCAAGTCAGCGAATGGGCCTTGCGGGCCGTTTGCATCTCGCTATTAGCCTTCACCGCACTTGCACAGTCCGAGCGCGGAACCATCACCGGCGTCGTGCACGACAGCTCCGGCGCCATCGTTCCGGGGGCTTCCGTCACCATCGTCAACCGATCCACGAACGTGTCCCTGACGGCGACCACCAATGAAGCGGGCGAATACACCATGCCCAGCCTGCCGCCGGGGATCTACAACGTCAAGGTCGTCAAGCAAGGCTTCCGCACGTCGGAAACCAGCGGCCTCACGTTGGACGCGGCGCAGACCGTGCGCGCCGACATCGCCCTCGAGGTGGGCGTCGCGACGCAGACGGTGGAAGTCATCGCGTCCGCGGTCCAGTTGCAAACCGACGACGCCCGGTTCAGCACCGTGTTGCAGAACAAGATGGTGAACGACCTGCCGATGGTGGTGGGCGGGACGGTGCGCACGCCGTTCGATCTTGCCTCGGCCGCGCCCGATGCCAAGAACCTGGGCGGCGACAACGGCTTCGCGCTGGGGGGCGGACAGGCCGCTTCCTACGGTACTTCGCTGGATGGTGTTTCGACCAATACCAGCCGCGCGCTCTCGAAGAGCTGGGTGGCATCCAACTCGCCTTCCGTGGAAGCCATCGATCAATTCAGCGTGGACTCGAACGGATATAAGGCGGACGTTGGCCACGCTGGGGGCGGCAACCTGACTTACGTCTCCAAGTCCGGCACCAACCAACTTCACGGCTCGGCGTATGAGTTCCTGCGCAACAACGATTTCGACGCCAACAATTTCTTCAACAACCTGGGTAATATCAAGAGGTCGATTTACAAGCAGAACGATTTTGGTTTTACAGTGGGAGGGCCGGTCTGGATTCCCAAGGTGATCCACGGGAAGGACAAGACGTTCTTCTTCTTTTCCTATGAAGGTTTCCGCAACCGCGCCGGGGCCAGCGGCGTAACCAACACGGTTCCGACCCCGGAGATGTACAATGGCGATTTCAGCAAGTGGGTGACGTCGGCGGGAGTGCAGATCCCCATCTACAATCCCCTGAGCCAGGTCCAGAATTCCGATGGAAGCTACACCCGCCAGCAATTTGCCGGAAACCAGATCCCCAAGAGCCTCTTCAGCGCCGCGTCGGTGAAAGCGCTCGGCGTTTTCCAGGGCGGCGGAGCATCCATCGCGCCGAACAACGGCGCCGCTGCGGGCACGGCTGCGTACGTTGCCAACAACTACCTGATCACCTCGGGGACCAATGTCTACCCGATCAACAAGTTCAGTATTAAAGGCGACCACATCTTCGGCAGCAAGCACCGAATTTCCGGTTATTACGGCTATGACCGGGAACATCAGACTCCCGGTCCGGACGGTCCCCCGACTCTGCCGGGACTGTACTCCAGCTATAACGACCTGACTCAGTTTACCGACGTTTTCCGGTTTAGCTGGGACTGGACGCTGGCGCCCAACAAGCTGAACCACTTCTACGCGGGCGGCAACAACTGGCGGCAGGACCACAAGCCTCCACAGGAGTACATCGGCAATTGGAAGAGTAAGTACTGCCTGCCGAACGTGCCGAACTGCGATGAGAACCTGGTCAATCTAGATCGGAAGAGCACACGTCTGAACTCCAGTCACCTTGTAATC
>OCZU010001919.1_pt1 | contig 13419 bp, 12 predicted proteins | sample 1539001 | NCBI WGS metagenome assembly OCZU01 (sample SAMEA3539306, study PRJEB22396) | soil metagenome | biome: tundra; feature: field; material: soil | place: USA | collected 2010-05 | depth 0.15 m
GCGAACGTTTCGCAGGTTGGCCTCGATGTCGGGGTCATTGGGCGCAAGCAAGCTTGCGCGCTCGTAGTTGAGCACCGCCATGCCCGGCTTGCCTGCGCGCGCGTAGGCGTTTCCCAAGTTGTAGAGCCCGGCCGCGGAGTAGCCGCGCTCCGCCGGCTGCGCGCGCGCTTGGCATGCCAACAGCGCGAGGCCGATGATCAACGAGGCCAGTTGCGCGCGGGCGGTCATAACGCCTTCTCGTTCGTCAACCCGCGGCGCACGATCCTTATCCATCGCGCGAAATCGACGGTCGCCGGCTGATGAGGCGAATAATTGGCTTCGTCCGCGAGCACAAACAGTTGTCGAATCTCGTCACCGTCGCTATCGCTGCCGAGCCGGGCGTCTATATCGGCCGCGGTCATTTGTTCGGGTGCCAGCCGCCAACGCGTTGCCAGCGCTCGTTGCAGCGCGGAGCGCGCCGCATTGAAAAATTGTGCGCTATCTCCAGCTCGGGCTGCCGCCTCCAGTTGTACGAGCACGCGATTGGCCGCCTTTGAAAGACCGCGAGCCTGCATCGAGATTTGACCATAGGAGTCCGCTGCGCGGCGGCGCAGCCGCAGCCATCCGCCGGCAAACGCGAGTGTCAGCAGCGAAGGGATCGCCAAAAACCGCGGCTGCAAGTAAAGCGGCATCAGGGAACTCGCTAGCGAGTCGGATGCGATGTGATCGGGCCGCAATCCGCCCGGCGATTGATTCGCGGGCGCCGCGGTACCGCCCGCCGCAAGCTGTTGGGCCGTCAGCGAACTGTCCGCCAACGACGGCGAGATCGTCACGCTGAGCGGCGAGCTGCGAGCCGTTTCATAGCGCCGCGTCGTCGGTTCGAAATAGCTGAAAGTCAACTCCGGAAGCGTCTGTGCCCCGGGTTTCGACGCGATCAGTGGCTGCTCGAAAAGTTTCTCACCCTTGTACCCGATCGCATCGCTGGACTTGAACGACGATTTCGGCGGGTAGGTCTTCCACTGATCGACATGCGCGAGCATGGCGCTATCAACCCGGTCGAAATTGCCGGAGCCGATGACATGCAGGCGCAGGGTCAGCGGATCGCCGGCGGCGGCGGTAATCGGCGAAATGTCGGTCGAAATCGCGAACGCGCCGACCGCGCCACTGAAATCCGGGGGACGGCCCTCCGGCGGCAGCATGGATACCGTCAATTCGACCGGCGGGTTTGCGACCTTGATGTCCTTTTGCACGGTTGGACCAAAGAAATTCTGCATGAACGGATCGCCGAGCTGATCTTCGAGCATCGCTTCTCGCTGCGGCCGGGTGCTTATCTTCACCGTGAGCGGCGACTCAACGATCAGCGAAAAGCTGCCGGGTTTGACTGCCGCCAGTACGCTGTGCCATGTCAGCACCGTAAATGGTTTGCCGTCGATGGTCTTTTGCGCGCGCTCGGGTTGGCGCGAGAGATTATTGAGCGTGAAGTCGCTGCCCGTGAGCAAGGGCAAACCGTTGAGCGAGCGTACGACACCGGCTCGCATGCCCACCTCGATCGAGACCGGAATGCTTTCGCCGACAAAGACTTGGCGTTTGGGTACGCTCAGCTGCACGAAGGCCGCGCCGTCGGCCGTCATGTGAATGCCGCTGGGCGAGGCGCCGCGCGCGATGGCCGGTCGGCTGGGCGAGCTGCTCGAATTGCCGGCCAACGAAGATTTGCCGATACCGTTGTCCTTGTCCACACGCAGCACCAGGGGCTGAGACATCGGCGTGATACCCGGAATCGTGAAGCTGCCGGCAACTTGCGGCGTGACGCGCACCACCATGGTCGTCGTTGCGAGCGTCGCCCCGTTGATGAATTCGATGCGGCGCGATCGCTCGACGACTCGAAATTCCAACCCGGATACCAGCGGCAAAGTGATGGGCTGCGTGTCGGCATCCAGACTCGTGATCGTGAGCTGCGCCGACTCTCCGATGGTGATCTCGGCCGGCTCGATCGTCGCGCTCACCAATAGCCCGGTCGCGACAGCGGGTGCCATGGCGAGCAACGCGACGATCAGCGCGATCAGCTCGGCCCCGCGGATACGCTTGATACTCATGTCACCAATTCTTGTAGGGCTTTTCCGGCGGCTCATCCACATCGCGTCGGTCGAGCGGCACCGCGGGTCCATGCCGCTCGTCCGCCTTCGCCGAATCGAGGAGTTCGCGCGCCTCCTCGCGACTCATCTGACCCGGAAGATGCTGGTTATCCGCTGTCCTCGCATCGTCCGCGCGCGGCTCCGGCGAGCCGCCGGACCGGTCCTTGCGCGGCGGCTCACCGGCCGCGGGAGCCGGTGGTGGCGGCGGCTTCTGTTGCGGCGGCGGCTGCCCCGATCCCTTGTTTTGGTTCTGGTTCTGGCGCTGGTTTTGATCGTTATTCTGCTGGGGATTCTGTTTATTCTGGAGTTCATCGATCTTGCGCTTCACCAGATCGCGGTTGTATTTGCTGTCGGCATCGTCGGCGCGCAGCTGCAGCGCCGTCTCATAGGCATTCACGGCCTCCGTCCACTTTTGCAGCGTCGCCTGCGGATCGGTCTCTGCGGTCTTCTGTCCCGTGCGATACAGCGAATTACCAAGATTGTAATAAGCGTCCTCCTGGTTGGCCAAGCGCTTGAGATCGGCCGACGGCGCGTGGCTGATCGATTGCTCGAACGCCTGTACCGCTTGCGGGAACTGGCCGGCTCTATATGCGGCGGTACCGGTGTTGAATTGCTGTATCGGTTTCTTCGGCTCGCGCTGCGCGGCGGCCGCGTAGGCTTGTTCGGCGGCGGTGTAATCACCGTTGTTATTGGCATCCTGCGCATTGACGCTTGCCGCGCGGTTCGAGAGCATCGAGAAAACCACGAGCGCCAATAAACTCGACAGGGCCGCGACGCGGGTCGATGCCGGCCTTCGTACGCCGCCCCGCCGGCGCGTGCCGATCAGAAGGCTGGCTAGCAACATGCTCAAAGAGGCCGCCAACGGCCACTGATAGCGCTCAATATAGATTTTCCGCTGCCGGAATTCGATATCGTGCTTCGCCAGCGAGCCGAATATCGTCGCAAAAATCGTCTCCACGCCTTCGCCCTGCGCGCCTAAGGGCACATAGATGCCGCCGGTGGCGGCGGCGATGGCCTTCAACGCAGCTTCGTCCAACCGTGATTTTACGAATGCCCCAGTTTCGTCCTTCACAAATCCGCCGCCCTGGTCCGCCGCTACCGGAATCAGATCGCCGGCCACGGTTCCCACGCCCACGGTGTAGATCTTGAGCCCATCCTGCTGCACCGCAGCCTGCGCCGCAGCCAACGCGTTACCCTCGAGATCGTCGCCATCCGTCACCAGTATCAATATTTTATCGCTGCCCGGGCGGCGGCGCAGCGCCACCTGCGCCTCACGAATGGCGCGTGAAATATCGGTGCCGCCGCGCGCAATCGTGTTGGTATCGATCGCGCCGAGGGACTCATGAAACGCGCCGTAGTCGAGCGTGATGGGGCATACCAGGAAAGCTCGGCCCGCAAATGCGACGATGCCCACCGCGTCGCCATCCAATTGGCTCGCAAAGTCGTCGATTGCAAGTTTGGCGCGTGTCAGCCGATCGGGCTTCACATCGGGTGTCGACATGCTGCGCGACGTGTCGATCGCGAACACGATTTCATTTCCGCGGCGGCTGATTTGCTCCCAGCGATATCCCACCAATGGGCCCGCGAGCGACGCGAACAAGCAGGCGACGGCCACCAAGTACAGGCCGCGCTGCGTGCGGCGGCGCGCCACCGAAATCGATCGCGTCAATTGACCACGCAGGTGCGCCGAGACGAACTTCGCGAGCGCGGCATGTTGCCGAGCATCGTAGCGAAACCACATCCAGACTTGCACGAGGCAAGCGAGGAGTCCGGCCGCGAGCCACCAAGGGTCGGTGAATCTCACGGCAATCTGCGCAATCGAGTTTGCAGCAACAGCGAACTCAACCCGAGTACGGCCAGCGCTGGAATCAGAGCCCAGGGGTAGAGCTCCTCGACGTGCTCGAATTTTTGCACTGTTTGTGCAGATTTCTCCAGGCGATTGATCTGTTCATAGATCTTCTGCAATGAGTCCGTGTCGGTCGCGCGATAAAATTTGCCGCCCGTCTCGTCGGCTATTGCCTGTAGGGTTTTTTCATCCACGTCCACTTCCGCCATGATCAAGTGCATGTTCCCGGCTGCATCCTTGACCGGAATCGGTGCCTTGCCGCGCGCACCGACACCGACGGTATATATTTTCACTCCCATGGATTTGGCCGCTTCCGCGGCCGCAAGCGGCGCGATTTTGCCGGTATTGTTCACGCCGTCCGTGAGCAGTACGACGACCTTCGATTTCGCCGCAGTCTCGCGCAGGCGATTGACGCAAGCTGCGATCGCCGAGCCGATCGCCGTGCCGTCGTCGCCGGATCCTATGCTGACGCGCTCGAGGTTTTGCTGCAGCCAGTCGTGATCGAGCGTAATCGGACTGACCAAGTACGGGGCCCCGGCGAACGCGATGAGGCCGATGCGATCGTCGGGCCGCTCCTCGATGAACTTCGAGACCACGGATTTGACGACTTCGATCCGATTGACACGGTGCCGGTCGATCGTGAAATCCAGCGCCTGCATGGAACCGGAGACGTCGAGTCCGAGCACGATGTCGATGCCGTTGACCGTCACTTCGGTGCGGCTGTGGGTCCGTTGCGGGCGAGCCAGCCCGACGATCATCAGAATGCCGGCGACGATCGGCAAAAGCCACACCCACCGCCCTACCCGGCTGCGGCTGCCGCGGGCAAGCTCCCGCACGAGACCCACGTCGGAATACTCGATCGCGGCGGTCGGACCCTGCCGCCCGCGCCACAGCATCACCAGCGGCAGCAGGCTCAGCAGCCAAAAACACTCGGCCTGAACAAAATGAATCATGCGCTTTCTTGGCGTCCGAATGAGGGCGCCGCGCCCGGGATCGCTGCGACCTCCTCGGGCTTGATCGTCGCGCGCACGAAGGCGCACGCGCTCCAGTGCAGCGATTCCATGTGCTCCAAGCCGAGCGAGATGCCCGCGAATTTGACGAGATCGCATTGATGCAGAAATTCCGACAGCAGCTCGCGATGATCCGCAAGCGCTGCGTTGGAGGTTGCGAGCAGGTCGCGCAGAAATTCTTCCGTGGTTCGCTGCGTCGCGGTGACGCCGAAACCTTGCTCGATGTAGCTGCGCACGATGCCGGAAACCGCGATGCAGAACTCACGTGCGTTCTCGGGTCGCATCAGCGCTCGTATGCCCTCCAGACGCTGCAGAGCAAGCTCGAACGGCAGCAGCGCGCGAGCGCTTCGCCGGCCGCGCCGCCGACGCCAGATGCGATACGCGCCGACCCCAAGCATTACCGCAGCTGCAGCGAGCGCCGGGATCAGCCACGTCGGCGCGACAAATAGTGGTCCGCGGATATCGCGAATATCCTCCGGTGAGGCGCCGCAAACCACCGCGTCAAGGAATGCCGCAGCCGCGCCGGCCATCAGCAGGCCACGCATTCCGCGCGTATATACGCTCATACGCGCCTGCGCTCTCGAATCTTGAAGAATCGTTGCAGCGCGGGCAGGTACGGCAAATCCGTCTGCAGCTGCAAGGTGTCGACGCCCTCCGAGCGAAAATCGCTGACCAGCCGCCGGCCTCTTTCCAATGCGGCTTCTTTGAATCGCATGCGGACCGCAGCGCTTGCCGTATCGAGTTCGAGGATTTCGCCGGTCTCCGCATCTTCGAGCGCAAGTATTCCCACGTTGGGCAACTCCCTCTCGTGCGGGTCCTCGACGTGGACGGCGATGAGATCATGACGCCGGTTCGTCTGGCGCATCGCTCGGCGCAATGCCGCGCGAGCGGCTGCAGGATCCCCGGCCGATTCGAAATCCGATATCAGGAACACGATCGCGCGGCGGTGCAGAACATGATTGACGATGTCGAGCGCCTTGACGCTGTCGGTGCCGGTCCCCTCGGGCGTATGGTAGAGGATATCTCTGACCGCACGCAGCACATGGCGACGGCCCTTTTTCGGCGGCAGATAGCGTTCGACCCGGTCGGTGTAGAGAAGCAGGCCGACCTTGTCGCTGTTGCGAATCGCGGAAAACGCCAACACGCTGGCAAGTTCCGCCGCGAGATCGCGCTTGCTCAAAACCGCAGATCCGAAATTTCCCGAGGCGCTGATATCCACCAACAGAAAAATCGTCAGCTCACGCTCCTCCGTGAACTTCTTCACGAAAGGCCGGCCGGCGCGTGCCGTGACGTTCCAATCGATGGTTCGCACCTCGTCGCCGGGGCTATATTCGCGTACTTCGTCGAAATCCATTCCCCGGCCTTTGAATACCGAATGGTATGCACCGGCGAGACTGTCGTTGACCATGCGACGCGTTCGAATCTCCAAGCGCCGCATGCCGCTCAATATCGCTTTGTTCGATCGGTCGGTATCCGCAGGCATGTTCAGGGTACGGGCAGCGTATTCAGGATTTTCTCTATCGCATCCTCGGAAGAGATGTTCTCCGCCTCGGCCTCGTAGGTCATGGACACCCGATGACGAAGCACATCGTGGGCGATCGTCTTGACGTCCTGCGGAATGACGAAGTGCCGGCCTTTCAAAAACGCCATGGCACGCGCCGCGAGCGTCAAGGCGATCGTCGCGCGCGGCGAGGCGCCGTACTGGATGTAACCGTCCAAACCCAGGGACGCCGCGAGGGGCGGACGTGTCGCGAGCACCACGTCCACGATGTAGTCGCGAATCTTGTCGTCGACGTAGAGCGTGCTCACCACATGCCGTGCATCCACGATCTGCGCGGCGGTAACGACGGCGCGCGCAACCACCATGGGGTCGGTCGTCGCCATCGCGTCCAAAATCGCGCGCTCTTGCGCGCGGCTCGGGTAGTTGACGATGACCTTCATCATGAATCGATCGATTTGCGCTTCGGGAAGCGGATATGTCCCTTCCTGTTCCAGCGGGTTCTGGGTCGCCAGAACCAGAAATGGATTGGGCAACGCGAAGGTTTCATCGCCGATCGTTACCTGCCGTTCCTGCATCGCTTCGAGCAGCGCGCTTTGCACCTTCGCCGGCGCACGATTGATTTCGTCCGCAAGGATGAGATTGCTGAATATCGGCCCACGCTTGGTGCGGAACTCGCCATCGTTGGGGTTGTAGATCATCGTGCCGACGATATCGGCCGGCAGCATGTCGGGCGTGAATTGCAGCCGCTTGAAACGAACCGCCACGCAACTGGCCAAAGTCTTCAGTGCGAGCGTCTTGGCCAAGCCCGGCACGCCTTCGAGCAGAACGTGGCCGTTGGTGAGCAGCGCGATCAGCAAGCTGTCGATCAGATGTGTCTGACCGACGATGACGCGGCCTATCTCCTGCTGCAGGGGCCGGATCCACGCCGACTTTTCGGCAACCGTCTCGCGCGCCGCACGCATTTGCGGGTCGAGTTCGAGCGCCTTCGCGTGCGCTTCCTGAACGGCTGCAACGCCCTGGGTGGGCTGAAACCTCGAGTGGAGGCTCTGCTCGCTGAACGGCGGCGCAGCTTTTTGATTCATTAGCCAAGATCCTCTATGGCGGAATTCCGCAGTTACACGCAAGCCAATACCGGGACAAGCCGGCAGCGACGCAGCGCGATTGGTGCTCGGGTGTAGCCATGGGCGACGCGCGGCGTGGATCATTCTGCAAATGACGAATCCATGCGTATGCCCGCTATTTTAGTTGATATTTGACCGGCAATAGGCACTCATTTGAACGAGCGAGCCCTGAGGCCGTGGTTTAATCTTGAGTATGGCCGTCAATTGTGAGGAAACGTCAACCTTGAGGCATGCTTGCGCACTGCTGTTGATTCCGGTCTTGGCGAACGCGGGAGTGGTCTACGACGTCGCGGTCCGCAGCATCGATCAATCGAACATGGCGCTCGTGTCGCCGAGCGCGCCCATGCCTACGGCGGCCGTGAGCCAATATTTCGTCGAGGACGGACACGTTCGCGTCGGCGGGGCCAACGCCAAGACCGTCTACGTCTTCAAAGATCGAACCATCACGGTCATCGACAATACTTCACGGTCCGCTCATGTATTGAAACATGCAACATTGAGCCTGGTCGCCGCGCACTACGCCGACGCCGTGAAGCAGCTCGAAGACGCGGCCGCCAATGCGCCGCCGGACGATCGCGCGGAGGCGCAGCGCAAGGCTGCCGACATGAAGTTGGTCAGCGAACGGCTGCGGCAAGCCGTACCCCGTCAATATCGCGTGACCATTCGGTTCGAGTCCGTTGACGGTCACTCCTGCCGAATCTGGGAGGAACGCGAGAATGACGCCAAGCGAATGGAACTCTGTGTGGCGGCAGCGGCCGCATTGCCAGGTGGGGCCGAAATTCTCAAGGGGCTGAAGACCCTCAGTCAGTTTCGTCAAGGCTCCAGTCTTGCGCTCGGCGTGGATTTTGGGCTTTCGGAATGGTGGCCGGATTTCGCGAGCCTCGGCGGCGTGCCGCTGCTGATTCGTGAATTCAAATTCGACACCGTGATCTCGGAAGTCACGTTGACGGCGATCCGCGAAGGCGTGCCGAGTGCATCGCTGTTGGAAGTGCCCGAAGGCTATCCGGTGCAGGATGGGCCTGAATACACGCAATGGTACTCGCGGTGAACCCAATGGCGGCTGATCGGGGTGGCTGCCCCGACCCTCGTCCTTAAGTAGATCTCCCGATGGCGGCGCATTTGGCCGCGCGCGATCATCGAATTGTCATTAGAGGTGTAATCGAGGGGCCCAGGCGTTGCGTGGAATCGCAACGCGAGCGCATGGTGAATACGACTCATATACCAGCTTAGGAGGGCACATGATCAGGGCAGAACAGGCATTGCATGAAATCTTGTCGATTGGCATCGATGAGGAGCCCGAGGAAGTTCTAATGCTCAAGGCCCGAGCTCTCGTCGAGAAATTCAAAGCGGACTGTACGGCTTATCACCGGCGATTGACCTCGGCCGAGGATGCGCTTTTGCTCGTGGAAAGCGATCTGGCGAAACTGCGCGACGCCGTGGATCGGGAAATTGATCGGCGCATCGATGAGGATTTGACGGATACCGTCTGCGATCTACTCGAGCATCTATCGAATCATCTGAATGCGGAGAGCGGCGCTTCCGAGCAAAGCGGCGCTTCTGCGCAAGCGGTTCCCGCGGGGGATGCCGATCAGTCGGGCACTATCGCCGCGAGCGAGGATGCGCAGCGCCGCGCGATGATTGCCGAGGCGGCGTATCTGCGTGCCGAGCAACGACACTTCGAGCCCGGACATGATCTCGAGGACTGGTTGGCCGCCGAAAGCGGGCTCGCGCGGCGCTAACGCCTTGCGGTAATATTCGGCGGAGGTTCGCGATCGGCGAAGATACGAAAAGCCGCGATGCCGCGCGAAAGATACACGATGACGAGAGTTACAGGCCGTTTCATGGTCCTTCTGGCGCTGGCATCCATCGCCGGCGTCGCGCGCGCCCGCAGCGATGTTCCCTGGGATGGGGGTTACCTTGGCGTGAATTTGGGCATTCCGTCGACCAGCAGCTGCAATAGCTGGGCGCTCAGCGGTGCGACGATCGATAGCGCCGTTGCATCCGAATTTACCAACCAGAATTGTTCTGCGGGCGCGCTCGTCGGCGGCGTGCAGTTCGGCGAAAACTACCAATTCAAGCGGCTGGTGCTCGGCGTTGGAGCCGATCTCGACCTTTGGAGCGCTAAGAATGTCAACGAGTTCTTGAAATACACAGGCACAGTACCTCCGCCGGGCGCATACGTTTTTTCCAGCCGACAGAACCCGAGCGCGTTCGCGGTCATTGGTCCCCGGGTCGGTTACGCGGGAGATGTATGGATGCCCTACTTGAGGGCGGGTGCGGTCATCACCCCAGGCTCGCATAACAGTACGCTCGTTTATACGCCGACCGCAGCGCCGAGCCCCACTGCGTCGTTCAACGGAGGCAAAGCCTTTGCCACCGCGGGATGGGCCGCCGGCGGCGGTTTCGAGCTCGGCTTGAACGGCGCGTGGTCGATCACGGCGGAGTATCTGCACGTGAGTCTTGGCAAAGGATCCGACTCCGCGACGGCTTGCAGCGGCACAACTTCTGCGTGTGCTGCATTTTCCGGCGTGTCGTTCGACAACATTCACGAAGGCTACAGCGCGAACCTATTGCGAATCGGCATCACCTACTGGTTCGGATACTGGTAGACGCGCGTCTCGTCGGGCGGGCCATCCCACGAATTTCCGCGAATGACACGCTGGGGAGGAAATGTCGTCTCGCCATTCGTCGGACCCCGCGGATCCCGGCCGTCTTGCTGCTCGTAGTAGGTCCGACCGAACCAGTCCGCGATCCACTGACTGACGCTGCCAAATAGGTCATAAAGGCCCCAAGCGTTGGGCACCTTTTGACGTACCGGATGCGGGCGATTGCCATTCTCGAACAGCAGCTTGTCGTACTCCTCCCCCTCCGAGTAGCGCCTCACGAAATCCGCACTGTTGATTCGGCTCTTGCCGCTGTTATCGGTATACCATGCGATATCCTCGAGGCTGCCGGAGCGGGATTCCGCATGTCCGGCCCTTGCCGCATATTCCCATTGTGCTTCGGTGGGGATCCATTGTCGGCAGCGCCGGCGCGCCGGTGGCCGATCGATAACGTTTCCAAGCGCCTACCGTAACGACCGTCTGACCGATCCAGTAGCCCTTCGTGAGCTGCACCTCATGCGGCGGCTTCTCCTCCGCCTTACATTCATTATCGCCGGGTGAGCAACCGACGATGAACGCACCTGGAGCAATCCAGACGTAGATCTGCGCGTCTACCGCGTTTTGTCGCGTTTGTGAAGGAAACGGAGCGGATGGCGGCGTATGCGACATGAGGATCGCGGACGGGTCTTGCGCAATCGCGACCCCGGCAAGGCTCTCCAACGCGAGAGCCGCTATCCAGCTTGACCCGTTCATCGTGAGCACCTCGCAAACCAAGCCCCATCGGATTGCCGCAGTACGACATTCGCCGACTGGAGATTATCTGACAAGCTTTGCTAATCGTGAATAGCGCATTCGGGTCGCGGCCGGCAGCCGCAATATGACGTGCAATGACGCGCCGCAAGTGCGATCGTGCTCGCCATGAATCGACGCACGTTCATTCATGCGGCCGGGGCCACCGGCTTGAGCCTGACGAGCCCGGTTGGCTTTGGCGCAACGGATCGAGCCGTCGGGGGCCTAGTCAATTTGCTCGAAGACTCGCCGCGGGAGCTGATCCCGCGCGAGCTCGTCCGGCTGATCCGCAAGGATCTTCGCTATGAAGATCTGCTTGCGGCGCTAGCCCTGGCTGCGGTGCGTAATGTCCAGCCCTATCCCAAGGTGGGATACAAATATCATTCGGTCATGATGTTGCGGGCCGTCCATTCGACGACTCAACACCTCTCATCTGCGGACAAGTGGCTACCGATTGCTTGGGCTGCGGATTATTTCAAGCAGACGCAAGCAGAAGAGCGGGATGCGGACGGCTGGCGCATGCCGGCGAGAGCCGCCGCCTCGCCCGGCAGCGCAGAGGCGGCCCGGCACGCGCTGAGCGTTGCGCTGGACCATTGGGATCGCGATGCCGCCGATGCAGCCATCGTCAATTATGCCGAGCTCGCCCACCCGCAAGAGATTTTCTCGCTGTTGTTTTCCTATGGCGCGCGCGACCTTCGAGCGATCGGTCACAAAGCCATCGCCGTCAGCAATGCCCACTTTCTCATCGATGTTCTCGGCAGCGCTCAGGTCGGACCCATACTGCGCTCCACGGTGGCGGCGTTACAGAACAGCGATGCGGATCCGAATCCGGCCAGCCACGATCTTCAGCCCGATCAGCCGTGGCGGCAAAATATGCAACGCTTGCATGAGATCCCGCAAGACTGGAAGCAAGGGCGCAGTGATGCCGGCGCGCGGGCCGAACTGCGTGCAGCGCTGTACCGGGTATCGGAGGACCAAGCGGGCAAAGTGGTCGTCGCATTGCTGCGCCAGGGAATTTCGCCGGACGCGATTTGGCGGGTGTTATTCGATACTGCCGCCGAATTGCTCATGCACGAGTCGGGTATCGTGCCGCTACATGCACAGACCACCGCCAACGCCTTGTACTACGCCTACCGGGTATGCGATGACGAACCGACGCAACAGCTGAGCTTGCTACAGTGTGCAGCATTCATTGCGATGTTCCGTAAGCTCGTGGGTGCAACGCCACCGGAGATCGGCCTTGAAGCTCTGCAGCCGCTCGCGCCCGAGACTTCGGGCCTCGACGCCATCGACGAGATTTTCGCGGACGTAGCCGCCGGCCGCCGTCTGCAGGCCGCTCGCAAATCCTTGGGCTATCTGCAGACCGGCGGTAATCCGCAAGCACTGATCGCAAAAACCCGGCATCATCTCGTCTATAACGCTCAGGGACCTCACGATTACAAATTCTCGGAGGCTGTGTTCGACAGTTACGCGCATTTTGCGAATTCCGATTGGCAATGCCGCTTCTTGAGCGCGGGCATGAGCTACTTCAAAGCACCGGCGAAGCGGCCGGGTCCGGTCGTCGATGAAATGTTGGAGCGCTTGAAGCCGCCATGAGATGCACTGCACAAAACTGTTAGGGGTAGGTAGAAACCACGACAGAATCCACCGTTAATCTTTGATTATAATAAACTTATATCAGTGTTTCCTGACGAGAGTCCGCTATGTCGTCGAATATCGCCCATAGTCCGATGATGTCTGGTGCTGCACCGGCGAGCGTCGACTCGATGGCCGGTGCGCGGCTGCGGCATGAAGCCCCGCAGTGGGCGCTCGATGTCCTGGTCGACGGCGGCCTCGCGGCCTTTCTGGTACGCGACGGATCGAGGATCACGTACGCCTCGCCGGCCTTTCTCGTGCTACTCGGCTGGGAAACGTCCAAAGCGCCACTTCCGGCGAGCCTGCCTGAACTCATCAGCGACGCGGACTGCGCGCGCTTCCTCGCAGGGCTCGCGAACGCCGGAGAGCGGCACCGCGATATCTGCGCGCTGCGCGCAGCGAACGGCGCCGAGGCCTACGTGATATTCGACGCGACCACGATCCGGACGACCGTAGGCCCGCGCGCGGTGCTGGTCGCGACCGACGTGACGACCTGGATGCGGGGCCACGCGCGGTTGCGGCGGCTGGCGTTCGAGGACGCGCTGACCGGACTCGCCAACCGGCCGCGGCTCTACGATCGCATCGAGCAAGCCATTGCGACCACACGCCGCAACGCCGGCACCTTCGGGGTCCTGCTCATCGATCTCGACCGATTCAAGCCCATCAATGACATTCACGGCCATGCGGCCGGCGACCTCGTGCTGCGCGAGACCGCGCGACGCCTATTGGCTGCGACCCGTGAGGTCGATACCGTGGCACGCCTCGGTGGCGACGAGTTCGTCGTAATGCTGGGCGGCAACGGC
>OCZU010001921.1_pt1 | contig 13411 bp, 4 predicted proteins | sample 1539001 | NCBI WGS metagenome assembly OCZU01 (sample SAMEA3539306, study PRJEB22396) | soil metagenome | biome: tundra; feature: field; material: soil | place: USA | collected 2010-05 | depth 0.15 m
GGCATGAGCAACGTCGTGGTGCTGGCCAACAGCATTCCGCCCGCGCCGCCCATCGCGGCGTATTCGGATGCTTTGCCGGCCACCAACCGCACCGTCAACTCGTATCAGTTGACTGTGGATTCGGCCAATCCCGGCATCGCTTACCTCGTCGCGCCGTACATCGTGATGCAAGGCGACCAATACATTTATTGGTTCAACCCCAAAACCTCCGCACCGGTGGTGATTGGCATCACGCCGCCGCCGCTGGATTTTACCGAATGTGTGGGCGTGGTCACGGTGCAGTTCGTCACGTCCGGCGGCGCATCGGTGCCGGTGGACGGCGGAAAGATCCTGGCCTACTCATTGCCGGACTATAACGGCAGCGGCGAGCGCTCCGAGATCCCGGCCGGAAGCACGCAGCAACGCATCTATTTGCGCAGCGGCGTGACCAATCATCTCGACATCACCGTCCATCGCGGGACCAATTTCTACACCGACCGGATTGAAACTTACCTGGGCACCAACGTGCTCGTCACTTGCGACACCTTCACGAACGTGAAAATGGTGATACCCACTTCTGGCACGCTGGCCACGATTGTTGGCAATGTGGACTTGGTCGGCGAGTTTGAACTGACCGTAGCAGAAAATCCGCTGTACGACTATCCCGACTACACCACCATCATTGCGAATTACGGCCCGTTCTCCAACCAGCGATGGGGCGCGCTGCCCGGGGTGAACTTCACGACACCGTCCAGCGGCGCCTACACGCTGTCCAATGTGGTGCCGTCCACGCTGGACCCGTCTTCCGTCGGCTATGCCGTGAACGCGCAAATGGTGATCCGCACCAACCGGATGATTCAAATTTTCCAGACGCCGGCATTGGGGCAGGGAGCGAACCCAGCGCTGCCCGTCACGGACGGCGCGACGGTGGACCTCACCAACTTGTTCGTGATCAATCCCGGTTATTTGCGAGGCAACGTGCTGCTGAAAGGGCCGGCGGAAAGTCTCGGCCAGTCGTCGTTGCTGCGCGGCATGCTCCACGCGGGCGACGACGACGCGAACGGTGACGGTATTCCCGACAGCATTGGAACCTACGGCATTTACTGGACGACGGTCGAGGCTGTGGGCGTGGACCGGCTTGGCTCGGGCGCGACCTTCACGGCGGCGAGCGGTGTCGGCTATGGCGATTTTCCGGGGAGTTTTAATCCGGCAACCAGCGCCTACGAAGGCCAATACGAACTCGTGCTGGGCGGACTGAACAGCGAATCGAGCGTCTGGAAGCAAAAATATTTCAACCTTACCCTCGTCAGCAGCAGCACCGTCACGAATGACGACGATTATTTCTCCAACGTGCTTTACGTGAGTGAGGACGATACCAACGACGTGGAAATTGTTCCCGGCCAGCCGGTGACCCACGATGTGGCCTACTGCATGAGCGAAGTCAAAGTGGTTTTCCACTCAAGCTCCGGCACGTTCTACCAGCCGAACATCCGCAACAGCAGCGGCACGTTCACGGGCACCGATTTTCTCGGCCGCGATGCCAATTATGACGTTGGTGTTCAGGCCATGTTTGGGACTCCGCTCAGTTCGGACACCGCCTCGAATATCGGGCAGGTCGTGATGTATCTGCCGCAAGGCACTTATCATTTGAATCCGAGTGTCACTCCCGCCGGCGGCACGGCGCAAGCCGGCCTCGAACCGCTCGACGTCACGGTGGGCTGCGGCCAGCGCCTCACGCTCGAACCATGCCTGCAACTCAGTCTTAACGCGCCCGATTGCACCAACTCGCAGACGGTCCACATCACCGGCTCGGTTCGCAGTTGCGGCAACAACGTCGCGACGATCAGCTACACGCTCAACGGCGGGCCGTTGCAAACCATCTGCAACAATTGCGGTGCTGATCCGTCGTTCGCTTTCGACATCAACCTGCCCAACGAATGCACGGACAACATTCTCATCGTCACCACCACGGACGGTAGTGGCGGCATCAGTTCGGTCACAACGGCGATTCATTATGACGGCACACCGCCCGTGATCCAATGCCCGGCGGACATCGTGACCAGTGCCTGCGACACCAACGGAGACACGGTGAACTTCACGGTGACCGCCACGGACAATTGCACCGGCCCGGTTAGCATCGTCTGCACGCCGCCGTCCGGCTCAGTATTCCCGGTCGGCACGAACACCGTAACCTGCGTGGCCACCGACGGGTGCGGCAACACCAGCCAGTGCAGCTTCAACGTCATCGTCGGCGTAGGCTCCCTGTTGTCCATCGAACGGGCAGTCATCATCAGTTGGTCCTGCGGCGGCACTTTGCAATATGCGGACGATCTCACCGGTCCTTGGTTCGATATTCCTGGCGCGACCAGCCCCTACAGCGTGGCCACGACGGCAGCGAAGAAGTTCTATCGCACGCGGAATTGAATTTGAAAACGGAGCGCGGACTTTAGTCCGACCGAACGTTCGCGGTGGCGATGCGTTGGATGAAATCTTGTGGTATGGCTCGTCGTGACTTGAAGCGGACTGAAGTCCGCGGTCCTTTGCATCCAGTGCCATCCCGGCAGCAAAAAAGCACAAAATCCCTGTAATTCGTTACCGGCAATTCTTCTTACATAAATGAACTCCTTTGCGGGGGCACTGCCGATACTGGAACGCCTTTGTCTAGGAACACGCTTTGTCGCATCTCAAAGGAGAGGACACGGCAAAAACTAAAAATCTGATGAAAACAAACCCCAAACTCCACTTGTTGCTCCTGGCGATTCTGTGTGCCGCGAATTTCGCTCGCGGCCAAGGCACCGCGTTCACTTATCAAGGCCGGCTCAATAGCAGCGGCAGTCAGGCCAGCGGGGATTATGATCTGCGATTTACAATTTACGATTCCAGTGGCGGACCGACCGTTGTCGCGGGGCCGCTGACTAATTCTGCTGTCGGAGTGAGCAATGGACTATTCACGGTCACGCTGGATTTCGGCGCGGGCGTGTTCACCGGTCCCGCGCGCTGGCTGGACATCGCCGTTCGCAGTAACGGAGTCAGCAGCTTCACGGCCCTGAGTCCGCGGCAAGCTCTCACGCCCTCACCCTATGCCATCTTCGCAAACACGGCCTCGAACGTGGTTTCCGGCTCAGTGGTAAAAAGTCTCAACAGCCTGAAAGACAATGTTACGCTGGCCGCCGGAGCGAACGTAACTGTAACACCCAGCGGCAATACGCTGACGATTGCATCCACCGGAGTGGGCGGCAGCGGCATCTGGAGTCTCAATGGCGCGAACACTTACTACAACGCAGGAAACGTGGGCATCGGTACAACCAACCCCTTCAGCAGGCTGGCGGTGCAGACGGTATCGGGCAATTACGGGTTCACGCACACGGATGGAGCGATCACGATTGGCTCTTATGTCGGCTCGTCTTCGTCAGGCGCCGTGGGCGGCTGGCTTGGCACCTACTCCGCTCACCCGCTCTACTTTTTCGTCAACAATGGTCAGCCCAGCGTCACAATTGGCGCAGGCGGGGTAACTACCATGACCCCGCTCGGCGGTTACGGATCCACATATTTCGGCACTCCCAATGGGGAATCCGGCATGAGCATCGCCGGCGCCAACCGGGCCGACGTCAGATTCGATGGCTCGTCGCTTAAATTGCTGGCCGGTCTCGGATCGGGAGCCATGCCTTCTGAAAATGGAGTGGCCATTACTACCGCAGGCAACGTCGGCATCGGCACGACCGATCCATTGTCTGGATATCGGCTGGAAGTAAACGGGCTGACTCGCATGACACCCGGAGGCAGTGGCGGGTACGTTGCGATCGGCACGCCCAGCGGGGAAACGGGCTTGGAACTAGTCGGCATCAATCGGGCCGATCTCAGATTTGATGGCTCGTCCCTTAAGCTACTTGCCGGCATCGGACCCGGCGCCATGCCTTCGGAAAACGGAATTGCCATCACAACCGCGGGCAACGTCGGCATCGGGACCACATCGCCGACGGCGAAACTGACTGTGGCGGGCGACGCAAATCAGGCGCGAGACAAAGGTGGCCTTGTAAAGGCGATGATTTACATCAACCAAGATGGTTCAATTGCGCAGTGTTATAATGGAATCACGGACACATCAACCGGCCAATGTGGATTTACGGTAAATCATTTTAACCCGGGAAGTTACACGATCGATTTTCATTTCAAGGTGGATGACCGCTTCATTTCTATTAGTCCGAGATACTCAGAAGGAGCCAACGTGGGGGCAACTTTCCAAGTTAACAATGTTTTCGCAACCCCACCCAACCAGGTATATGTTCACACGTTTATTACTGACGTGGAATTCAGTTCTTCAAGCGCCGACGACAGCTTTATGATTATCGTGTATTGACGCCACAATATCATGAAAAATTTGAATTCCCCTTTTTGCTGACCACGCTCGTTTTGGGAATTGGAGTCAATTCACTGCGCGCCCAAAGCTACGCCATTGACTGCGGCGACTCTGTAATCCGTCAGCGGCAATTCTTCTTATATCAATGAAGGCCATTCTATGAAGCCAAACCTAAATCAGATGAAACGTCACCCCAGCGTCCCGCTGATGGCAGTCATCGCCTGCCTCGTCGCGGGTTTGGTTTCTGTTCGCGGACAGGTCATTATTAACCCCAACACGATCAGCGGCGCCGTCCGCTTCAGCAACGCGAATGCCGCCATCTTGAATCTGCTGAAGGCGCCCGGCAACGAAGGCATGAGCAACGTCGTGGTGCTGGCCAACAGCATTCCGCCCGCGCCGCCCATCGCGGCGTATTCGGATGCTTTGCCGGCCACCAACCGCACCGTCAACTCGTATCAAATAATTGTGGATTCAGCCAGTCCCGGCATCGCTTACGCCGTCGCGCCGTACGTCGTGATGCAAGGCGACCAATACGTTTATTACGTCGCCGGCCAAACGTCCGCACCGGTGGAGATCGGCATCACGCCGCCGCCGCTGGATTTTACCGAATGTGTCGGCGTGGTGACCGTGCACTTCGTCACGTCCGGCGGCGCGCCGGTACCAGTGGACGGCGGAAAGATCATTGCCTTCTCAGTGCCGGACTATAACTACACCGGCGTGCGCTCCGTGATCCCGGCTGGAAGCACGCAACAACGAATTTATTTGCGCGGCGGCACAACTCATCACCTCGACATTACCGTCCATATCGGAACCAATTTCTACACAGACCGGATTGAATCTTTCCTGGGCACCAACGTGGATGTCACTTGCGACGCGTTCACGGCTGTGGACATGGTTATTCCCAGCGCGGGGACGCTGGCCAACATCGTCGGCAACGTGGACTTGCTCGGCGAATTTGAACTCACTGCAGCCAGCAATCCGCTGTACGACTATCCCGACTACACCACCGTCATTGCGAACTACGGCCCGTTCTCCAATCAGCGTTGGGGTGCGCTGCCCGGAGTGAATTTCACCTCGCCATCCAGCGGCGCATACACGCTTTCCAATGTGGTGCCGTCCGATCTGGACCCGTCTTCCGTCGGCTACGCGGTGAACGCGCAAATGTTGATCCGCACCAACCGGATGATTCAAATTTTTCAGACGCCTGCATTGGGGTGGGGAGCGAACCCAGCTTTGGTCGTCACGGACGGCGCGACGGTGGATCTCACCAATTTGTTCGTGATCAATCCCGGTTTCCTGCGCGGCAACGTGCTGCTCAAAGGCCCGGCGGAAAGTCTCGGCCAGCCGTCGTTGTTACGCGGCGTTCTACACGCAGGCGATGACGACGTGGATGGCGACGGCATTCCCGACGCGCTCGGAACCTACGGCGTTTATTGGACGACGGTTGAAGCAATCGGTGTGGACCGGCTCGCGTCGGGCGCAACGTTTACAGCAGCGAACGGAGTCGGCTATGGCGATTTTCCGGGTGATTTCAATCCCGCCACCAGCGCCTACGAAGGCCAATACGAACTTGTGCTCGGCGGCTTGTTGAGCGAGTCGAGCATCTGGAAGCAAAAATATTTTAACCTCACTCTTAGCAGTGGCGCGGTGACGAACGATGACGATTATTTCTACAACGTGCTTTCGGTGAGTGAGGACGACACCAACGACGTGGAAATTGTTCCTGGCCAGCCGGCGACCCACGATGTCGCCTACTGCTTGAGCGAAGTCAAAGTGGTTTTCCACTCGACCTCCGGCACGTTCTACCAGCCGAACATCCGCGCCAGCAGCGGCTCGTTTACAGGCGCCGACTTTCTGGGTCGTGACGCCAATTATGATGTCAATGTCCAGGCAATGTACGGGACTCCCCTCAGTTCGGACACCGCCTCGAACATCGGGCAGGTTGTGATGTATCTGCCGCAAGGGACTTACCAACTTCAACCCAGCGTCACGCCCGCGGGCGGAAATGCGCAAGCTGGCATTGAACCGATTGACGTAACCGTGGGCTGCGGTCAGCGCCTTACGCTCGAACCGTGTCTGCAACTCAGCTTGAATGCACCTGATTGCACCAACTCGCAGAAGGTCCACATCACCGGCTCGGTTCGCAGTTGCACCAATGTCATGCAGATCAGCTACACGCTCAACGGCGGGCCGGTGCAAACCATCTGCAACAATTGCGGCATCAATCCTTCGTTCGCCTTCGGCATCAACCTGAACAACGAATGCTTGGACAATACGCTCACCGTCACCGTCACGGACGCAGACGGTGGCGTGAGTTCGGTCACAACGACTGTTCATTATGACGGCACACCGCCCGACATCACGTGTCCGGCGGATATTGTAGTTACGAACTCCAATGCGGCCGTGGTGGATTTCACGGTGACCGCCTCGGACAACTGCGCAGGTCCAGTGAGTCTCGTCTCCACTCCGCCTTCTGGTTCGATCTTCCCGCCCGGCACCACCACCGTGACGTCCGTCGCCACCGATGCATGCGGCAACACCAGCTCGTGCAGCTTCAAAGTCATTGTGCTGGCTGATTGTCTGCAACTGACTATCACCCCGCCCGTCTGCACGACAAATTTCGGCTTCTTCGCCCGCGCCAACGTGGACGCCTGCGAGGCGACGCTTACCAACTTGAGCCTGGCCAGTTACTCCTTGGTGAACACCAACGTGCGTCTCGGGTACTCGGACATCCGCATCCTCGAACCCGTCGGCATTGCGAGAACGAACCTGACCACCGCCCACGGGTTGTTCCCTGAATTCGATGGCCAACCGTTGTCGTATTACAACGACATCCTCTACACCGCCACCGCGCGGGACAACAAGGGCCGCGTCGCAATAGTGCAACTCGTCGCGCATTACGACTTCACTCCGCCGACCATTGATTGTCCGTCCGACATCGTTGTGACCGCCGCGAACGGAGTCAGCGCTGTCGTCAACTACGCGGCCACTGCCGACGACGGCTGTCCCTGCGCGGTACTGATTTCCTACGCCCCGCCCAGCGGCACCAGCTTTTCCATCGGCACCCACACCGTCACCATCCACGCCAGCGATCTCTGCCACAACACGAACTCCTGCACGTTTCAGGTCGTCGTGCTTCCGCCCGAATGTCCGCTGCGCATTGAGTTGACCCAACTCTCGCCGCCACAGGTCACGCTCACGTGGGATTGCGACGCCAAATTGCAATCTTCGCCGGAGCTGGCCGGCCCTTGGGACGAGGTTGCGGGTGCGACGAGTCCTTACGTAACCGATGCCGCCGGGCCGCAGACATTCTACCGGCTCAGATTTTCCGAGTCCGGGACCGCGCTGCAATTCCCCGGCACTAGCAGTGCCTTCACCAGCGCTTCCGTTCCAAACTTCTTCGGTTCTACCCCGGCCCTCACAATTACCGCGTGGCTCAAGACCTCGCAAAGCACCGGGGCCTATCCCGGCATCGTCACCAAATATCAGGGCAACTCGGCCCAAGGCTACGCCCTCGCCCTCAACGCGGGCCGGCTGGCTCCGTGGTATTACTACAGCGCAGCGCAATTTGTTGAACCCGGCTTTAGCGGGCCGGGAGATCGGTTTGTCGCGGACGATCTCTGGCATCACGTCGCGTTCGTCGTGGACACAAACTCCGGCCGCACTTTCATTGACGGGCAACTTGTCAACACGCAACCGTGGACGGGAACGCCCTTTTTCGCCCAATCCTCAGAGCCGCTACGTTTCGGCACGTATCCCGGCGGAGCGGGCAAGCTGTTCAACGGCCAGTTGGACGAAGTGACGCTGTGGAATATCGCGCTCACCGACAGCGAGATCAGCGCGCTCATGAATACCACTCCGCAGGGAGGCGAAACTGGACTGCAAGGCTACTGGCGCGTTGACGAGGGCAGCGGCGGCACGGCCATCGACTGGACTGGCCACGGCTACAACGCTGTGCTCGGGTCAGGCGTAAACTGGACAATTTCCACCGCGCCCATCTTCCACTGAAGCTCCACGGTGAGTTGATTCGGTCTCAACAAGGGGCAGGTGAGCCTTCCGCCCTGCCTCACCAGTTCCGGCGATTGCGTTCGCTTCCTCGCACCGATAGGCTGGAGAACATCGCTATTATGAAAGATCGAAGTTGCCTCCGGTTTTTGCTGCTGGGTTCCTTGCTGATTGCACTGGCCGGTTGCTTGAGGCCAAAACCCGCCGCCCCTTCCACCGCTCTGCTTTTACATTCGCGAAATCTCCCGGCACGTCAGCCGCTGCACTTCGACGGGCTATTCTATGAAACGTCAGTTGGTCGGGTTGCCTTGCCTGCCGAACTGACCAGGCAGGCAATTCGCGAGCTCGGGAGTGAAACTAAAATGCCCGACGGTCGCACTGTGAAAATATCTCTCACGCCTGAAGGCCGGAACTTCATGGTCCGTTTAACCGCGCAACCCGACACGGACATCATCAAATGGGGAATGTGTCTGGACGCACAGCCGGATGAATATTTTACAGGTTTGCTGGAGCGCGTCGTGGATGGGCCACAAGCAGCGTCGTGGAAGCCGGGCATCGCCGAGGGGTTGAACCTGCGCGGCCAGAAGGTGGAAATGATTTTGAAACCAACGACCTCGGTCTATGCGCCCTTTTATCTTTCTTCGCGTGGGTACGCGGTTTTTGTGAAGGGCAACTGGCCGGGCTATTTTGATTTTTGCGCCAGCGACACCAACCGCGTGAAGCTTGAATTCGAGGGGCCGTCATTCGAGATGAAAATTTACACCGCCAAAGAACCCGCCGCGCTGGTGAAGGCGCACGCCCTGGACGCCGGGCCGCCGTTCCTGCCGCCGAAATGGATGTTTTCGCCGTGGCGCTGGCGCGACGAGCACACCCAGCGTGCGAAATATTACGACGGCACGCCGGTGACCGGGCCGTTCAACTCCGAGTTCATGGAGGATGTGCTGCTGATGCGGGCCTACGGAATTCCCTGCGGGGTTTATTGGATTGATCGTCCGTGGGGGCCAGGGTTGTGGGGCTACGACGATTTTGAAATTGACTCAAACCGCCTGCCAAATTTTGCCGAATCGGTCAAATGGATCAACAGTCAGCAGATGCAAATGCTGTTGTGGATCGGGCCGTTCTTCCAGGGTGAGATGCTTACCAACGCGCTCGCTAAAGGCTACACGCTCGCCGGTCAGAAACGGCCGGGCAATGGAAACAATTACCCGATGGTGGATTTCACGAATCCGGAAGCGAAAAAATACTGGCAGGATGGCGTCGCGAAACTGCTGAAGCTGGGTGTCACGGGCTTCAAGCTGGATCGCGCCGAGGAAGACATTCCTGAAAATGGGCCGTATAAAACTTTTGATGGCCGCTCGATTCGCGAAAATCGCAACGCCTATCCGCCGATGTATCTGAAGGCAACTTACGAAGTCGCGAAACAATTTCATCCCGATGACAACTTCGCGCTGATGCCGCGCGCGGCCTACTCGGGAAGTTCGCCTTACGGCGTTTTCTGGGGCGGGGACATCGGCGGGACACAGGAAGGATTGCGCGCGGAAATCATCGCGGTTCAACGCGCAGCGGTGATGGGCTACCCAAACTGGGGTTCGGACACCTGCGGCTACAACCAGCAGCTTCTCGAGCAGGAAGTCTGCGCGCGCTGGCTGGCGTTCAGTTGCTTCACACCGATCATGGAAGTCGGCCCGACGAAGAATGTTGCGTTCTGGAACCTGCCGCGCGAGCCGAAATACGACACGGAGTTGATCGCCGTCTGGCGGCTCTACGCGCGGTTGCATCAGCGTCTGGCGGATTACAGCCATCATTGCGCGGAGGAAGCAACCCGCACCGGCATGCCGATTGTGCGGCCACTTTTTTTGATCGAACCCAAAGCGCCGCGGGCGTGGTCAAACTGGCAGACCTATCTTTACGGCCCGGATTTGCTCGTCTCGCCGATCTGGAAAAAAGGTCAGCGCACTCAGGATGTTTACCTGCCGTCGGGCGCGCAATGGCGCGACGCCTGGCATCCCGAGAAAATTTATACCGGCGGCCAGACCATCACGGTCAATGCGGATCTGCATCAACTCCCGATCTTCATCCGCGTCGGCTCGAAGATTGGGCTGGGCGACTTGAACAAGGAATGGAATGAGTCGCACGCCATCGCCCAGACCAAGCCTGATCTCAAGGCGCTGGACGCCGAAGTGAAGACGTGGTTTGAGAAATACAAGCAAGGTTCAAAAGGCAACTGAACGGCTTGGTGGTTCGGGCAGTGTCGGTCTTGGCGCAGGCCAGGCCGATGCTTTCAAGGAAGCGGCTGCGGTCGGCATCGTCCTGGAAGATGCCGACTTCGCGGCGGTCGCCAGTGTTCATCACTGGCCGCGGTCCGCCTGCTGGCCCGCGACTTCGGCCAAATGCCATGCCCTTGCCAGTCAAGGGTGAGGTGTTCGTCATTTACATTCGGAGATTGGAATTTAACAATCGTTTTAAAGCGCTGTGAAAATAACTGAAGTCCATGCGTTCCTGATGTCATTCCCGTTTTCGGAACCGTTGCGGCTGCCCTTCCATGGCGGCGAACGGACGATCCTCAAGCGTGACGCCATGTTGATACGCGTGACGGCGGACAATGGGCTGGTCGGCTTCGCTCCCGGCCCGGCGCACGAGCGCGCGGCGCGGGAAATTCAAGCAACCATCCGGCCGTTTTTGGTGGGCCGCGACCCGCGACGATGGGCGGAATTAAAATTTTCCGGCGATCTGGAAATCACCAAGACATATCGCGCGGTTGAAATTGCGCTCATTGATCTCGCGGCGCGATATGAAGGTTGCGCGCTCTCGGAATTGATTGGCGGACGCAAGCGTGAGCGCATCAAACTTTACGGCAGCGCGGGAATGTATATGTCGCCCGCGCGCTTCGCCGAGGAGGCGGCGGCCATCGTGGCCCTGGGATTCACCGCCTACAAAATGCGTCCGGCCTTGGGCCCGGAACAAGACCTCGAAACGGTGCGGCTCATGCGGACGGCGGTCGGGCCGAATACGGGGTTGATGATTGACGCGCATTCGTGGTGGCGCATGGGCGACCGCAATTATTCGAGCGAAACCGTCACCGAACTCGCGCGCGCGATGGCGAAGTTTCAGCCAACGTGGCTGGAAGAACCGTTGCCGCCAGCCGATCACGCCGCGTATCGCCAATTGCGCGCGACCAGAACGGTTCCCCTCGCGACCGGCGAACACGAACAGGACGAGGCGGGCTTTCGAGACCTCATCGAAACCGGCGCGGCGGATTACATTCAAATGGATGTTTGCTGCCAGGGCGGTTTCGCGATGGGGCAACGCATCTTCGGTGAAGTGGCTCGCAAAAATCTGCGATTTGCCTTTCACAGTTGGGGCACCGCGCTCGAAGTGCTTGCCGCCGCGCATCTCGGAATATGCTGGCCCGCCGACGTCGTCGAGTGGCTGGAATATCCGTGCTACTCGAACTCCGGCCGCCCCGGCATGTATCCGTTCCCGCTCGCGGATGAGATTTTACGCGAGCCGCTCGCCATTGAGCACGGCGACTTGATCGTGCCGGAGGGCCACGGGCTGGGCGTGGAGATTGATGAGCGTGTCATCGAAAAGTATCCTTTCATTCCCGGCCCGTGGTCGTTTTTCCGGATTGATTCGCCGCGGGAAACCGTGGCGGTCACCGGAGATCACAGCGTCAAATGGGTCGCGGCTGAATCTGCTTCCGCGTAACACGCGTTCGGAGTTCCGGGTTTAGCCGGTTGGAACCGCCTGCAGGCGGAACTCCAAACCACCCGGTTAATTGCGCGGTTCTCTTCGCCCCAGGCCGAGGACAAGAATAATGATCGCGCACACCGCCATGGAGCCGGACAAATAATAAATTCCACCGACGAAAGAGCCGGTGATTTTTTCGACTTTGCCCAGAATGGTCGGGCCAAAAAATCCGCCGAGGTTGCCGAGGGAATTGATCAACCCGATGCTGCCGGCGGCAGCCACATCGGTGAGGAACAAACTCGGCAGCGACCAGAACGCCGGCTGGTAGGCTTTGATTCCTGCGAGGACGAGCATGAAGCAGCCAATCGTCAGCGGCAGATGACCGCGCGTCCACGGGACCAAGGCGAGCGCGCTCATGCCCAGGCATATCGGCACGACGGCGTGAAGCCGCCGCTCTTTCGTGCGATCAGAATTCCAGCCGACAAAGAGTTGACTGGCCAGCGCCAGCGCCGGCGGCAAAATGACGAGCCAGGTGATGGCATTCAGATCGAGCGAATACCATTGCTGCAAAATGCTCGGCAGAAAAAATTCCATGCTGTAATTCGCCGAGGTGCTGCAAAAATAGGCGGCCGCCAAAAGCAAGACTTTCGGATGGCTGAACGCTTCGAGCAATGTCATCCGGCGGCCGGCAGAGCGCTTCGCCTTTTCCATTTCGAGCTGTCGTTCCAGCGCCTCTTTCTCTTCCGGCGCCAGCCATTGGGCATCGCGCGGGCGGTCCGTGAGCGTGAAAAACACAATCACGCCCAGCACGATCGCGGGGATGCCCCAAAAAATATAAACCCATTGCCAGCCTTGCAGTCCGAGCAGTTGGGGATGATGAATCGTGAGGCCGTTGCTGATTTCGTCCGTTCCGATTTTCAGAAGTGCGTTGGAGATTTTCGGGCTGGTGATTTGCGCGACCGGTGTCGCGATCAAAAAATACGAAAGCGCCCGCGCCCGGTCGCGGGCGGGAAACCAGTGTGTCAGATAAATAATCACGCCGGGGAAAAATCCGGCTTCGGCCAGGCCGAGCAGAAAACGCACGCCGTAAAATTGGAGCGGAGTTTTCACCGCCGCCGTGAGCGCGGCGGCAATTCCCCAGGTGATCATTATCCTGAAAATGGTTTTTCGCGCGCTCCATTTCTCAACCATCAGCGAACCGGGGATTTCGAGCAGGAAATAGCCCCAGAAAAAAAGTCCCGCACCAAAACCGATGATCGCATTGTCAAAACCCGGCAGGTCGTGGGTCATCGTCAGCTTCGCGATGGCTACGTTCGCGCGGTCAACGTAGGCGATGACGTAGCAGAGAAAAAGCAGCGGCAGCAATCGCCAGTAGGCTTT
>OCZU010001922.1_pt1 | contig 13409 bp, 12 predicted proteins | sample 1539001 | NCBI WGS metagenome assembly OCZU01 (sample SAMEA3539306, study PRJEB22396) | soil metagenome | biome: tundra; feature: field; material: soil | place: USA | collected 2010-05 | depth 0.15 m
GGCCAGACCGCCTCGCGCGGAAAGGCGATGACATGACTGCTTTCGAGGCGAATCACTTTGAATTTGTAGCAGCCGACGTGAGGCGGCTCAAACTATTCGTTCTATGCTCGTGCCTTCGCGGCGCATCCGGGCACTGCCCCCGTTTTCTCCCTCTCCTCCCTCGGGGAGCTGCGGGTGAAGCCTCGGTGGAAAATAAATTACCTCGGGATTGGGGTGAGGAGGCGCAATTGTTTCCGGCTCAAATCCCCTCACCCCGTGGAATTGCAGCCAGTATTCCACGGGGCGAACCCCGGCCCTCTCCCCGCTCGGGCGGGGAGAGGATAAAAGGTGAGGGCAAGCGTTTAACTAACATTCGCCGCCAAGCCGCCGGGTCGCGGACACGTAAAGGACTTTGCCGACGGCCATGTTGGGGCGCGTCACTTCGCCGTGACAACGGCGTAATTCTTTTTGCCTTTGCGGAGCAGGATGTGCTTGCCGTGAAACAAAAAATCTCCTGCCATCACATGATGCTGAGAATTCGTTACGCGAATATTGTTCAAATTCACCCCACCGCCTTCGATGTCTTTTCGCGCCTGGCCTTTGGACGAACATAATCCAGCGTGAATCAAAAGTTCGACGAGCGGAATTCCCGCTCCATGAAGTTTTGCTTTTTCAATTTCTTTCGTCGGCACTTCACCGACGATGTCGTTGAAGGTGGTTTCGGAAATGCCCGCAAGTTCGCCGCCAAACAGAATTTCGCTGGCGCGAATGGCTTCCTGCGTCGCGTGCGCGCCGTGGATCAAATCGGTCACGGCTTTGGCCAAAGCTTTGTGCGCCTCGCGTGCGCCGGGATTCTCCGCGTGCTTCTTTTCCAGCGCGGCGATTTCATCCTGCGGCAGGAACGTGAAAAATTTCAAGTAGCGAATAACGTCAATGTCGGTGGTGTTGATCCAGAATTGGTAGAAGCGATAGACGCTGGTTTTTTTCGGATCGAGCCAGACGGCGCCGGATTCGGTCTTGCCGAACTTGGTGCCGTCAGCCTTGGTGATTAGCGGCAGAGTCAGACCGTAGCCTTGCCGGCCAAGTTTTTTGCGGATGAGATCAATGCCCGCGGTAATGTTGCCCCATTGGTCGCTGCCGCCGATTTGCAGTTCGCAGTGGTGATCGCGGCAGAGCACGTAAAAATCAAACGCCTGCAGCAGCATGTAACTGAACTCGGTGTAGCTGATGCCGACTTCGCGGTCTTCCATGCGCGCGCGGACACTTTCCTTGGCGACCATCTGGTTGACGGAAAAATGCTTGCCGATGTCGCGCAGAAAATCGAGATAGCTCAATCCAACCGTCCAATCGGCGTTGTCCACGAGCCGGGCAGAATTTTGTTTGGTTTCGAAATCAAGAAGCTTGGCGAGTTGTGGGCGGATGGATTCAACGTTGGCCCTGATCTTTTCCTGGGTAAGCAACTGACGTTCGGCGGATTTGCCACTGGGATCGCCGATGCTACCGGTCGCGCCGCCCGCGACGGCGATGGGATGATGCCCGGCATTTTGAAAGCGTCGCAACGCCAGCAGCGGCACCAGATGTCCGACGTGCAGGCTGTCGCCGGTGGGATCGAAGCCGCAGTAAAGTGCGAGCGGCGAGGAAATTTTCTTCGTCAATTCCGCCGTGTCGGTGCAATCGGCGACAAGGCCGCGCCATTGCAGTTCATCCAGAATGTTCATCGAGCAACAGACTAAATTGCCGATTGCCGATTGCCAATTGCCAATTGCCAATGCGATGAATAGAGTCGAATGCACTGGTTGAAATTGTCCAAAGCATGGGAAACGTCCCGAAACAACAATTGGTTTGGTGGGTCATGCCTGGTGTGCTGGCGGGTATGCCAATGCCATTCATTCATCCCGAGCGAAGGCTGAACTGCGGCGGATCACTGGCCGCCACGACGACGAGCTGTCAACTTTAAGTTCTGCTGGCATCCGCGCCGTCGTCTCTCTCCTAAATATTCCAAGCGACGCACGAGTTTATGAGTCTGCGGGATTTTCATTCCTCTGTTTGCCTGTCCCTGACGGCGGCGCGCCAACCTTGGAGCAAGCGCATGACTTTGTCCACTTCGTTGCACAACAACACACCGGCCAGCGTCCGGTGGCGGCTCATTGCGAGGCCGGTCTTGGCCGGACTGGTACAATGATTGCCGTGTATCTGATTTCCCAAGGTAAGAGCGCTGAAGATGCGATTCGTTGCGTTCGGGCAGTCGAACCAGTAGCGGTCGAAACAAGGCGACAAATTGAATTCCTGAAAAAATTCGCAGCTGCCCTGAAATAAGAACAGGCGAGCCGGTGCCAGCCCGCCCGTTTGTGAGATTCAGAATTTACAAGGCTGCGGTCTATTTCTTCCTGAAAAAATCGCCGATGCCTTTGCCAATATTGCTTACGGGGTTGTTTGTCCCGCCGGTCAGTCCTTTCACCAAGCCCGTGGCGCCTTTCGCGATGTCGCCCACGTGTTCGGCGGCGGCTTTGACCGCTTCTTGTTCGATGGCGGCCAAAATCTTTTCCGTCAATTCGGCCTTGCTGATGCCCTCACCGTTTTTGCCCAAGTCAGTCAGATGAATTTCCGGAATCGTCACCGTCAATGGTCCCGTGGGCAGGCCGGTGAAGTTCAAATGCACTTTTGCGCCGGTGATGAGGAAGTCGTCCACCTCAAGTTTCTTGCCGGATTTTCCCTCGCTCTTGGCTTCGCTTGGTGAAGCGGGCGTCTGGCTGTCCGTCTCGTTCACGTTCGCCTTGAGCTTGCTGAGATTGTTCGCGCTGAGTCCGCCTTCAAACGTGATTTCCGGCGCGACGACTTCAATTTTGTTGATGATGATTTTGTCGGACAGCAGCGACTTGGGCTGGAGGGCAACGCTGGCGTTGCTCAGGACGATTGAATAGGGCGTTTTGTATCCTTCCGGATTGCCCACCGAAAGGCCGGCGATTTGTCCCGAACCCGACATCAGCGACAGGCTGACCTTGTCGAGCTTGACTTCCACCTTGGTCAGCTTTGACCCAATCTTCTGGACTTGTGATTTTACAATTCCGTCAAGCGAAAGAATAATCGCCACGACGGCGACGATAAGAACAACGACCACCACGATGACAATTCGCAAAATGACCTTTTTCATGACTTCAATAAACCCCGAACTCCGCTTTTTTGCCAGCAAATTTTTGCGCGGCAATGGGCGCGGTTCAAATTACCGTTGCGCTGCCGTCAGTGACGCCGTAATCTTTTTCGCACAACGATTCCGCCTGTTTGCTTTGACGAGGAACATAACGAATGAACTCAGAATTTTCGTCTGCGGGAAATAGTTCCGAGCCGGCTCCGCGTTCCGGCGACCCCGCCGTTCTCGAGCCCGCAGCCGCGCCAGCCCCATCCAGCCACACCGGAAAAATGCCGCTGAAAATCCCCCCGATCCTTCTGGAAGGTGACGAGACAGCGCCTGCGCCCATCGGCGGCGACGCTGAAAAGTTTTCGCTCGGCCCCACGGCGTCCGTCCAGCAACTCGAAACGGAAGGCGAACTTCCCGAAGCCTACGGGACGCAGAAACTGCTGCTCACCGCCCGCGACCCGCACTGGCTTTACGCGCACTGGGATCTCACGCGCGAACAACAACGCGCCCATTGCGCGCAGGCGGCGGACGGTCATTTGATTTTGCGCGTTCACCACGGCGAAGTGTCTGACCAACCGGTCGCGGAAGTGCAGGTCCGTCCCGAAGCGCGCCACTGGTTCGTTCACGTGGAAAGCGCCGGAACCACCTACATCGCCGAACTCGGTTTCAACGCACCCACCGGCCAATGGACTGCGATCTCCACTTCGGAGGCCGCGCTCACGCCGCCCGACGCCAGGTCGCACGACACGTCCGTCGAGTTTGCGACGATCCCGTTCGAGCTGCCGCTGGAGAGAATGCTTTTGCTGACTGAAGGGGCCGCTTCGGAAAACTGGTCGCTGGCACATGCTCTGGAACAATTGAGCATCCAAGGCCATCCCGATCTGCCCGCGTCGCCGCCGGTCGAGGAATGGACCATCGAACAAGAGAGCAGCCTGGCTGAAGTCCTTGGCGCGAGTGAAGTGCCACGCTTCTCGATCGGGTCAATGGAAATCATGGAATTGATCCAGCCCCAGTTTCATGAGGAGCTTTCCTCGCCGGCCGCTTCGCCATTCGGCGCGCCCACGTCTCCTGGTGGAGTTTCCAGTCCGTTTGGCGGCTGGCAGCCGGCAAAAAGTTTTTGGTTCAACGTCAACGCCGAGCTGATCATTTACGGCGCGACCGAGCCGGGCGCGACCGTCACCATTGGCGGGCGGCCAATCAAACTGCGTCCCGACGGCTCATTCAGTTATCGCTTCGCGCTGCCTGATGGAAATTATGAACTGCCCGTCGTCGCAATTTCCGCCGACCAGACCGACGCGCGCGCCGCTGAACTCACCTTCAGCCGCGCCACCGAACTACGCGGCGACGTGGGCTCACATCCACAAGACCCCAAATTGAAGCCGCCCGCGCCCGAGAACCTTTGACGGAATGAAACGCGCCGTTCGCACTTTGATTCGCCTCATCGCTGCCGCGTTTATTTTGTTCGGCGTGATCGAAATCGTTTTGGAATACGCGCGCCATCGGTTGCCGGAAGCCGTGATGAGTTGGGGGCAAATCGTCATCAGTTCTCTTTTGATCGTGGCAGGAATTGCTTTGCTTGCGGCCAGTTCGAAGCTTGCTGAAAAACTCACGGACGATTTCGAGGAATGATTTTGTTGCGAACATTCAACATTCAACATTCAACGCCGAACGTCCAACCACCGTCGGCGGGGCGCATCCGGGCATTGCTCCTGAAAATGCCCCGATACGGAGCGCGGCGGTGTCGCTGCGACCAGCCGCAGCAGGAACGAACGTCGCGGAGGGCTATGGATTTAACTTGCGCGTCACTCCTGGCCAAGCCGCTGCGGCTGATCCCGCGCGGCGCGGGACACAGCCGCGCTCGGGGGGGGCAGTGCGGGCATGCGTCCCCCGCCGGCGGGACTTTTGATTCGATGCTGGACGTTAAATGTTGAATGTTGAATGTTTTCCTGATTCTCCATGCCGGGTTATTTCTCCATCGTCCTCCACGCGCACCTGCCGTTCGTGCGGCACCCGGAGCACGAGAAATTTCTGGAGGAAAACTGGCTATTTGAGGCCATCACGGAAACCTACGTCCCGCTGCTGCGCATCCTGCAAGGCTGGCTGCGCGATGGCTTGGACACGCACCTCACGCTCACGCTTTCGCCGACGCTCTGCTCGATGCTGCTCGACCCGCTGTTGCAGGACCGTTACGTCCGGCATTTGAACGGCTTGATCGAACTCGCCGAAAAGGAAATTCACCGCACCCACTTCGACAAACCGTGGCACGGACTCGCGCCAATGTATCACCGGCGATTCACTGAAACGCGCGACACTTATTTCGGCTGCGGAAAAAACCTCGTGGCCGCGTTCGGAAAATTTCAGGAACTTGGCACGCTCGAAATCATCACCAGCGCCGCCACGCACGCGCTGCTGCCGCTGCTGGCGAACCATCCGCCGTCCCTCCGCGCGCAAATCCTCGTCGCCCGCGACCATTACCGCAGTTGCTTTGGCCGCGACCCGCGCGGCATCTGGCTGCCGGAATGCGCCTATGTACCGGCCGTGGAAAAAGTTTTGCAGGAAGCCAACATCCGCTGGTTCATCACCGACACCCACGGGGTGCTGAACGCCGAGCCACGTCCGCGTTACGGCGTGTTCGCGCCGGTCTTCACGCCGAACGGCATCGCTGCGTTCGCCCGCGACCTCGAATCCTCCAAGCAGGTCTGGAGCAAGACGGAGGGTTATCCCGGCGACCCGCGCTACCGCGATTTCTACCGCGACATCGGCTTCGATTTGGAGTTCGATTACGTCAAACCGCACCTGCCCTCGCCGGACCATCGCGGCTTCACCGGCATCAAATATTATCGCATCACCGGCAACACGCCGGACAAACAGGTCTATGATCCCGCCGCCGCGCTGCAAGCCGCGGCCGGTCATGCGCAGCATTTTCTCGAAGCGCGCATGGTGCAAATTCAGAAGCTCGAAAAAATCATGGATCGCCCGCCGCTCGTGCTGGCGCCGTACGACGCGGAGTTGTTCGGGCATTGGTGGCACGAAGGCCCGGAGTTTTTGGATTACTTCGTCCGCAAAGCCTGTTTCGATCAGAAAACTTTTTCGCTCATCACACCGGGAGAATATTTACGCCGTCAGCCGACAAATCAAATCGCCCGGCCGAGCGCGTCAAGCTGGGGCGAACACGGTTACTGGGACGTCTGGCTCAACGAGACGAACGCGTGGATTTATCCGCACCTGAACATCGCGCAGGAACGCATGACCGAACTCGTCCGCCGCTTCGCGCAGCCGGACGTCCTGCAACGCCGGGCCCTTCACCAAGCCGCGCGCGAACTGCTCCTCGCGCAGGCGAGCGATTGGCCGTTCATTCTGCGCACCGGCACCAGCCCGGATTACGCGAGCAAACGCATCAAGGATCATCTGCTCCGGTTCACGAAACTTCACGAGCAGCTCACGCAAAGGAACGTTGCTGAGAACTGGCTCGCGCAAATCGAGTCGCGCGACAATTTATTTGCCGACATCAATCTCGCATATTGGGAGTGATTCATTCGGACACGCGGCGTGCCCGATCATTTCCCATTGTCTTCAAAAATGTCCTCAATCGGCAGCTGGAACAGGCGCGCCACTTTGAAGGCCAGCGGCAGATCCTTGGTGGGGTGAACACCCCATAGCGCGAGCCGGTTTTCCGATGTAATTGTCAGGAGATGAGAAACCGAAGATTCTTCCACAAAGGAAAGTCAGGTTACTTGTCACATTGAAAGAAATATTATGTTAGGAACTGTTTTAGTGGTGCTGCTCATTCTGATGTTGATCGGCGCATTTCCTGCCTGGCCACATAGCAAGGGTTGGGGTTATTACCCGAGCGGCGGACTCGGTGTGGTTCTGGTGATTCTGGTCGTCCTGCTTTTGCTGGGCAGAATTTGAGCAGGCTGGTGGCAGGCTGGGCACGGCTTTGCCGGGAAGGATTGGCCGTTGAATGAACCGAGAGCTGACAGGTTGTCATGTCTGACAACGTCTCGGTCGCGCCCGGAGGGTGGTTAGATTGATGAAATCTTCGGCGGGGTAACCACCCATGGCGGCCGCAGGACTTCCCGTCTATGCGGTCCATGGGAAACCAGCAGCCGTTTTCCTTCATAGGAAAAGTCCGAGGCATGCGAATTCAAATATAGGGCGGCAGGGTCCGGGTGACCGTCCGCTTAATTATCAAGAAAGACACGTTTATGTTACGAAGTATTAAACAACTTGTAGGAGACAAACTCGGCGCGTCGGATGGTGACATCGGCCATGTGAAGGACTTTTATTTTGACGACCGGGACTGGGCGGTTCGCTACCTGGTCGCGGACACGGGCTCCTGGTTGCCGGGGCGCCAGGTGCTCATCTCTCCTCATGCCTTCGGCCGTCTCGACCAGGCCGTAAAAGTCCTGCGCGTGAACCTGACCCGGAAACAGATTGAAAACAGCCCTTCAATTGAGTCGCACAAACCGGTGTCCCGACAATATGAAGAGGAGTATTACAAGTATTACGGCTGGCCGTACTACTGGCAGGGTGATGCGTTGTGGGGTATGAGCGGCTTTCCGATTTTGGAACTGCCAGCAAAGCCTCTGGCGAGCGAGCGAGCCACTGTGAGTGGCGCGCACCCCGAACCAGCCGAGGCACATCTGCGGAGCGCGCAAGCCGTGAACGGTTACCATATCAAGGCGAGCGATGAAATGATCGGCCACGTCTGTGATTTTATGATGGACGACCAGAGTTGGGCGATCGGTCAATTGGTCATCAAAACCGGCCACCGGCTTTCCGGCAAAGAGGTGCAGATACCAACGAGCGAGGTTGACCGGATTAGTTACCAGGAATCCACGGTGTTCGTGAGTTTGACCAGGGAAGCTGTCGAGCAGAGTTCCGCACACCACCTGACTCCGGTCGGTGCGGCAGATTGACGCCGCTATCAGATCCTAATCCTGCCGGCTTGGGGGACGCTTGATACCAGGAAGACTGGCTGGGGTGAACACCCCATAGCGGACGCGCCGTGGCCCAGCCTATTCTCACAGCATGAAACAGAATAACCTCTCCCAGGACCAAATCCCAAAGCCTGCCGGCGTCTCCCGGCCGGTTGAAGCTGAGGAACCAAACCAAAACGAAATTGATTTTGCGCCGTCGCCGGACGAAGTGGCCAGAAGGGCATACTTCAGCTATGTGAACCAGGGTTCGCTGCAAGGACACGAGGTGCAGCATTGGTTGGCGGCCGAGGCAGAATTGATCAGAGAACGCAACCTCACCCGGGTACATGGGTTTCACAACCGGACGTAAAACAAAATTCACACGCAACCTCCAACCCATCAGCCAAACCAAGAAAGTCAAAAAATATGAACGCCCCCATCATTGCCCGAGACCTGACCAAACAAGCCCCGCACAGCCCGCGCGAACGAATCGCCGGATTCGCGATCGCCAGCCGTGCCGTTGACAAATGCCGCGCCAGCCTGGCGGGAACACTGGGCGAATATCATTACGATTGTCCGATGGATAACATGCTCTTCAGTTTCAAGGGCATCAACGGCGAGCAATTCAAAGCCGCCGTTCTAGCTTCGACGAATTATGAAGAGGTAGGCACCTGGCTGCAGTCCAACGGCACAACAAAAACGCCGGTTGAGATCAAAGCCTGGTCGGATCAAATGGAAGCCGGCAGCCTGATGAAAAATCCGGAAAAGCGCGCTTACTTCATTGAGAACTGCTCCAAGCTCGGGCTGAATCCGGAGACGAACACTACGTTCGACTGGCTCGAAGCGGACGACCGCGCGAGCTTCAGCCGCAAGTCCGGGTAGCACTTATCTCCATACAACCCCAATCCCCCATCAACCAACCGAAGACGGAATTTATGAAAGCATCCATCACCAAACCCGCGCCAACACCTGAAACTCCTGTTTTCCAGATCGCAATCCGCAAGCGCGGTGCGAGATCCCAGGCGGCCACCCCAAGCCCAAAGTCTGAAAAGCGGGACAACATTTTTTCCAAATCTCGCGACACGCGCGAGGATCGCGGCGCGCACCAGATGAAGACCAAGCATAGCCCACAAACCTTTTCGCATGGACGGTAATTTCTACTTATGGAAAAAAATCCACTAAAGAAAGGCGCCCTGACCGAAAATTCCGCCGGCCTCGGCACGGTGACCAGGGAGATGGTGCGGGAGCGCGCGGTTGAACTGGCGGTCATCAGCGGCCGAACCGCGCGGGAAGTTTCAAAATCCGATTGGGAACAGGCCAAAAGAGAATTGACGGGTGGACCGGACATGGACCCGACCGAGGCGGCCCTTGATGCAGCGCCCGAATCCGAACGCTGGGATCCGGTGCCCGGGTCAACCGGACACAAAGCGCCCGTGGCTCCCAGTGATGATGAGGACAACGAAGGGCGAAGCGACAACGCAAGACTGGTGGAAGAAGGCATCGCCGGAGCGGAGCATGACCAAATGCTTCAAGCCACCAGAGAAGCTGCAAAAAGGGATAAATGAGAGCCTGCAGTTTTAAAGGGTTACACCCAACGGCAAGAGGATGAATTGTGAAGACATCACCGCCCACGCCTCCGCACCAGGATCAGTTCACAGAAGCTTCGGACAAACCAGGTTCTGCTGCGACCGAAGAGGCAAATAGCATGGCGCAATCACTTTATGCCCTCATCGCACAACAGCCATTTTTTAAGGGTTTAAATGCCCATCAACTTCAGCTGCTCACCGAGTCAGCCATGGAAATGCAATTTGAACCGGGGCAGTCGATCTTTCAGGAAGGAAGCCCGGCCAATCGGTTTTATCTCATATTGGAAGGAAAGGTGGTGCTCGAATCGGAACTGGCGGAGCGTGGCATGATTCCCATTCAGACACTTGGGCCTGGCGATGACCTGGGCTGGTCCTGGCTTTTCCCTCCCTACTACCTGCACTCAAGTGCCCGCGCATTGGAGCCAACCCGAACGATATTTTTCTATGGGACCCGTCTGCGGGAGCAGTGCGAACAAGACCACGACCTGGGCTATCAACTCATGCAGCGAGTCGCGGAAGTGATGATACAACGCCTACGGGCCATGCAGCAACGCTTAATGGAATGCGCTGACACGCGCAAACTCTCCCATAAATGACTGCGCTCGCAATGAAATCACCCGTCACGGCGCCCATCGCCTCCCGCAAAGGCGTCCGGTGAGCGGATGAAGGTTTTCCGGCCATGTAAACGAGATTCAAGGAAGCCTGTCGTGACGGAAGGCTCTGAGATCACCGGCAGAATGAAACGCGCAAGACTGAGCCATGAATGCGAACGAAAAACTGGTTGAGATTCTGACCCGCTCCGAGCTATTTCTGAACTACGAGCGCGCCTTCAACGAGACGACCGGGATGCCGTTGGCGCTGCGCCCGGTCGAGAGTTGGCAATTGCCGCTGCATGGCCGGCGCAAGGAAAACCAATTCTGCGCAGAGATGGCCGCGAAGAGTTGCACCTGCGCCGCCTGCCTCCGGATGCAGGAGAAACTCGCGCAGGGCGCAATGAACGAACCGGCCACGATGACATGCATTTACGGCCTGTGCGAAACGGCCGCCCCGGTGAAGCTTGGCCCGCAGACCATCGGCTTCCTGCAAACCGGTCAGGTGCTGCGCCGGAAGCCGACCGAGGCGTCCTTCCAGCGCGCCATTGTCGCGGCGGGGAAACTCGGTATGGACATTGACAACCAGAAGGCGAAGCAGTCCTATTTCGAAACCCCGGTCGCGTCGCAGAAGAAACTGGATTCGGTGTCTGACCTGCTGGCCATCTTCGCCGACCATCTTTCGATGAAGAGCAATGAACTCGCGATGCAGACGGCGGATAAGGAGCCACCGGCCATCACCAAGGCAAAACAGTTCATCCGCGAGCACTGCACGGAAGACCTTTCACTCGGCCAGGTTTCAAGCGCCGTGAACACCAGTCTTTTTTACTTCTGCAAACAGTTCCGCAAGGCCACGGGCCTGAGCTTTACCGAATTCGTCTCGCGCACGCGGGTCGAGAAGGCAAAGAACCTCTTGCTCAATCCCAACTTGCGCATCAGCGAAATCGCCTTTGACATCGGGTTCCAGTCGCTCACGCACTTCAACCGGGTGTTCAAAAAAATCGCGGGGCAATCCCCTACTGAGTTTCGCGGCAGGTTGCCTGCGGCGGCCTGATGGCAGTTGGCACATGCAAGGGTGAGCGTGCTCAAACCGCGGTTGGAAGAACGCTCCGGCTTTCGGGGACTCTCACCGGACTCCAGATTTTCAATTCAACGGAATGCTCACGGCGGTCGTCCACCAAGGGGACCGTTTCCATGTCTAGTTCTTTTCCGTCGAGAAAGAGTTGGTTCCCGTCGGCCGAACCAGCGACGAGCCGGGTGATGGTAATGTGATATACGGTTTGCCGGTAGCGGTAGTGGATTTTGCAGGTCTTCCAGCTTTTCGGAAGGCGGGGAGTCAGGCGCAGTTGATTTCCCGCGAGGTTCACGCCCAGCAACGTTTCGATGAGCAGCCGGTACATCCAGCCGGCCGATCCGGTGTACCAGGTCCATCCGCCCCGGCCCGTGTGCGGCGCGACCGCATAAACGTCCGCGGCGACGACATAAGGCTCGACTTTGTAGGTGGCAATTTGTTTGGGAGTCGCGCCGTGATGGATGGGATTGAGCAGCGCAAACAGCTCCCACGCGCGGTCGTTTTCACCCATGAGGGCAAAGGCCATGGCGGTCCAAATCGCGCCATGGGTGTATTGGCCGCCGTTCTCGCGCACGCCCGGAATGTAGCCTTTGATGTAACCGGGGTTCAGGGGCGACTTGTCGAAAGGCGGATCGAACAATTGGATCAGTCTGGCATTTCGGCGGACCAGGCGCTTGTCAACGGCCTCCATTGCCTGGCGGGAGCGCTGCGGATCGCCGGCGCCGCTGATCACCGACCAGCTTTGCGGCAGGGAATCAATCTGGCATTCCGGATTGCTCTGGGAGCCGAGCGGCTCGCCATTGTCGAAGTAGGCGCGGCGATACCATTGGCCGTCCCAGGCGTGTTCCTCGATGTTCTGTTGCAGTTGCCGCGCTTGAGCGAGGCAACGGTCGGCAAAGGAGATGTCGCGGCGCGAGCGCGCCAGCTCGGCAAACTGGGTCAGCACGTCGTAAAGGAAGAAGGCCAGCCAGACACTTTCGCCGCGTCCCTCTTTTCCAATCATGTTCATGCCGTCATTCCAATCGCCGCAACCGATCAGCGGCAGACCGTGTACGCCGAATTTAAGGCCGCGCTCGATGGCGCGCACGCAATGTTGGTAAAGCGTGGCCGACTCTTCGGAGCGATTCGGCAAATCGTAGTAGGCTTCCTCCTCCGGCTTGACCGGCCGGGCTTCCAAGAACGAAATCTTTTCGTCGAGCACGCCGGTGTCGGCGACACACGAAACATAACGGCAGGTCACGTACGGCAGCCACAGATAGTCGTCGGAAAAATGGGTCCGCACGCCGCGTCCGGCCGGTGGATGCCACCAATGCTGCACGTCGCCTTCCCGGAATTGATGCGCGGCGGCGCGGAGCAAATGCTCGCGGGTCAGCGCCGGTTCGGCATGCACCAGCGCCATCACGTCCTGCAACTGGTCGCGGAATCCGTAGGCGCCGCCGGATTGATAAAACCCCGTCCGACCCCAGAGCCGGCAGCTCAAGGTCTGATACAACAGCCAGCCGTTCGCCATCACATTCACGGCGGGATCGGGCGTATCCACGTTCACCGCGCCGAGCGTCCGATTCCAATAATCCCAGACCCCTTCGAGCGCCACGCGGCTGGCGTCTTCCCGGCGAAAACGCCGGATCAGGTTCTGCACTTCAGCCGCGCTGCGACCCACCCCAAGGCGAAAACTCGTTTCACGTTCCTGACCATCGGCCAGATTGAAGGCGACCTGCACCGCGCCGCACGGATCCAGCCCCGCGCCGACTTTGCCGGAAAGGCGCGCGCGCTTGAGGGCCGCCGGCTGCGCCAGGCTTCCGTTTCTGCCAATGAACTCTTTCCGGTCTCCGGTGAGTGTGCGCGCGACATCGTTCACGTCCAGAAAAGCGATGCGCTCGGGGAATTCGGTGTTGTAGTAATTACGCGCCAGCAGCGCGCCGGTCTTGAGGTCCACTTCGGTTTGCACGTGCAGCAGGCTTTTCTGCCGCAGGTCGCCCAACACCCATTCCCAGTAACCCGTGACGGACAAGCGCCGTGGGCGGCCGGAGACGTTGCGCACTTTCAAAACCGTGAATTTCACCGGGGCGTCCATCGCCACATAGACCCACAACTCGGAGGCGATGCCGTTTTCGGTATGCTCGA
>OCZU010001923.1_pt1 | contig 13407 bp, 12 predicted proteins | sample 1539001 | NCBI WGS metagenome assembly OCZU01 (sample SAMEA3539306, study PRJEB22396) | soil metagenome | biome: tundra; feature: field; material: soil | place: USA | collected 2010-05 | depth 0.15 m
GCGCGATCCTGGCGGTGCTGTTCGCCTCGATCGTCTATTTTCCGCGCCAATCGATCATGCTGCTGCCGATTCCGCTGCCGATCCCGGCGCCCATCTTTGCCGTGGGCTATCTGCTCTATAGCTTCTATGCCGGCCGGCATCCGCAGGGACGCATCAACCACGAGGCGCATTTCAACGGCGCACTGGCCGGATTGGCCTTCGTAGCGCTGACCGACCTGCCGGCCTGGCAGCGCGCGCTGCACGCGCCGTGGTAGCCGCATCGCTAATCGATAACCTATACTTTGGGCTACAGTAGATCATTCGATAAAAAAGTATCGATTAGCCATACGGTTCAGCTCATGGACGATCCAACCGCGCCAGTGCGCACTCGACGGCACTTCGTTCAGGTCTCCGCGCTGATGGGCGGCGGCCTGGCATTGGGAATCGGGCTGGGACGTTCATGGTCGGCACAGCCGCCGCAGCCACTGCGACACCAGGCGGCAACGCTGAATGCGTACGTGCGCATCGATCCGAGCGGTCGCGTGACCCTGGTGATGCCGAAAGTCGAGATGGGTCAGGGCACCTACACCTCGCTGCCGATGCTGGTCGCCGAGGAACTCGAGATCGGACTGGATGCGATCACTGTCGAGCCGGCACCGCCCGATCCGGCCGTCTACGGCGTCGATGGCGATCAGTCCACCGGCGGCTCGACTTCGATCCGCGACTGCTGGCTGCCGCTGCGCAAAGCGGGCGCAACCGCGCGCATCATGCTGATCGATGCGGCCGCGCACAGCTGGCGAGTATCGGCGTCCACCTGTCGCGCCGAGCGCGGAGCGGTTATTCACGACAGCTCCGGTCGCCGCCTTGGCTACGGGGCGCTCGCCTCCGCGGCCGCGTCGCTGCCGGTGCCCGCCGATCCGCCGCTGAAGCCCGCGAAAGACTTCAAGCTCATCGGACGATCCACCGCGCGCCGCGATACGCCTGATAAAATCTGCGGGCGAGCCGTGTTCGGTATCGATGTGCGGCTGGAGGGAATGCGCGTGGCGATGATCGCCCAGTCGCCCGTGGTGGGTGGACGGGTCTTGGAGCCGCTGCGCGCCGACGCCGCGATGGCGGTGACAGGGGTCAGGCAGATTGTGAATGAGCACGATGTCGTCGCCGTCGTGGCCGACGACACCTGGGCAGCGCTCAAGGGACTGCAAGCCCTTGAGCTGCAATGGAACGAGGGGCCCAATGCGCAGGTCCAGCAGGCCGCGCTGGTCGCAGCATTGGAAGCGGCCGCCCATCGGGGCGGTGCCATCGCCAATCGCACCGGGGATGCCGCCTCCGCCATGGGTCGAGCCGCCACGCGCCTCGAGGCGACCTACCATCAACCGTTTCTCGCCCACGCGACCATGGAGCCGATGAATTGCACGGTCCACTGGCGCGAGCATCAGTGCGAGATCTGGGTCGGAACCCAGGCGCCGGACCGAGCGGTCGCGAAACTCGCCGCGCTCGGACTCAAGCCCGAGAATATTCAAATTCATAATCACCTGATCGGTGGCGGATTTGGACGGCGGCTGGAAGTGGACGGGATTGTGCTGGCCGCACGGATCGCCCGTCATGTGCATGCACCGGTCAAGGTGCTATGGCGGCGCGAGGAAGATATTCAACACGATATGTACCGACCCTACTACGTCGATCGACTCGCAGCCGGACTCGACTCGCGCGGGATGCCGATCGCCTGGCAACACACGATTGCCGGCTCCGCGGTGAGCGCGCTTTGGTCGGGCGAGCCGCTCAAGAACGGCGTGGACGATGATGCCGTGGAAGCAGCCGCGGACCTCCCGTATGCGTTCGAGAATCGGGAAGTCCGGTTTGTACGCCAGGAACCCCAAGGCGTGCCGACCTCGTGGTGGCGCGGTGTGGGCCCGACGCGCAGCGTCTTCGTCGTCGAAAGCTTCATCGATGAACTCGCGGCCGCGGCCAGGCACGATCCGGTGCAGTACCGGCGCGCCCTGCTCAACGCACCGCGTCTGCTCGCGGCGCTGGAACTGGCCGCCGACAAGGCCGGCTGGAGCCAGCCACTGGCCGCCCGGCGGGGGCGCGGCGTCTCAGTGCAGTCCGCCTTCGGCAGCTATCTGGCTCAGGTGGTCGAGGTTACCGTCGACGCCGGCGCTGAATCAGGCTCGCAGGTCCGGGTCGATCGCGTGGTCTGCGCGCTCGACTGTGGGCAGACGGTCAATCCGGATACGATCCGCGCACAGCTCGAAGGCGGCGTGATGTTCGGGCTCAGTGCGGCGCTGTTCAATGAAATCACGATCGTCAATGGCCGGGTGCAGCAGAGTAATTTTCACGATTTTCGGGCGTTGCGATTGACTCAGGCGCCGCGGGTCGAGGTTTACCTGATCGCAAGCCAGGAGAGCCCTGGCGGTGTGGGCGAGACCGGTACCGCCTGCGTGGCAGCTGCGCTGTGCAACGCGATTTACGCGGCCACCGGTCGACGCCTGCGCAGTCTTCCGGTTATTCGGAGTTTTTCGGCCTAGAGGCTCGCGCGCCGATGGGCGCGGCCGCGCACCAGGATCGAGCGGACCGCGCTATTGGGGCTTGCTCCTGCACTCGGGTTGTGCTTCGGCGGGCGCCGAATGTTGTGGCCCTGCAACATTGATTGCCGTAACGCGAAACCGGCGTTAAGTTGGCGAATACGGTATCGCGGCAGCGGCTCGACGCATTGACGCGACAGAATGAATAACGCTACAGACCAGGGAGACACCATGCTACCCACTCCAAACGCCCGTGCATGCTCCGGGCGCACCATTGCTTCGGCAGGCAGAAGCCTCGCCATCGCTTTGCTCGTCTGCGTTCCGGCGAGCTGGGTCCAGGCGCAGACGACCACCGATGCGGATACCGGCGGATCGGTGCTCGAGGAAGTCACCGTCACGGCCACGCGCCAGGAAGAGTCGCTGAGCCGGGTGCCTATCAGCGTCAGCGTCGAGACCCGAGATGCCATGGACGCCAAGGGCATCAAGGACTTCTCCGACATCGTACGCTTCACCCCCGGCGTGGCGTTTGATGCCAATGAGACCAACCGTATCTCGATTCGCGGCATTTCTTCCTCCGGCGGCTCCGGCACGACCGGCATCTATATCGACGATGTGCCGATACAAATACGCGCCCTCGGGTTCAATGCCGATGACAGTCTACTGAAGGTGTTCGATCTCGATCGCATCGAGATACTGCGCGGCCCGCAGGGAACATTGTTTGGCGCCGGATCCGAGGGCGGTACCGTGCGCTACATCACCTCCCAGCCCAATCTGGATAAATCCGAAATCTACGCGCGCGCTGAGAGTTCCTTTACCGAAGGCGGATCTTTGAGTTACGAAGCGGGGGTGTCAGGCGGCACACCCATAATCGATGGCACGCTGGCGGTGAAGGCGAGCGCCTATTACCGCCGCGATGGCGGCTGGATCGACCGCATCGATCCGACGACACTCAATGTAGTGGAACCGAATGCGAATTTCGACGAAACGACCGCCGTGCGCGTGGCCATGCTCTGGCAGCCCAACTCGGCGATCCGCGTGACCCCGAGCTTTTTCTATCAGGATCGCCAGCGCAATGACGTCACGATCTACTGGCCTCAGTATTCCGACCCGAGCAGCAATCACTACCTGAGCGCGAATCCCACGGCGAGCCCGGAACCGGACGCGTTCTACCTACCCGCCCTCAGCGTGCAGGTGGATCTGGGTAAGACGCGATTGATTTCGACCACGGCTTATTTTCACCGCGACGACCAAAGCGAGTATGAAGGCACGCTCTACAATCTCAGTTACTACCAGTCGCTCGGCGAAATCCCAGGCTCGCCAGCGGCCCTGGGAAATCTCATCCCGGACTTCCCGCTGCTTGACGCCAACGGCGTACATCTGCCGGCGGCGTTGGTAAACTATCGCGCCCCCAATACGGTCACGAACCAGCAGCGCTATTTCACGGAAGAGTTGCGTCTGCAATCCACCGATAGGGATGCGCGGCTGAATTGGACTGTGGGTGGGTTCTTCTCGATCAATCGTCAGTTCAGTTTGGAGCAGATCCACGACCCGATGGCCGACACGCTCTTCAACCTCGAATTCGGTCAGGGCGCGGCGGCGTATTTCGGTGACACCGTCGACACCCACCCGGATGGCAGTTCGAATCTGCCGATGGGCGACTCCTATTTCAATTCTCTTTTGAGCCACGACCGCCAGATTGCCGGATTCGGTGAAGGCAATTTCAACCTGACCGATGCGCTGAAGCTGACCGCCGGCGTGCGCGTGGCCTATACTCAATATTCCATCTCAAGCCTGTCCGGCGGACCGCAGAACGCCGGTCCGCGTCCCGGCGCTCATGCGGCCAGTGAAACACCGGTGACTCCGAAGCTCGGGCTGTCGTATCAGGCGGACCCGAATGATCTCTACTATGCCACCTACGCCAAAGGCTTCCGCAGCGGCGGGGGCAATCCGGAGGTGCCGGGCGGCCTGGTGTGCGGCCAGGACTTCCAGAATTTCGGCATCAGCGGCGCACCGAGCTCCTACAAGTCCGATACCGTGCAGAGTTTCGAGGTCGGCGCCAAGAACAACCTTAATAACGCGGTCCGGCTGGCCACCAGCATCTACTACATCAAGTGGAATGACATCCAGCAGAATGTTGTGCCGCCGATTTGCCAGATCCAATGGACGCAGAATCTCGGCGCGGCCGTTTCCAAGGGTTTCGATCTGCAGGCCGACTTCGACCTCGGCGGGGGTGTTAGCCTTGAAAGTTCAGTGGGCTACACCGACGCGCAATACACGCAAAATGCCTTCGTCGGAATCTCAGGCCCGGGCATATTGCCGGTCGTCGCCAAGGGCGATGCGGTCGTCGATGCGATCGTCGGGGAGAACAGTGTCGGCACGCCCCCCTGGACTGCGACGATCAGCCCGCAGTACAAATTCAATGCCTTCTCGCATGAGTCGTTCGTGAGGTTGGACTATGAGTACGGCAGCGGCGAGAAATGGTTAGCGCCCTCCCGCGATTCACGTACCTCGCAGTATGACAACAAGGATCCCTTAGCGCCCTCGTATACGCTGCCGTTGCTGGCCAGTCATTTCGTATCGCTGCGCGCCGGCACGCAGATCGATCACTGGGCGCTGTCCGTGTTCGCGGATAACCTGCTCGACAGCCATACCATCACGAACTCCAACCATCAGGTTATAAGTTACGACCCCACCGGAGCCACGCTCGCCACCCCCCTGTACAGGGACCTCACTTTTCGGCCGTTGACCATCGGCATCACGGCCGTGTTCAAGTACTGAGCCCTGGTGTCGGGTCGTGAGAAAATCCCGCCCAAGGATCGGCACCTGGGCGAGGATCGTCCGATCATGCGGCGCGATTTCCTGCAGGGCGTGCTGGTCGGGGCCGCGACGGCGCTCTCCGGTCCCTTGCTGCGCGCCTACGCGGCCGAAGCCACACCCGAGGAACGCGCCGCGCAGGATCTGCCGGGCTACTACCCGCCGCTGCTCAATGGTCTGCGCGGCAGTCATCCGGGCTCGTTCGAGGCCGCTCACGCGCTGCGGGACGGGCGCGGCCTCGAGCAGGACATCGATACGCGCGAGTCGTACGATCTCGTCGTGGTCGGCGGCGGGCTGAGCGGACTCGCCGCGGCGCACTTCTTTCGTGCCCGCAACGCTGCGGCCGGCCGGGTCCTGATCCTCGACAATCACGACGACTTCGGCGGTCATGCCAAGCGCAATGAGTTTCAGCTCGGCGGCGGCATGCAATTGTCCAACGGCGGCACGCTCGAAATCGATAGTCCGCGACCTTACAGCGCCGTGTCGGCCGGGCTATTGCGCGAGTTAGGGATCGACGTCGCTGCGCTGAGCAGCGAGATCGAGCATCGCAAGTTCTACAGCGCTCTGGGCCTGCTGCACGCGGCCTTCTTCAATCGCGAAACCTTCGGCGCCGATAAACTCGTGGTGGGGCTCGGCACCGTGCCGACCCGCAAGCTGCTCGCGGACGCGCCGCTGTCCGCGCGCGCGCGCGCCGACATCGAGCGCATCGAGGAAGCCTCGATCGATTACCTGCCCGGAGTCTGCTCCGCAGAGAAGAAACTGCGGCTCTCGAAGATCAGTTACCGGGATTTTCTACGCGCTCTGGCCAAGGTGGATCCGCAGACGATTGCCTACTACCAGCCCAAGTCCCACGATGAATGGGCGGTTGGCATCGATGCGGTGTCGGCACTCGATTGCTGGGCCTTCGGGCTGCCCGGCTTTCGCGGCATGCAGCTGCAGGGCGGTTCGATTGCGCGCATGGGCTATACGCCCTCGGGCTACAAGGATACCGGGGGCTCCGCGACGCTGCATTTTCCCGATGGCAACGCGACGATTGCGCGACTATTGGTGCGCGGCCTGATCCCGGAGGCGGTGCCGGGCTCGAGCGCGCAGGATGTGGTCAGCGCGCGCGTGGATTACGGCCGCCTTGACCGTCCTGATTCGGCCGTGCGGCTGCGTCTGAGCAGCACGGTGGTCAGCGCCACCCACGTCGGTGATCCGGCCAATGCGCGCGAAGTCGAGCTCAAGTACGTGCGCAGCGGCCGGGCTTATACGGTGCGCTCTCGCGGCTGCGTGCTGGCCTGCTGGAATATGATGATTCCCTACCTGGTCCCCGAACTCCCCGAGCCCCAGAAAGCCGCATTACACAGTCTCGTCAAGGCGCCGCTGGTCTACACCAGCGTGGCGCTGCGCAACTGGCAGGCCTTCAGCAAACTCGGTGTCGATCGCATCTACGCGCCCGGCTCGTACCATTCAACCCTGACGCTCAACCCCAAGGTGGATGTCGGCAGCTATCGCAGTGCTTCGACGCCCGATCAGCCGATGCTATTGCGCATGGTGCGCGTGCCGTGTCAGCCGGGACTGTCCGAGCACGAGCAGAACAAGGCCGGTCGCGCCGATTTGCTGGCCACTCCGTTTGCGACCTTCGAGCGCAATATCCGCGATCAATTGGCGCGCATGCTCCAGGGCGGCGGCTTCGACCCGGCGACGGATATCGAGGCCATCACCGTCAATCGTTGGCCCCATGGCTATGCGCCGGAATACAACCCGCTGTGGGATCCGGAGGTGCCCCCGGAGCAGCGCGCGAACGTGATCGGCCGCGCGCCCTTTGGCCGCATGACGATTGCGAATTCGGATTCGGGCGGCGCCGCGTACACCGACTCGGCCATCGATCAGGCAGATCGCGCCGTCACTGAGCTGCTGCACCACTACGCCTAATAGTCCGCCGCCGGCGCGGATCCGGTAGCCGCTAGTGCGCGCACTACCTCGCGACGGGTGCGCAGCACGTCCGCGAGCGGCGTGTGCCGCGAACGCGTTACCTCTTCGGTGGTAAACCACGGCACATCCCCGGACAGATCGCTGGCATCGAATTGCGCGGCGACCCAGTTCAGCACGGCGCCCAGTTGCGCATCCGAGAGCACCGAGTTCGCGGCTCCCGGTACCCGCAGCACGTAGTCGCGGCCAGCAGGGGTGCGCATGTAGCGACCCAAGGCATGGGCCAGCGGTGGGATCTTGCCCGGCACACCCTGTGCTTGGCCGCCGTGGCAGCCCATGCAGTAGAGCATATAGTCCTGGCCCGGACTGGCGAACGCCGTGCCGGCCACGGCGATCGCAGCGCTGATCCCGAACACCAGCCGGCGCAGCGGCCAGCGCGGGCTGCCCCGGGAGAGCATCTCAGCCTCCTCCCATCGTCCCGAGCACCGCGGCACGGTGCTCGCGCACGGCCGACCCATCCACGGACTTGTTACGTTCGCTCGCAATCTCATCGGGGCTGATGGGCTTGGTGTCATTCGCTGCAGACCCAAGATCGAACACGACGAAGTTCAGCACCGCCGCCAACGTGCGATCATCCTGAAGCGAGAACTCCGGCATCTTGAAATTGTAATGCTTCTGATCGACGGTAATGTCGCCAAACATGCCGTACAAGACGGTGAGCGCAAGCTGCCGTCGCCCTTCCGCGCTCGCCGCGTAACGGGCCGGATTAGCGGTCAGTGGCGGCGCGAGCGCAGGCTGCCCGGCACCACTGGAACCGTGGCATAGCGCGCAGTTGGCCGCAAAGGCAGCGGCACCGTCGGCGTACTGAGGTGCGCTCTGCTCGGCGGCCCTGCACAGCGACGAGGTCGTCATAAGCACCAGCAGGCAACCGAGCGGCCGACCGCTGCGACTCATTGCTCGGCGACGCCAAGAATGACCGAAACCGAGCAATGGTAATTCGCATCGGCATTGGCCATGCACCAGTTCACGTCATTGTTGCGCGAGAGCCGATACATGGGTTTCTCACGCTCATTGCGGTTGCAATAGCAATTGGAGCAGCTCGTCTTGCCGCAGCAATCGTTGTACGAAACGATGTAATCACGGCCATCCGATGGATTGTGGCAGGTTCCGATCCAGGTGATCGGCGAGGGGGCGGTGCCCGGCGGACAGGAATGTGACGTGCCGCCGCAGCATGAGCACAAGAAGCCGTCGATCGCGCAATACTTCCAATACTCGCAGCTCTCAGGATTGTCGAGCGCTGACTTGACCGGCGCCTTGGCGGACGCTCCGATGCCCGCTGCGCTGGGCTCTGCAGCCCCGGCTCGGCTGGAACGATCAATTGGCAGCAATGGCAGCAGTGCTGCACCCGTCAGCATGCGGCCTAACGCAGCCAGGACACTGCGGCGCGAGGTACGCTGGGCCAGTGAGCGCGAGGAATCTTCGAACAGGCGATCGAGTGAGCGCATCATGATGCCTTCAGGGATTCAGAAAAAACCAGGGGGTCTGTCCCAGATGCTTCTCCACGTGTTTGAGGTGGCCCGTGAGTGCGTCAAAAACCGCCACGTCGGACTTCTCGGTCGCGGCGAATACAATGGGCGCATCGTCCTGCGAGACCTGGATCGCAATGACGGGGGCGAGCTTGCTCGGCGAGAGCGCCCAACGCGCCAGGCGTTCATGGCTCTTCATGTCGAACACCCAGATTTCCGTGCCACCGTTTTTGTGCGAACCCTCGCCGCCGCGATGCATCGGTACGTAGAGTCTGCCGAGACCGCGATGCACTGCGGCGATTGTTTGGCCTCCGGGCCGCCAGTGGCCCTTCTCCGCGGCGCTGACGATCGACCAGGGTTTGCGGAAGACAGGCGCGGGGCCTGAAAAATCCACTTCGTGCAGCTCGCCTAGAAACGATAGAAACGCGTAGCCGTCGCTGGTCGGGGCGCCCTGGACAAACACCGGATCGAGATCGGCGTCGAAAAATGGCTCAGACAGCGCGCGTGAGGCCTCGTGACCATCCGCATCGAGCGTCACCGTGAGCAGGCGGCCGCTTTCGCACAGCGAGGAAACGCGATTCGGCCCTGAGGGGATCACGAGCACACAGCCGGCGGTGTCGATCTCGCCGAGAACGGTTTTCTTCGCCGGATCGAGCACGCCAAAGGAACTTGCCGGTGTGACATACGAGACGTACAGGAAGTGGCTGTCGGCACTGTAGGCAAGGTTGAAGTAGGTTGGCAGCGTATTGGCCCGTTTCGGGGGCAGCACGATTTCGCCCGTCAGCGCCAGGGTAGCGTTGTCGGTGAACTCGACCAGATCGGTCCGCGTGCCATGGCCGCCGCGCGAGAAATACGTGGTGCTGATGACCGTCGTCTTGCCATCGGGAGACAGGTTCACCCCCGGGTTGAACCCGGCGTCGATCTGGCCCAGTCGACGATAGCTATCGCCATCGAACAGGTCCACGCGTGCATCGGTTTCGTTGTAGAAAGCCTCGTCGACGACGTAGACCCAATGCGGGTTCGCGGGGCCGAGCGTTTCAACCGTGAGACGCTCAGTGGGCAAGGGCGGTGCGGCGAGCAATTCAGACCAGCCGAATAGGCACAGCAGCGCTGCGCTGAACGTTGCGGTTCGCATCCACACTCCCTGACCGACCGGCTGCACCGACCTCCACTCCTGTAGTGAGTCTGGCACATCGATACTCGAATCGAAAGTGCGCGCCGGGTGCGTGTTTGACCGGCGCGCTGCACAAGCACGTCGGCTTATGATACCGGCATGAAGCTTGATCCAGTCATCGGCGTACTGATCGTGGCCTCGTTCGCAATCCTGTTCGCGAGCGCTGCGGTTCACAAATTGCGGGACCTCAGGCGCTTTGACGAGATCTTCTCGGCGTATGGTTTGCTCCCGCCTATTGCCGGTCTGCGCGTGTCATGGGCAATACCGGTGCTGGAGATCGGCGTGACACTCGGACTGCTCGCGAGCGCCGTGCGCGCTGTCGCCGGCGGCATCGGCATCGTGTTGTTGCTGGGCTATGCTGCGGCGATGGCGGTCAATCTGCGGCGCGGACGCCGGGACATCGCCTGCGGTTGCGGCGGCCCGGACGAGCGGCGGCCCATCGCCGCGTGGATGGCGTGGCGCAATCTAGCGCTCGCATTGCTGCTCGCGCTCGCGCTGTGGCCATGGAGCGCGCGCGCACTACTGATGACCGACGCACTGACGATAAGCTGCGGTTTGGCCGCCACCGTCTTGATTTATCTGTGCCTAGACCGGCTCGGCCAGGTTGCGCGGCGGACGAAGGCACTGCAGGGGTTGCGATGATGGCGCTGGCCGTTTCAAACATCGTTCTGTGGATCGTGGTGTTGTCGCTGTCGCTGGTGGTACTGGCGCTGGTGCGACAGCTCGGTGTGCTCCACGAGCGCATCGCCCCTGCCGGCGCGCTGATGCTCAATCGGGGACTTAACGTAGGGGAGCGCGTGCCGATGGTCGATGTGCTCGACCTGGATGGACGCGGCCTGCGCCTTGGGGCACCCCGCGACGACGGCAAGAGCACGCTGCTGGTATTCGTGTCGCCCACTTGCCCGGTGTGCAAGACGCTGCTGCCCATACTCAAATCCGGTCGCAAGGATGAGCGGGATTGGCTCGAAGTCGTCCTGGCTAGCGACGGCGATCCTGACGAGCATCGGAAATTTGCAACCGATCAGGGACTCGGAGGCGTGCCCTACGTCGTATCGGCTCCGTTGGGAATCACCTATCAGGTCAGTCGCCTGCCCTTCGCGGCGTTGCTGGATGCCGCAGGAATACTGCGTGCCCGCGGCCTGGTCAATTCCCGCGAGCATCTCGAGAGTCTGTTCGAGGCGCAACGTCTGGGCGTCGCCTCGTTACAGGAATACTTCTCCAGCCACGGCTGATGGCAGGCGAGCGCGTACCGACCACGCTTCTATTCGACGGCTGACTCAGCCGTTGGGAGCACCGTCTCGACGCTGCCGAGCGCGGCCGCGTTGGCATCGGTAGCCGTCGTTGCTGCCTCGGGTGCAACCACCTCTGGGCGCCGGCGTTGGCTCTTGCGGGTTGTCTTGACCTTGTCGCGCTGGATCGGTCGCTTTTTTCTGGGTGCGGGTTTCTGTGCTACCTTCGGCTGAGCGGGTTTCTGTACCACCTTCGGCTGAGCGGCTTTCTTTGCCGCCTTCGGCTGAGCGGCTTTCGCAACGCCGAGCGCGGCCCCGCTGTGCGCCGCACCTGCTCGCGCCTGGTTCAGCAGTAGCGTGGCGCGTTCGTGAGCCGCAATGGCTTTGCGCAGCTTTTTACGCGCCTGCTTCGCGGATTTCCTGGCCGACTTGAGTTCGTCCTTGAGCGTGCGCGCGCGCTTTTTGGCGTTGCGGGCCGCCTCGCGCAATCGCTTGAGCTCGCGCTCGCTGCGTTGGTGCGTCTCACGCGCCGCCACTATCGATGCCCCCAGCGCCGATGCTGCCATATGCCTGCTCCCCTCTAGAGATAATGTATCCAGGCTACACTTCCCACCGTGCCTTTCCACCAAAATACTGACCGACGCCTGACGCTCGCGGGGCGCCAGATCATCACCCATGGCCTGCCGCGCCGCATCTGGCAGGATCTGTATCACCTGTTCATGACGGTGAGTTGGCCGGCCCTATTTGGCAGCTTCGCAGTCTTTTTCCTGCTTTTCAATCTCGCGTTTGCAACGCTCTATAGCCTGCAGCCGGCCGGCATCGCCAATCTGAATCCGCCGGGCTACTGGGGAAGGTTCTTCTTCAGCGTCGAGACTTTGGCCACGGTCGGCTATGGTGACATGCACCCGCAATCCCTGTACGCACACATCGTGGCCGCCATCGAGATCTTTGTCGGCATGATGAGTGTGGGGTTGATTGCCGGAGTGATGTTCGCGCGTTTTTCGCGCCCCTTCGCGCGCTTCCTCTTCGCGGACTACGCGGTGATCCGACCCGTCGACGGGCAGCCGACGCTGATGCTGCGCGCCGCCAATGCGCGACAGAACGTCATCATGGAAGCCCAGGCGCAGCTGCGCCTGATCCGCGAGGAACTCACGGTCGAGCGCTTTCCGATACGCCGCATTTACGATTTGCCCCTGCGCCGCAGCCAGCACCCGATTTTCATCTTCGGGTGGACGCTGCTGCACGTCATCGACGCGTCGAGCCCACTCTTTGGAGAATCGGCACAATCCCTGGCCGAGTCGCGCGCCAATCTGCTGCTGAGCGTCAGCGGTACGGACGAGACCACCGGACAGGCCTTGATGGCACGCAAACACTATCCGGCCGCGGCGCTGCGTTGGAACTACAACTTCATCGACATATTGACGGTCAGCCCGGACGGCGTCGATCGTTTCGACTACACGAAATTCCATGAAATCGAACCCATGGAATAAGACGTCCTGACCGGCGGCTGAGGCTCGAGGGGGCGGTAGTGCGAAACGTTGCCCATGCTCTAATCGGTGCAGTCGCTGCACGTCGGTGCAGTCGTTGCACGATTCTCGGGCATCCGCAACGTCGCCCAGGACATCTGGCGTCGCGTCGGCGCAACGATAAAACTTGCGTCGCGTCAAAATCACACCTGTTGAGCCCTCCATAACGTCAGGTCTTGCTAAGTAACTTAAGGTATTTTATAAGCTTCCGTGATGTACGCACTTTCGCAGGAAGCGGACTGCGGCTTGCGCGCCACAAGGATATGGGCGGCGGGGCAAGTTTTTGTTGTATGCCGCTCTACGCAGGGAATGCGTACTCAGCGGCGACTCGAATTTTGAGGTGAGCAACGATTCCGCCGCCGAGTGACGTTCCGGCCCTTTAATTGTCAGCATGGGCAGACCTGCATGACCGCTATCGTGCTACGGTCCCGCTGAGGGAGTTTCTCACTCTATGATCGCGAATGACGGATTGCTCAGGATTTTCCGGTGAGCAATGCTTCGCGCCGGGTCGGAACGCTCAACATCGCGCTCGCCCATGCTGCGCGACTCCTTGAAAAAACTCCGATCCTCGCGGCCGAACAGGCCGGCGAAATCCTCAAGGCTGTTCCCGGCCACCCGCACGCGCGCCTCGTCCTGGGCGCCTCACACCGCCTCGCCGGCGAGACGCAAGCGGCCATACGGAGCGCCTAAACGTCAGTTACAGGTTCGATGCCGACCGCATGG
>OCZU010001929.1_pt1 | contig 13389 bp, 11 predicted proteins | sample 1539001 | NCBI WGS metagenome assembly OCZU01 (sample SAMEA3539306, study PRJEB22396) | soil metagenome | biome: tundra; feature: field; material: soil | place: USA | collected 2010-05 | depth 0.15 m
CTGACTCATCGTCACCATCCCTGAGAGGGTGACAGAGTCTCGTTGCAGTTAGGGGTGACATTATCTTGGAGCATCTACACCGACCCCCACTTTGCTTGACCCCGATCCTCCCACTCATATCTAATTCAAAAGCAATCTTCATTCTTCGAACTGGACGAAGTTGCAGGAGATGTTCAGAGATGCGCGTTGCTTTCTTCGGTCTGGGAATTATGGGTCATGCCATGGCCACGAATCTGGTCAAGGCCGGCCACGAAGTCACAGTTTGGAACCGCACTCCCGGCAAACTCGTGGAAGGCGCGGGCATCGCCCCCACTCCGGCTGCGGCCGCGCAGGGAGTCGAAGTCGTCTGGCTCTGCGTTTCTGACACCGCCGCTGTCGAACAAATATTGTTCGGCACGGATGGTATCGACCAGTCGCTCGCCGATGGCATGATCATCGCCGATTCCAGCACCATTTCTCCCTCCGCCACCATGAAATTTGCCGAACGCGTTCGTGCCAAAGGTGTGGCCTACGTCGACGCTCCCATGACCGGATCGAAAATCGGCGCCGCCAGTGGCAGTCTGATTTTCATGGTCGGCGGCGACGCAGCTATCATCGACCGCCTCAATCCTCTTTTCGCCGCCATGGGCAAGAAAACTTTCCGCATGGGCGATACCGGCAAAGGACAAGCCACCAAGCTGGCCATGAACCTGCAGATCGCTTTGATCTTCGAAGGCTTCGCCGAGGCCCTTACCCTCGCCACCAAACTCGGCGTCGACCCCAAGCAACTGCTATCCTTGATCGATGCCACCATGGTCCGCTCCGGCGTCGTCGATTACAAAGGACCGTTTATCCTGCAGCGCGACTTCACTCCAAATTTTCCTCTGCGCCTCATGCACAAGGACATTCTTCTCACCCTCGAGGCCGCCAAAGAAGCTCGCGTAAAATTGCCCGCTCTTGAAACCGTAGAGGAGATCTACGCATTGGCCACCGAAGACGGCCACCGCGACCTCGATTACGCCGCGACCCTCACGCTGTTGGAAAAGTGGGCGGGAATCCAGGTAAAAAGCGAAGCCGCGTGACGGCTCATGTGGAGACAGCCGCCTCGGCTGTCCCGTCAGGGCGAAGCCCGACGGAATCCAGCACGAGCTATTTTTGTTCGTTGCTAATAAGCCAACAAAATCCGCAAGTCTCTCAGATTGTTCCCCGTCGGCCCCGTTTCAATGGCATCCCCCAGCGCGCTGAACAATGGATACGCATCAAACTTCTCCAGCGATGTCGTGACGTCCAGCCCGCGCGCCTGCGCACGCATCACCGTGGTTCCATCCGCCACCGCACCCGCCGCCGGACTGTCCCCATCCACTCCATCCGTCCCCGCGCTGAGCACGGTGATGTTCTCTCCCACAATCCTCGCGGCGCACGCCAGCGCAAACTGCTGATTGCGTCCGCCGGCTCCGCCGTTCGTAACCTTCACCGTCACTTCCCCGCCGGAAATCAGGCACACCCGCTCGGATTCTTTTCTTAGCTCGCGCAGCCGCTTCAAAAGATACTCCGCCGCGCGCTCGTAGTCCCAATCATCGCAGGAATTATCCACGTGAACCGCAAACCCGGCGCGCTCGGCCGCGGCACTCGCCTGCTCCACCGCAGTCTGGTTCGAAAGCACAGGCCACCAGCGCGATCGATAAAACGCCGGGTCATCTGACTTCGGCGTCTCCTCCAGCGCTCGGCGTTCGAAAAGCTCGCGCGTGGAATGCGGCAACTGCGGCAGCAAGCCATGCTTCTCCGCGATGCGACAACAATCCTCCACGCTGGTTGAGTCCGGCATCGTCGGACCGGACGCCAGCGCATCGGGAGTATTGTCCGGAACATCGGAGACCAGTAGCGAAACCTGCTGTGCAGGAAACGCCGCTCGCGCCAGCCTTCCCCCTTTCACCGCGGAAAGATGTTTGCGGATGGCATTGATTTCTGCGATCGGCGCACCCGAATGCACCAGCACACGATAGGTCGCGATCAAATCGTCCAGCGAGATTTCATCGTCGATGGGCTTCTCGACAATCGACGATCCTCCCCCGCTCATCAGAAAAACCACCAACGATGCCGCGGTCTGCGCGTCCAACAATTTCAGAATTGCCTTCGCTGCATGAATCGATTCGGCGTTCGGGGTAGGATGTCCGCCACGAAAATAACGGAAACCGCGCACCTGCGACGAAGGCTCGACCGAGTTCGCCACAATCCCTTCCAGCGCGGACTCACCCATTTGCTGCGCCAGCGCTTCCACCATCGTATGTCCGGCCTTGCCGATGGAAACCACCACTACCCGGGAGTAAGCCTGCAGATCGTAAAGATCTTCACGGACGCGCAACACTCCGCGCTCACAATGCACATGCCGCGCAAACCCCTTCGCAATCGACGCCTCGGCCAGCGCCCGAAGAAAAATCTCCCGCGCAGTCTCGCGCATCTCCCGATAAATCGCAGCGTCATCCATTCAAAATGTCATCCTGAGCGCAGCATTCGTGTTCGCTTGCGAACGCCAACGCGGAGTCGATGGACCGCTTGCAGGCTTGCGCCATTCGCGGCCTCAAAAGGAGCTCTCACAACGAACCAGGGCCTGATGGATTCGTCGACATACAACGATCCTACTAATTCGGGACTCAGCCCTTAGCTGACGGCGGATGGCTGAGAGCCTGCTTTACCCAACTTTCAATCGCCTCTCTTAACTCCCGCAACCGTCCTTCAAAAAAATGATCCGCGCCTTCAATCACAACAAGCTTTTTCGGCTTCGCTACCGACGCAACCAACTCTTCCAGCTTCGCCCGCGGACCGAACTGATCGCGCGCGCCGCTCACAAACAACTTAGGCTTAACACAGTCGCGCAAGAAATCAAATGTATAAACGCGCGGCGCTTCCGCGTCGGCAGCCACCGGAATCGCAGGAACTCCCACGCCAATCAGCGCCTTCACTCGCACATCCGAAGAAGCGGCCCGCAGCCCAACTGCCGCACCAAACGAGAATCCCGCAAATATCAAAGGCAGGTGAAACTCCGCGTCCAGCCAGTCGAGAGCGGTGCGAACATCTTCGACTTCTCCGTTGCCGTGATCGTGTTCCCCGTGGCTGAGTCCAGTGCCGCGAAAGTTGAAGCGCAGCACGGGAAAACCAAAACCGTTCAGCGCCTTCATGGTATGGAACACCACCTTGTTATGCAGCGTCCCGCCAAACAGCGGGTGCGGATGGCAAACTACGGCCGCGTGCGTCGCATTCTCGGCGCCTGCATTCAGCAACGCTTCCAGCCGTCCCGCGGGACCTTCGAGGAAAAGCGATCTGATAGTTGAATTCTGCCCAATCACAGCCTTCAGATTACATGAAGTCAGAAGTGAGAAGTGAGAAGTGAGAAGTGAGAAGTAAGAAGTCAGAAGTAAGAAGTAAGAAGTAAGAAGTAAGAAATAAGATTCGCCCAGCCGTGTGCGCCGCGTCCATGATTTTACTTCTGCATTCTGACTTCTGACTTCTAACTCAGCGGATTTCGTCTGCTATTCTCTCCACCATGGACGCCATCACGCTCACTCGCCAACTCGTCGACGTCGAATCCATCTCCGGCAATGAAGCCGCGGTCGGAAACTATCTCTATGGAGAGCTCTGCCGCATCGGCTACCAGACCCGGAGAATTCCGGTGGAAGGCGACCGTTTTGACGTCTATGCCACATCGCCGGACCAGCCAAATCCTGAAGCAGTTTTTTCCACGCATATGGATACGGTCCCTCCCTTCATCCCTTCCACTGAAGACGCGGCGCGCATTTACGGACGCGGCTCGTGCGACGCGAAAGGAATCATCGCCGCGCAGATCGCCGCCTCGGAACGATTGCGGCGGGAAGGAATTTATGTTGGATTGCTCTTCGTGGTGGGCGAGGAGCGCGACAGCCTGGGCGCGAGTGTCGCCAACCAATACGCCGCCAATGATCACGCACATCGTTGCAAGTATTTAGTCAACGGTGAACCAACAGAGAACCGCATCGCACTCGCATCGAAAGGCACGCTGCGAGTGGAAGTTACCGCTAATGGGCGCATGGCGCACTCGGCTTATCCCGAGCTTGGCGAATCAGCCATCGACAAGCTGATTCCGGCGCTCACCCGCTTGCGCGCGATGCCGTTGCCCTCAGATCAGGAAATCGGCCCCTGCACTCTGAACATCGGATTGATCGAAGGCGGTCGCGCGCCTAACGTGATTCCGGATTACGCTCACGCCGATCTGCTCTATCGTCTCATCGGTCCATCGCAGGATTTGCGGCGCCAGATCATCGAGACTGCGAGCGATCAGGTGAAGGTTGAGTTTCCTCTGGAACTTCCCTTCCTGCGCCTGCGCACCGTCGATGGCTTGCCCACGATGATCGCAGCCTTCACCACCGATATTCCCACGCTGACCAACTGGGGCGAACCGCTGCTGATCGGTCCAGGATCGATTCATGTCGCACACACCGAAGGCGAGTTCATCGACAAGCAGCAACTCGCGGAGGCAATCGATTTGTACTGCACGATCGCGAAGCGACTGACTCGGCCATGATGTTCGAGAGCGGTGCAGTCTAACAAGATAGCGATTCCCTCCCTTCCGCCGTCATCCCGAAGGTCCCGCGTTTTCACCAGCGGGCCGAGGGATCTCCCGTACCGCTTCCGCCGTTCGGGTGCAAGAAGCTGCATTGCTCGCGTGCAGTATTCGCGCAAACTGCGGATTAATGAGCGAACCCTGGAAAAGTGGGAACAAGGCCGCGCGAAACCGAATCCCCAGGCGGCCGCGCTCGTGCTTCTTGTACGCAAATACCCGGACACGCTGGCGCGGCTGGACGAAGTGGCGGAGGGTTAGGGCACGCTATATGGGCGTTGCGGCGGTCCAGATTTGCTCATACCAGTTCTTTTTTAGCGGCATCGTATCGGAATCCAAAGGGACGAGATAGGTCGGCTTCGACGTCGCCGCGTCCTTAATGGATTGACCGAGAACCCAACAGGAACTGTCGTCCAAGAAGAAAAGTCGGTCGTGAATTGCATTTGAGCGACGCGCCTCGACCGTCATCTTGCTCTGTGCGACAAATTTCTCTACCGCTGGCTTCAGCGCGGCGCTGCCTTTGTTGGACAAAAGCCTGACCACCACCTTTGGCGGGACCGCACCGAGGTAGGTGTCGAAGACCTGCTCGTCGAGATAGGGATCGACAATTAGGATTGATCTTGTCGCAGAAGCCAGCAGGTCGCGGAGGTTCCTGAAGAAATCGTAAACGGCACCCGGCCCAAAGGCGCGGGCCGGCGCTCCCTGGAGCCGAAACTGCAAGTCGGCGATTGCACGGTAAAGGACGCCAACGATGTTCGAAACAGCCTTCTCGCGCACGACGCTGAAGCCCATATAATCGACCTCACCGCGAAGCGGAGGCACCTCGCCGGGATTCCATTGCCGTACTAATGCCTGAAGCTTTCCCATCCACTCCTGATGAACTCGCGATGCAGGCGTGAACAGGGCAAAGTCTGGCGTATGATCCGCGAGAGCCGAAAACTCGGCCAACAATGCAACTTCGTCCATGATCGGTATCACTTGCAAAACTACCGCGAGATTGGCCGGCACTATTCTACAAGCTGGCAGACTAGGCATTAAACTAGAATCACCATGACCACCACCACCCTCAACTCTCTCGCCCGCGCCTCATCCGCGTACCTGCGTTCCGCCATGCACCAGCCAATCCGCTGGCACGAGTGGGGCGATGAGGCATTCGCTTCCGCGCAGCGTGACAACAAGCCCATGCTCCTCGATATCGGCGCGGTGTGGTGCCACTGGTGCCATGTGATGGACCGCGAGTCTTATGACGATCCGGAAGTGGCGGCTATCGTGAATGAACATTTCATCGCCGTGAAGGTGGACCGCGACGAGCGTCCGGATATCGACAGCCGCTACCAGGCTGCAGTCAGCGCGGTCAGCGGGCAGGGCGGATGGCCGCTCACCGCGTTTCTTACCCCCGATGGCAAGCCGTTTTACGGTGGCACGTATTTTCCACCCACCGACGGCTACGGCCGTCCGAGCTTTAAGCGTGTGCTGCTCAGCATCGCTAATGCTTACAAGGAAAAGAATGGCGACGTGTTGGAGCAGGCGAAGATGGTGGAGAGCACGATCGCGCAAGCGGAGTCTTTCGCCGGTCGGAGCGGCCGGGTTTCAGCCAGCATCATTGCGGATATCCAGGAATCTGCCTTCAAGATGTTCGACGCGCAGCATGGCGGCTTCGGCCAGGCGCCCAAGTTTCCGCATCCCTCAGCGCTGGATTTATTGATCGAGCAATATGCGCGGACTGGAGACGAGAGCCTCCGCAATTTAATCGTCACCACTCTCGAACACATGGCCAATGGCGGTGTTTACGACCAGCTCGCGGGTGGATTTCATCGCTACTCGGTCGACGAAGGCTGGGTCGTCCCACACTTCGAAAAGATGTGCTACGACAATTCGGAGTTGCTGAAGAACTACGTGCATGCCTACCAGGCCACGGGCTCGGAGTTCTTTGCGAATGTCGCGCGCGACATCATTCGATGGATGGACGAGTGGCTGAGCGACCGCGAGCGCGGAGGCTTCTATGCTTCGCAGGATGCCGACATTTCCATGGACGACGACGGCGACTACTTTACCTGGACGCTTGACGAAGCCCGCACCGTGTTGACCGAAGAAGAAGCCCAGGTCGCGGCCCTGCACTATGACATCAACGAAGTGGGCGAGATGCATCACAATCCAGCAAAGAACGTGCTGCACGTGAGCGCTCCGACCGACGACATCGCGCGGCGGATGAACCTCAGCGTTGAGCGCGTGAAAGATCTGCTCGCCTCCGCGAAGAAAAAAATGTATGCGGCGCGGTTGCAGCGGCAAACCCCTTACGTCGACAAGACGGTTTATGTGGGATGGAACAGCATGTGCGTCTCGGCGTATCTCGAAGCCGCGAAGGTTCTCAATCTCGTCGACGCCCGCCACTTCGCCCTGCGCTCGCTCGATCGGACTCTGGCCGAGGCCTGGAAAGCGCATGCGGGAAACGCGACCGAGGGCGCCCACGCCGCACCACCAAACCCACAGTTGCTGCACGTCATCGCGTATTCCGATCCGAACGCTCCGCACCGTGAAGTTGCGGGGTTGCTCGAAGACTACGCCGCAACCACCCTGGCTTGCCTCGATGCCTATGAGGCGACGGCTGACCTGAGTTATTTCAAGTTCGCGCGGGCCATCGGTGATGCCATGATTGCCAAATTCTTCGACGCAGTTTCCGGAGGGTTTTTCGACGCTGAACCAGCGGCCGATGGCAAGCACCTGGGCGTGCTGTCGACACGCCGCAAGCCGCTGCAGGATTCGCCCACGCCGGCGGGCAATCCCATGGCGGCGATTGCGTTGCTGCGTCTGCACCACTACACGGGCGACGCTGCCTATCGCGACAAGGCGGAACAGACGCTGGAAACTTTTGCCGGTGTGGTGGGGCAATTTGGAATTTTTGCCGCAACCTATGGGATCGCGGTAGCGCACTTCCTGGGCAATCCGGTGCAAGTAATCGTGATTTCTGAAAGTGAAGCGGACGACGCGGGCCATACTCTGGCTGCATCCGCCAACGCGGCTTTCGCTTTCGATAAGACGGTGATCAGGCTGACAGCGAATCAGGCAGTCGCGGCCAATCTTCCTCCGGCATTGGCGGCAACTATTCCGAATCTGCCGGAACTAAAATCGGGGAAGGCGTTTTCCGTTCTGTGTTCAGGCTTTGCCTGCCAACCACCGATCGGCGACGCGACGGAATTGCGGCGTGCGCTGGAATCCGCGGTGAGAAGGCATCCTTCCTAGGAGGCTGCGGAAAAACTCGATTCTCGGAGGCTTTGAGAGGGCGCGACTTCCAGTCGCGCCGCAAAAGCCCAATAAAATCAACAGCGGCTTCAGCCGCCGGATCGAATACTCCACCTGCGAACGGCTTTTTCCGCAACTTCCTAGAAGAATCGGCCCTGGAAAAGCCCCCAAAAAAAAACGGAGCTGACGGTTTATATGAGTCCGTCAGCCCAAAAATTGCGAGCCCTAGGTTCGGCCCAAGTTACGACAGGTTACTTTGGTGACCTTGCGGCAACGCTCATCCATCGATAATTATTACTTCATCATCGGCGGTAAGCCGCTGCTGCATCTGCTTTCCAGTTGTTGTGGTGGGCACGTTAAAATCGGGCCTCCGTCCGGGGCGGGAACCTGCGGAACGGCAGCTACGACATACGTGCCCACCAATCCAAACATCAGGATGGAAATCCTGATTGCTTGCTTCATGGGTTTTCTCCTTCCGCGTCTTGGCTTTCAAAAAGAAGCTTCCTTGACGCGGTGAGCGATTATAAAACACGAGTCAAGCCCCCCTACTGAAATTCCCTTAGATTGTTTACTGTAGCCGTCACGGTGGGAGCGTCGGAGTGGCGCCATCCCCATGATGGCGACTTGTCAACCTCCATATTTTTCAATCACTTAGACCTGAATGCTGAGGCGAAGAATATGGGCGATGTTCCGCTCTGGTCAACCGGCGGGATTGCGGCGGCGAAATTTACGAAATCCGGAACTGCGGCGGCAGACGTTAACAGCAGGCAGACGATAGCGGCAGAAAGATGTTAGCGGCAGAAAGACCAAACTACTTCCTCGGTCCCATACTGCCGGAAGGCCCGGAAAACTCTAGACCGCTGCTGGAGGCGCCTCCAGCGTGAGCAGCTGCAGCTTTGGGATTGGTTGCGAATTCTTGCGTCGTGGTCGACGGCGACCCTTGAGTTCGGGACAACGCGCGATCCACCATCCCTTCGAACATAGGAATCAACGAATCTGCCGGGAGTGGATGATGAATGTCGGTCAGGCTCTGCTCCCAACGCTGCGGCCGCAACAGACTGGCCGGAGCTTCACGAGCCGGACTCTTCACCAGCGTATACCCCAGCCAGATGAGCAGCGTGCAGTTGTAGGCGCCCATATTGACCAGGTCCACCGAAAGGCCCGCCAGATGATTGCCTGCCCAAGATGCAATCAGAGCAAGCTCCACCATCGCAAAGGTTCCGAAGCCCAAGGCGATTCCAAAGCTCTGCCGCCACCGACTTACACCCAGATAGTGAGCAAAGGACAATAAGAACAGCACCATTCCTACTTGAATAATTCGCACACAGCGCTGGCCTGTCAGAATTGCCTGGATCCACGGCGGCGTATCCGACGAGTTCGTGGAAACCGACACCACGCCCGCTACCAACAACATCACCAGGCCCGCCCATTTAAACAGCACAGTGCCCAGATCACGCAATGTGTGAAAGGGCCGGAAGGCATCGAGAAAAGCTTCGTGAATCACCTGGAAACCCAAGGCGACACTGACCGCCGTGCTGAACCAGGAAAAGTAAAAATAGATAAAGTAGCTGTATCTTGAAGCCGGAAACACGACAACAAAAGTCAGAATTTGCGTAATGATGTAAGTAAAAAAGTACTTAAACGTGCGGTGCTGGCCGCGACGGAACATCATTATGGCAATGGCCGTCTGGAGAACGGGATGTGCCACCCACAGAGCGCCGTATAGAATCTTGATTTTCTCGCTCATAGGTAGTCTCTAGAAAACCCTCGAGATGGCACCAAATCAGGTACGGTTAGCGAAATAGACTAATTAGTTGAAGTTAAACCTTTTGGCGCAGGTGTTCAATGTACTCAGGTAACCCAAAGTAACGTTACCTTTGTGCCATTTGCCAAACGGCGGCCAATGGACGGAAGCAACTGCGGACGCTGCAGACTCATCGTCGCCGTTCCACCTAAATATCTGGAACATGTTTCCCGCAGTTTTTTTTGCATCGCCAGGCACCCAAAGACACGCTAAGCGCCCGCCCGCGGAGCGTCTCCGCAGCGCCCTTTAGGCGTCCGGCACAGAGTGGATGTAGGCGCGCATCATGCGCACTTCATCGTCTTTCTCGTTGAGGTCGTGCAGTAGGATGTCGCGCAGCGAGACGATGCCGACCAACTGTCCCTCATGGACGACAGGCAGATGACGAAAGCTGTGCCGCCGCATGAGAGCCATGCAGTTCTCCAGTTCCTCGTTCATGCCCACGGTGAGAGGATCGTCGGTCATAACCTCGGCCAGGCAGGTGCTGCGCGGATCGGAGCCCTCGGCCACCACGCGCTTCATCAGATCGCGCTCAGAAAAAATCCCCACCAGTTTGCCGTTGTGCATCACCGGAACGGCGCCGATGTTTCGTTCCACCATGGCACGCACCGTTTCCAATACGGTTTGCCCCATCTCTGCCTGGTAAGTTACCTGGTCCTTGATCAGATCACAGATACGCATTGGATCCTCCCGGGTTCTTGTGTTCCGAGCACCCCAAAAGTTATACCGGGGGGCGAGTATATTCCGAAATCAGATGCATGGGAAGGGCTAAACCGTTGGGCGGAAAGAAAAAATCAGGCGGAAGATCACTTGGGGAACGCCGGGATAGACGGGAGGGAGGTACGAAACTGGGGGTCGGATCGGCGGAAGAACTCTACTCCGCCTCAAGAAACACGAAATAGGAGCAGTTCCACCATGCCGTGGGCAGGCTTCCCGGCGGCCGCGCCGTGACCACGATGTTGTATTCACCACTGTTCTCCAAGCTTATTTCTCGAAGAGCATCTTCCTGGAACATCCCCGCTCCAGGCACTTTTCCCGGCCTCAGTCCATCGTTGGGCTCGACCACCGCCAGCCGCGCCAGGAATTCGTGGAGATCCACACCGCGCCCCTGCCCTGTCACCACGAATGAGACCTCCGCGTCCTGCGAGGCAAAATGCCATGCCAGCGACGCTGCCAGGTTTACCCCTCGTTCGTAGGCCGCCTCCGAAATCAACCCCGCCGGAGGATTGTCGAAGACGATGGACAGCTTGCGTTCGTCCTCACGGCTGAATTCGCGCACCTTCAGCGAGCCTGACTTCGCCGTGGCCTTCCAATCCACGTGGCGGGCGGAGTCTTCCGGCAAATACTCGCGGATGCGATACAAATCCGAACCGCGTCCGCGCACAAAACTTTCCCACTCCCCGCGCACCAGGGGCAGGATTTCAAACAGCTCGTCCGGCGCCTCAATCGGCGGATAGACCAGAACCTCGCGCTGCAAGGCCACATGCCCCGTCCTGGTCAGGAACGCAAACGGAAACCTCGTGGCCACGCCGAAGCTCGATTCGCAATAACGCCCTCGCCGGTCGAAGAGCAGCTCCAGATCTGCCGTCAACTCCGCTTTCGGCGGCACGTACGGAAAGTAAACCATGCCCTCGAAAATACCCGGCGGATCGGGCGCCACTTGCACTCGCCGCACGCTCCAGTCGCGCAACCGCACCCACTGCGCCTGCGGAGGACGATTCAGCGGAAAAACAAACGTCGTCGGTTCCCAGCGCCACTGCTTGCGGAGTTTCTTCTGCCTCCGCGCCGGAACCACGCGAATGGAAAACGAGGGCAGCACCCGCCGCGAATTCCGCAGCCCGATCCTTCCCACCACCGCGCGCCCGGCAAAAACGTGCTCCGGCAAGCGCACATCCAATTCCAGCCCGCGTAGCACCAGCGCCGATGCCACGCCGGAAACCAGAATCGCCGCCAGCATCGCCGCCACCACGATGTACAGCAGATTGTTCCCCGTATTCAGCGCCGCAATGCCAATTACCAGCGTGACCAGCACATAGACCACGCCTGCCCGAGTCACTTCGTAATGAAACGTCTGCCGCAGCCGCTCCAGCGCCACGCGCCGCGCCAGGTACGGCACCGTAACCAGTCCCACAAACGCCGCCATCAACAGCGCCACCGAAGCCAGAATCACCGACGCCCACAGATGTCCGGCCTCGCCCGAAGCCGTGGAAAACAGCGCCGCCCCAAACGCCAGCCCCAATCCCACCAGCGCCAGCAAAAACTTCGCCCACACCTCCGCCGTCCCCGATCGCAGGAAAGAAGACCGAAGCAAAGAAGATCGAAGCAAAGAAGATCGCAGCCACGACCGCAGCCGCGCCCCCGCGCCCCCGCCCGCGCCCCCACCGACAGAGTTTATAGTTGTGGACCCCACTGCTCGCAGCCTAGCACCGCCCGAAAGAACGTTCAACGCAAAGCGCCTTGCGGAGAAAGCCACAGTAACGTGCTGGCTTTGGAGCTCCTATCCGCTCAACTCCCCTGCGGCTCCGGCGGTTTCCTGAATGTAGTTGTGGACGAGTCCCCGGATCTGCTCTCGGACCTCCTCCATGCTAGGCACGGCCCCGCCGTTCTCGACTCCGTCATCCGAAGCGGCCGGCGAATCCGCTGTCTCCCGCTCCGCGCTAACCACAGCCGCCAAGTCCTTAGTCGCCGCCGCTTTCGGCACGGCAGGCGTCGCGGCCTCGTTTTCCTCCACGCCTTCTTCCTCTTCTTCTTCCTCTTCCTCTTCATCTTCTTCCATTTCTTCTTCGTCTTCTTCTTCCTCTTCTCCTTCCTCCAAGTCAAAATCTTCCGGACACCACTGCGGGCCTCCGATATCGGTCTCGCGGATGTCCTCGCGATTAATCACCACATCGGTCGGCTCGCTGGGCTCGAAGTCGACGTCCCGCAGGTTCGCGCTCGCCGTTTGCAACCCGAAAAGCAGCAATCCCGCCACCTTGCGATCGATCTCCCCCCACGCGAGCAGTTGCATCACCTGCATCAGCGCCATCTGCACCGCATTCGCATCCTCGAGCACCGGCAGCACGAACCTGGCCTGCCTGAACTGACTCTTCACAATCCGGTTATGCTGCTCCCGCGCTCGCTCATGAAAAAAGCACTGCCGCCGGCCGCGCAACGCCGGCGAACCGCACTGTATCCCATTCATCTTGATATGCTGACACCGAGGAACATTTTCTAAAGCCATACCTTCTCCACTCCTTCATCCTTCAAAGCACCGGATCGAAATCCAGCGCGCTCAGCGATTCCAAAATTGTTGCGAAATCCGCTCTATTCCCAGTATTCCCAATTTGGAATCGAAGGCAAGGTTAGGTGAACATCGAAGCAAGGAAAGCTGTGGAAATGCCAAAGTTTGTCTTGGGCGGGGTGGTGAGACTGACGTTGTTCGTGTGGGACGGACACTCCTGTCCGTCGCCTTTGATCTTGACGTTGATCGTGCCGAGAGGGCACTCCTGTCCGCTTGCTCTTGACTTTGCTTTTGATCTTGACCGGGAAGGGCACGGCTTCAGAGGTTGCGGAAAAACTCACTTGTATTTTGTGAGGGATGAGATACAAGGAGGGATGCGAGGAAACCAGGACGAGCAAGAGGAAGTGTTCAGCTATATACCGCTGGAGAAGCGAGTGCCGCAGGGTCATCCCTTGCGGCGGGTGCGGGAGATGACGGATCGGGCCTTGCAGGAGTTGTCGGGTTGGTTCGATTCGTTGTATGCGCAGACGGGGCGCCCGTCGATTCCGCCGGAGCAAC
>OCZU010001930.1_pt1 | contig 13385 bp, 23 predicted proteins | sample 1539001 | NCBI WGS metagenome assembly OCZU01 (sample SAMEA3539306, study PRJEB22396) | soil metagenome | biome: tundra; feature: field; material: soil | place: USA | collected 2010-05 | depth 0.15 m
GGAACTGCGCGACGACATGCGCACTGGGATTGGTGCTGCCCGCCCGGTAGTTGCTCACGTCCAGCACCCCAACCGAGGCGTGCCAGCCTCCTACCTTCACGCGGCCGTCGTCGTAGATGGTTACCTCTAGGCCCTGCGGCCAGCAGGGGCCGGCGGGCCAGCGGTACTTGTCGAAACCGCGCCTGTCGTTACGGGACACCTCGGGGTGCCCGTGCTGGAGCCCGTTGCTCATCCGCGATTCCCTTCTTGATCGTCTATATCGAACTGCCTCGCCAGCTCGGCAATGTCTGGCCGCGTGGCGGCCTTACCGGATAGCTCTGCCTGGCGGTCCGTGAAATCGAGCCCACGCTCGACCAGGGTGCTGGCTGCCGTAGAGAGAGTCCAGCGGTTGCGCTTTGCGTAGGCGGCGAGCCTGCGTTTCAGGGTGGGCGTGACCGTCATGAATACGGTCTCGCTACGGTTCTCGCTCATGCCGCAAGTCTAGCTAAGTCTAGATATCCTCAAGACAATTCTATCGGTACGAGGGCGGACGCTGGACAGCCGCACCGTCTGGTGCATACCTGGTCCCAGTGCACCCACCTGTATCCCCGTTGGTCATCTCGGGTGCATATACTGTGCCCGCAGGATGGCCACCAGGGTCTTCGCTCTCTACGCGACCTGGGACGCCGGCAAGATCACGATCACGATGGATGGAGCCCGCCTCTGCGAGCGGGCGGTGAACTTACCCGCCCGGCGGGGGCGCCCAGACGAGGGCGGCCCGTCATCGTGATCTGGAGTGTGAATTCGTGTCATGACCGCCGCGACCATCGACCCCGAGGCGCTACCGGCAACCTTCCCTGTTCAGACGTCCAGCCGCGTGCTCGGCATCGGCAAGAACAGGACCTATTCCATGATCAAGGACGGCACCTACCCGGTGCGCGTCCTGGAGATTGCCGGCCGGTTCAGGGTCAGCAAGTACGACTTGCTGCGCTACCTCGGCGCAGACAGCCGTCAGGGCGGTCGCGGCGCCCGCCCGCTGCGGCCGGTGCGGGGTAGTGGCGGTGCGGCGTGAGCGACAAGGTAACTTGCGGCCTCGCCCGTGGCAAGGTAACTTGCTTGCGTGTGTCAGTCATCGCAGAGAGTGCCCGCAAGCACGGCTTCACCGACGATGACATCCTGCACGCCCTGCGCAACCCAGTCCGTTCCTACGAGCCCGACGACGAGGGCTTGACGATGATCACCGGCCCCCGCCCGGACGGCATCTTGCTGGAGGTGGGTGTTATCGACGGCGACCCCGGGCCGGTCATCGTTCATGCCATGCGAGCCCGCGCCAAGTTCCTCCCGGGAGGAGGGTGATCACCGATGCCGCGATCAACTGAGGAGATCCTCGCCCGCGCCGATGAGCTGGCGCGGCAGTTCGAGGACTACGAGCCCGCACCGGGCGACGCTAGGGACGCCCGTGCGCTGCGGGACGTGGCCCAGGCGTTCACCCGCCGCGCCCGCAGTGAGACTGAGCTTGCCGGCGCTGTGAGCGCGGCACGTGCGGAAGGGCACTCCTGGGCCGCCATCGGCGCCATGCTTGGCACCTCCGGGGAGGCCGCCCGGCAGCGGTACGGCACACCGCAGCGGCGCGCACCCCGCCGGGGTACCGCGGCGTAGCGTAACCGTCATGAGCCAGCGCCCGATCAATCCCGGTGGCGGTGACGCGCCCGCAGTCATGACGCGCAGGGACACCGCGGACCTGGCACGGCTCGTCCGGCTGGCGCGGCGCCGCCGGGTTTCGCGCAGCCAGATGACCCGTGAGCTGCTGTGCCTTGCGCTCGACGCGATCGAGGCCGCCGGGCGGGCGCCGCCTGATCCTGGCGGTGGATGACGATCACGATCAGAGAGATGACCCCGATGCGCGATGCGCACCGGGGTCATCGACGTAATGGGGCTTACCAGGCCCCGGCCACCTACCTGAACACACCCCCAGCGACAGGAGAGCATTCGATGCCCAGGGTAACGCCAAGCGGGCCGCGCAGCATCGGTGAGCAGATCGGCGATAACAGGCCCGGCCGGGTCTATGACTTCGCTGGCGGCCCGGATGAGGCGCCCGAGCCGAGGGTGATGAGCTTGCCCCGCTGGCCCGGCCTGATGGCCCACACCCGCCACGGTGACGACGCGATCTACCTGCAGGCTGGCACGCTCTACGGGCCAGATGAGCCGGTCGATATGCGGTGCAGCGGGTGCGTGGCCGTGAGCACGGTGGCCTTGGCTCACACTGACAAGACGATCGTATTCATCATCGGCCACGGCGGCGGCTGCCAGGCGGTCGAAGATCTCTTGACGATGGCTGGTGTGTCGTGATCGGGCCAGAGCCGGGCGGCCAGCCGCAGCAGGGCACGCAAGCCGGCCAGGCCATGCCGGCGGGGCAGGGACCGAACGGCCAGCCGCAGGGATTCCAGCTCCACCCGGACACGATAGAGCAGAACCGGCTGACCGAGCTGGCTGCCCTTCGCAAGGAAAACCAGGATCTCAGGAGTCAGATAGCTGGCCCATTCCCATTCGAGGTCGAGCAGGCGGTCAGGGCCAGGATGGCTCTGCTGTCTTACGACCGCATGGCCCGCCAGAGGCTGGACGCGGAGAGCCGCCAGCCGATCGCGCTCATACCTGGCCAGGAGATGCGCCAGCGCCAGCCTCCGCCCTTCCTGGTCGAAGGACTCATACCCGACCGCAGCATCGGCGTGATCTTCGGCGAGACCGGCGCTTACAAATCGTTCCTGGTGCTGAACCTGCTGCTGTGCTCCGGCAGCGGCGCGGACTTCCTGGGGCACGCTGTCTATGGCACGGGCTGGGGCGTCTACGTGATGGGTGAGGGCCAGCACGACGCGGGCCTGCGCCTGGACGCTGCGATCGGTGCGCACCTGGGCTTCACCCATGAGCGCCTGGCCTACATCGAGCAGCCGTTCCCGCTCTCAGACGATGCTGCGGTGGACGAGGTGATCGGGCGGTGCCGCGAGCTGGGTGCCCCGGTGCGCCTGATGGCCTTCGACTCCTTCGCGGACTTCTACGGCGCTGGGGACAACGAGAACAGCTCCACCGACATGCAGCGGCTCATTGCCGGGATGAAGCGGATCTCTGCCGCGGTGGGCTGCGTGGTGATGGCCTGCGCGCACACCGGGCATGGTGGCAAGGACGAGGACGGCGGGGACAGGCCGCCCCCGCCGCGGCTGCGCGGCAGCTCCCGGTTCCGCCAGGCGTGGGACTTCGAGCTGATGGCCACCGGCAGGGCCCTGGTGCCGACCAAGAACCGCTACGGCCCCCTGGCCGCGCCTGTGCCTTACCGGACGGAAGCGGCCGGCGGATCGCTGGTGGTCGCGCGCCCGGAGCTTGGTGCGGCGGCGGCTGCGCACGATGGCGGCGAAGAGCAGGAGTGGCCGTATCCGGTGTCTGTGGACAAGCTCGACAAGGTAGTCGCGGCGGTGTGCCAGACGCCGGGCCTGAGCATGTCGGTGGTGGCCAAGGCGGCGAAGGTCCGCAAGGACGACACGGCGATAGCACTGATCAAGGCCGCCGAGATGGGGCTGGTCCGCAACGCCGGGACGGAGAACCGCCCGAAGTGGGTGCCCGGCCCGATGGATGAGTGGAGCGAGCAGATCAGGGACTGGCTCGCGGCACAGCCTGACGCGCCTGCCACGGACTGAATGACAGATCCGGGGGAACCGCGTCCCCGCCCCTATGCGCTACACGCTTATAGGGGGGCGGGAACCGGGAACCGGGAACCGGTTCCCGGGAACTACTGCGGGAACCGATGGGAACCGGGAACCATCGGCCGTCCGGAAGATCTAACGAAGATCCGCGGCCGTTCTTTAAGATCTGCCGAGATTCTGCGGGCGGGCGGCCCATGGTGGCGGCTGAACACCGCGCCACGGCGGCACAGAGCCCGGCCCCGCCCGGTACGCGCGCCACCCGGCCAGGCCGATGACAACCTTTGGCCCACGGCTGGGCGCGCAGCTTGACATAACGCGGCGCGCGGATGAACGCTACGGAGGCAGTGAACGCCACCGTCATCACCGTCCGGATCGCTAGGGACGGCAAGAGGTATCCAGCCGACCGGGTGCTGCCACCAGAGCAGCGCCAGCAGGCACACGCGCTCGCCCATGGCCTGGTGCACCGCGACAAGCTGTCAATCCGGCAGGCGCAGCGGGAGCTGCTGGAGGTCCACGCGATCAGGCGGTCGGTGGGCTCGATCTTCAGCGACCTGCACCGCTACCAGTGCAGCAGGTGCGCCGAATGACAACTGACCGGCTGCACATCCCGGAGCGTCTTTCCGAGCGCGAGCGCGAGCAGGCGCTGGCCGAGCTGCGGCGCGTCAACGTCACGCTTACCCAGCTGGGCGGCTGGCTCGAAGATCACGGCGAGCCGCGCGCCGCCGCGCTGCTTTTCGAGTCCTGGGAAAAGCTGGCCGAGGCCGGCTGGGTGGTGATGGGCGCTGGCGGCCTGGAGCCGCGGCGCGTGTCCCCCAACGGGCTGTCCGCGCAGTTCTGACGGGCCTGAGCACCCGCACGAGCCGTCCCAGCACGTTCCCCGGCTGTTCTTCGCGCCCGCAGCGCCGCAGGTCAGCGCGCTGCAAGCGGTCAGGGAAGCCGCTGGCGCGCATGCCAGCGGCTCAGTCCCATGAGAGCCCGTCTCCGGGCCAACGCCTAGCCGAGCGTTGGCCGACCAGCGTCAGGCTATGCACTCCAGCTCTAGCGTGTCTGGGGCCGCGGGGGGAACCGTCTCTGGAGAGGGGCTGGGTGAGCTAGACGCCACGTAGCGCGCGATGCTATTCGAAGCGGTGGTTACCGTAGGCGGCTGTCGGCGCATTACTTCCCTGGCTACTAGTCTGCGGATCCAGGAACTAACCGTGACGCCGTCTCGGTCGGCGAGCCGCTTGACAGCATCGATTATCCCCTGCGGGAACCGGACCGGCACGGTGGCGCTTAGCCGATTGCCGGCCCGGCGTACTGCCGGCCCGCCAGGAATCTGATTCGACGGATCGCTGTAGAACTCGTGAGCCTGCCTCTCGTCCATGCCGTCACCTTGAGTCTTCTCGGTACTGTCTGTCAAGCTGCCCCCTGGCGGGATAGACGCCTATGGGCCTCGCCCAACTCGGACGTGACCCTGGCATCAGCGGCACTAGCAGGATGTCTCCGGGAACTTGTCCAACCATCAGCCAGTCCGCTGGTCCTTCCTCGCTACCCGGGTAGAAGAGCGGGTTGTCCGTCCACACTTCGTAGACGTCGCAGAGATCCATGCCCTCGTGCTTGTAGAGGTGGACCAGTTGGTCATCTACCTCGAACGGGTCCACCTCGTCGAGATCTTCGACATCGAATCGCTGACGCGCCACCAGGCCATGGTAGCAGGCCGTGTGTTACATTGTGATACATGGAGTTGACTACCGCGATGCTGGCCGATGGAGCGCACCAGCTCCCTGGCGGAAAGCTTTACATACTCGGCGGCCAGTGGGATCGCCTGATCGTGCCGAGCTTCCCAGCGCAACAGCCCACGATGGCCCTGGTGCTGGTCATCAAGGTTGAGTACACCGAGGCGCTAGATCGCCACCATCTTGATGTCCAACTGATGATTGACGGGCAGCCACATAGCGCCAGAGCGGCCGGCGAAATGATCACGGGGCACGCGCCGGGGCAGGCTCGCGGAGCGCCAACCTTCGTGCCGCTGGCCCTTACATTCAACGATCTAGTCTTCGAGACGCCAGGCCGCTACGAATGGGTAGTAAACGTCGACGAGGGCGAGCTTGGCCGGATCCCAATCGAAGTTAATCAGGGCATGATCCCCGGCATGCCGGGGACGACAGTTCGTCAACCGCCTGCCCGCGGTCCCGGCGATGAGTGATCCAAGGTCATGTGCGGGGCTGGCATAGCACAGGATGTCCCATGCTCGCAAGGAGCTGGCCTGCACTAACTCAGTGATCGCAACGTCGTGATACCGGGCTGTGCGACTCCGGACATCGAGAGCCTGGCGGCCAGCCGGGCTGGCGACCCTGGCCAGCGTCTGCAGCTCGAACGAGGCCTTGCGCTCCCTGAGCAGGGCTGCGTTAGTCCGCCGCACCGAGTACAGCGCAAGCCACGCCGCCGCGGCGGTAGCCAGGAACGTCAGGAGGGCGATTAGCTTGAGCGCCCAGTCCACCCAATCGTGATCAGCCATGCGCCAGCCGTAGGGATCCCCAGCCGCGGCTGTTCTTGTATGGCACATGATGGCGGCGGCCAGTCCAACCAGGCGGCTGTAGGCGGCCGGACGCCCCGCTAGCCGGAGCCAGTGGCTGCCAGATCAGCAGGCTGGAGCTTGCGCCACGGCCGGAGCGTCCCACGTACTGAAAAGCTCTTCGGTTATCGGCGTGGCGTTTCCTGATGAGGCGTTGTCGAACTCGACGTTGACCTGGCCGTCGCCAAGCGCAGCGGCCAGCGTGGCGGACTCGAATTGCTCTTGCGAGCATTTGCCCGGGACGGTGCGTGCCCACAGCACCCGGGTGTCTGCCGGCAGCTCCTGACGCGCCCGGGCCTCGGCTGAACTCAGCGAGCTAGCTGGCACGTTGAGCGTGTAGCTGTTGACCCGGCCACCGGCCACCATGACGACCTGCCAGGTGTCCTCACCATCGAGATGCGGCAGATATGCGTTGCGCGCAGGCACCGATACGTCGAGTCTGTGGGCGGCTTTCCACTGGGCCAGGGTTGCCCCGAACCCTGTCTGAGCCGGTCTTGGTGTCGCCGCGGCGGCAGCCGGACCGGACGTGGCGGGGGAACTCGCTGCCGTCGTTGCCTTGGAGTGGCAGCCCGCGATACCGGCGATGACGATGAGGGCGGATAAGCCGGCCACAGACCGCAGGACGGCGCGGAGGCTCTTGCGCTTGCGGCGGGGTGGCATCCGGCAGGGATTGCCGGGCTGATAGGGGCCGTAACTCATGAATAGTTCGCCTTTCCGGTCCTGCGGGGGATCGGAGCATACTCTGCATAACGGGCGGCCACGGTGCGGATCACCTATTGCAGTTGGCAGGACGCCTTGTTATCCGGGCCAAAAGAGCTGGAATGCCATAATAGGGATATGCGGGACAGGCCGCCGCCACCGCTGGTCGTCGGCCGCGTCTCGGTCGAGTCGCCGGAGGGCTGGGACCACGGCACATGCTGATCGGCCGCCTACGGGCTCTTGACTACGACGTCACGGAGCACACCGGACGTGCGTGCCGAACCCGGCCGCGGGCCGCCCATCGGCGCCGCTGCGCGATGGCGTAAGCGCCACCCTTGCCGCTGATCTTCCACGGTTCCTTCGGCGCCTATCGGGAGGACGGGGGCAGAATCGACTCGTTACCTGGACCAAGCGACAGAAGCAGAAACATCCCGCCAGTCGAGCATGGAATAAGCTAACTTGACTCTGTGCCAAAGAAACTTGTCCGACGCGGGCGCGTCAAAGGCTATCGGCCCACACGCACGCAGATACAGGAGATGCTAGAACTTGCACAAAAAGGCATTGGCGAAGAAGATTCACTCGCTCACCTTACGTACTCGCAAGGTGATCTTGAAATCTACTCGCAAGATGACATGAAGAGAGTCCTCCCAGGTCATCTGACCGAAGTAATTACAGAGGCAGGTGAGCCAGACGAGCTAAATAATCTGTACTTTTACATTAGTCAAGATAATCCAGTTCGGCGAGTAGAAATTAATATTGGCCCAGGAGATTGGACAACCTATCGAGTCGAATCGGACGATCAGACGTGGGCTTTTGGACGGTATCATGAGCTGACCGATCGACTCTTGATAGATCGATGCATGTACGCCAAGGGCGCCGCGCCGCGGCCTGAGGTTCTTCACGAAGGAACTGACGACAACTGGAGGCCAGCTGCTTGGGAGCCCGTCAAGGATTGGCGAATCGCCCTGTCAGTCATTGCTCCGTCGTTTGCCGCCCTACTGCCGGCAGTAGCAGTCCTTTCTGCAGCTCTCGTAGCATTTACATATTACGCGAGTAACGGAAATACTAAAAATGATAAACTGGACCATCAGCAATTGCTACAGCTAATTCACTCGGCTGGAACGAACAAAGCTATTATAATAGGCATGAGCTTGAGCTATTTGATTGGACTGTTCGCAGTGCGCCGATGGCTTCGGTCCTTTCTTAAGTCTGCGGTAGTTCTGCGAAAGATATCACTATTGTCTCAGTTTAACTTTCAAAACAAGAAGTCGGACACTGTTATTCTGGCATCATTCTATGTCTCATTTGCTACATTGATTATTACCGCTTTAGCTATGCTACTTCGATGAGTAACGATCCCCGTAGCCTCGGGCGTCCTCAGACGGACGTCGGGCCGGTTGGCAGTTGTCCAGTGTCGTATTCACGCTGGACAGCAGGGATTGCTATGTCACCGATCTTCCAAGCTGGTGGTAGAGCCGCTGTTGACGCTTAAGCGTCAAGACCACCGGACGGTTACCCGAGTTCGTATGGGGACCACTTGGGGACCACACGACATGCACGGGACCGAACAAACGGCGGGTGGCCAAGCGTCCCGTCGGACAGGCTGAACGCCGCCGAACTGCATAGACGCCTACTCCCACGTCCTGGGGGTCAAGCGTGCTGGGCGGTGCGGACGAGACGTGGACCAGGTACGGGCCAGGCTCGCGATATACGCAGCTACAGGCATCAGGCACCTACCGCCTCCAGAGCCGTGAGCCAGGGCTGTTGACGCTTAAGTGTCAAGATCGACATCAGTCCTCTTCAGCGGGCGGCCTCAGCTCGGCCAGGTGCGGCACGGCGAGCACTTGTTGTTGCCGAACCATGCGCGACGCGGTGTAGCTGCCGTCCTCGTTGGCGACGATCACCACGTCGATTCTGCGACCTGACGCGCAGGCCGGGCGGCCGGGGTATCGCTCACGATGCGCCGTCCCGGTAGTGGCTCAGATGCTCATCCGGGTAGCCGGCCGTTCCCTGCACCAGGGTGAGCACGGCCTCGGCCTCCCAGTTGCCGTCGCGGCCAGCGACCAGTGCGCCTCTGCTGCACGGTTGCGCGTGCGCCTATCGGAGGGATGGCAGGGTCCGAGGACTGACCACAACAGACGACGCCGTGGCAGTCACGTTGTAGCCCATGCATCTACCCCTGTATCAGCGGAGAGCGCTATTGAGCCGGTCGAACGACTGAGCCGCTTCCTTGGAGCTGGTGGCCAGGCTTGTCATTCCGGCAGCAACTGGTCGGTACTGGGTCGGCTGGAGGGCCATGAACGCAACAACTAGCAGTGCAGCAGTCAACACCATCGTCCCGAAGCCCTCCCAGACGGCCGCAAGAGCCAGCCCTCGGTCGGACATTCCCCATCTCCGCGACACGCGAGAGTGTCGGCCCACAGGATCACTCCTTGCGGTAAACGATCCAGTCACTGTTGACATATCAATTCAGCATGGATGCGTAAGGTTACCATCCGCTGTCGGACAGGCATGGAGACCAGCTCGGCCCCTTGTTTCTATAGCCGCTTCCTGTAGCAACCGTCCCGGACCGTACCGGTCTGAGGTGGTCAGGACACGCGAGGCGCAACCCTGGCCAGCTCCGCGGCGCTCACGGCGTGCCCGCAGTGACCCGGATCATGCGGGCGGCCTCGGCTAGTTCCTCGCTCAGCCTGTCGAGTATCCGCGCGGTGTCTTCGGCCCGGTCTGGCCGCACGGGCAGCCGCTCGGCTACCTCGGTCAGGTCGGTAAGCACCCCGCCGATGGTCTCGATCGCTTCTACCTCTGCGGTGCGCATTGTGCGTGATGGCCGGCCGTCTGGGCTGGCGGGCGGTTGTGCGGGATGATCTGGCATAGCCGAGGCCTCGTCTCGGTCAGGCCCCGGGTAGCGGCGTTCACGCGCCGTCCGGGGCCGCTGTGTTTCTGTCAACAGCACACTATGATAAGCGCGGCATAGCGCGCTATGGCGCGAGTACGCGGAAGCACGTTCGCGCTGGTCAGCTACGTTGACCGGGTGTCCATCGATCACGATTCCGCGGTACCGCCGTACCGCCAGCTGGCCGCGATCCTGCGGGAGATGATCTCCTCCGGGGAGCTGCCGCCGGGCGCGACAGTGCCGCCGATCAAGCGGCTGCGGGCCGAGTACGGGGTGGCGGAGACGACCGCACGCAAGGCGGTCGCGCTGCTGCGCGATGAGGGACTGGTGGAGACCGTCAACGGCTGGGGCTCGTTCGTGCGGAAGTGATCGCCCGGCCATCGGTCACTCACGGACGGCGAGCACCCGGGCTACCGTGGTGGCGGCGGCTGGCACGTCGGCGGTCAGGGCTATCCGGTCCGCCCATGGCCACCAGAACCATTCCGCGTCCGCCATGACGTTCTCAGTGAGCATCGGCGCTGCCGGGTTGCGGACGGCCAGCGTGGGCCGCCGCCCTTCGGCGGTGATCAGCGTCACCGCGTAGCCGCGCGTCCCGAGTTCGTCGGCGAGCCTCTCCAGCGCGGCGGTGTCTGCATCGTGATCGTTCATGCGCTCACCGTGGCGCGGCGGCCGGTTACCCTGGAAGCCTGTGACAGGCGTTGGTCAAGGCCCGTCACAGGCCCGTCAACGAATTGATGATCACGATGAGCGATGACTTCGCCGGGGCGCTGCGCGCACTGATGGGCCAGCGCGATATCAGCCAGCGCGCACTGGCCGCCAGGGTGCCGTGCGATCGTGCCTATGTCTGCCGCCTCGCCAATGGGAAACAGCGGCCATCCCGGCGGATGGCGGCCGTTCTCGATGAGGTGCTCGGCGCGGGCGGGGCATTGGCCGCATTAGGAGTGCCGCCCCTGTTCAACGGCGAGACCGGGCCCGAGGGCCGGGAGCTGCTCGCGTGGGCGGTCCAGAACCCGCGGCGTATCGATGCCGTGGCCGTGGAGTCTCTCGCGGCGGTGCTGTCGGCCCAGCGGAGGGCAGAAGATTCGCTCGGATCGGCCGAGGTTCTCCGGCCGGTCCTGGCACAGCTCAAAGCCATCGGGGATCTGGTTACGGAGTCGCGTGGGCCAGTGCGCCCGGCCCTGGTCCACATTGCGGGGCAGTGGGCGCAGTTCGCCGGGTGGCTGCACACGAACACCGGCAGCCCAGCTCACGGTGACGCCTCGCTGAGCAAGGCGCTGCTGTGGGCGGTCGAGGCTGGCGAGCCTGACCTGATCTCCGAGGTGCTGAGCTTCCAGGGTCATGCGGCGTGGGTCGCGGGCCAGCCGGGGCCAGCGGCAGGCCTGTCCCGTGCGGCACAGCGGGGCCCTGGTGTGTACCCAGGGCAGCTCGCCATCTCCGCGGCGCAGGAAGCCAAGGGGCTCGCCATGATGCGCGACAGTGTCGACGTGGACCGGCTGCTCGATGAGGCGGACGAGCAAGCTGCTGCTGCTGAGGAACGCCCGGAGGACTCCCCGCCGTGGCTGTACTACCACTCTCCCGGGTTTTTCGCCCTCCAGCGGGGGCTGGCTTACTCCTACCTCGCTGATCAGCCGCTGTACCGTGCCCGCGCCATCGCCGCGCTAGAAACTGGTCATGCGAAGCTGCCCGACGGTGAGAAGCAGAGCGAGTGGGCAGCGGAGTATCTGTGCTACCTCGCGGACCTGCGCGCACTTGGCGGCGACGTTGAGCAGGCGACTGCGGCGGCGATGCAAGCCGCTACGGTGGCACGTCGCGCCAGGTCGGTGAGGCTGTTGCGGATGCTGGCCCAGGTATGTGCCCGGCTTGCCGCCAGGTGGCCGTCCGATCCGGGCGTGGCAGAGCTGGCCGGCGTCCTGCGCTGAGTAGCGCCCCGCCAGCCGTAGCCAGCGGGGCGCTCCCAGCCCGTGATCCTTACCGCCACCCGAACAGCCAGCGGATAGGCCAGGGCACCAGCCGCCGCCACGCGTACCGGCGGAGCCTGCGCTCGCTCATTGGCCGGTAGTAGCTACCGCGCTTGCGGGCCATTTCACTTCACCTCCTTCCGCTGGCCGGTGCGGTCACTCGCGGGGCGAGTGCAGCCAGGTACTGGCGCACCTCCTGAGCCCGCGGCTGGCCGACATGCATCTTCCGGGCACCTCCCCGCGGGACAGCTCGGCAGCGTAGCGCTCCGCGGCTTCGTGGCCGTGCCCGTTCAGCCCGGCTGGCGGCCCGGGTACGGCGGTATCTGCCACGGGTGCGGCCCGCACCGAGCTGCGGATCACGAGCATCAGCAGCTCGTAGCTGATCACCAGCGCGGGCGCGGGCCATGAGGCCACCAGCGCGCCGACCGGGCCGTAGGTGAGCCCGGCGGCCACGTTGGCGGCGAGCGTGGCGGCGATGCCCAGGCCCAGTGCGGCGTAAGCCAGCCAGGGCGCTTTCGTGCCCTGGCGGGCAGCGTTCAGCAGCACCATCGACGCGGCGTAGATCAGCCCGTCAATGGTCAGCGGGTAGGCGAGTGCCAGCGTGCCCGATTCACCGTGCTGGCGCACCACCTGGAGCGCGTGCCGGTAACTTACGAACGCGGCCACCAGGGCCACCACCGACACCGCACCGATGGTCGAGTACCGGATCACCCGGTCCGCCCCGGTCACGCCGCACTCTTCACGGCCATGGCCGCGCCACACTGGCGGCACTCCCAGCCTGACGGGCGCAGCCAGCCCGGCCATCCGCAGCACACCGGGGCGGGCGGGCCGCCGTAGGCGGGCCATTCGCGCGGGCAGTGCTGATGGAACGTGCCGCCGAAGTCTAGGCGCACCTTAAGCGCGCTGTACTCCAGGCCCGCCGCGTGCGATCCCGGCGCTGGCACCCGCTTGCGGCCGGCCTTGACCGTGGTCACCGACCGCTCGCCGAGCGCGGCGAGGTAGGCGTACGGGTCCGGCAGGCAGTGGGCCAGGTCCGGATCATCACCGAACCTGTGGCCGTTCTCATCGGCCCAGCCCCACTCATCGAGTTCCGCGATCACCACGCGGTGCAGGACCGCCGGGCAGTGCCGGCACGTCACGCTGGCCATCACCGCTCACCTCCGGGCCGGCGCAGGAGCGCGTCGACGCGGGCCGCTGCGGCATCGTCGGCAGTCCTGATCTCGCTCACCAGCTGCCCGCGCAGCGCATAGAGCTGGCGCAGCAGATCGTCAATCGCGCCCATGGCGGTGCTCGCCGCGCGGCGCGCGGCAGCCTTGTCGACGGCGGTGTCCCGGTAGGACCACTGAGCGAGGCTCACGCCCAGCAAGCCGAGCTGATCATGCAAGCCGGTCATCGGGTCGGCTGTCACCGGGACCACCTCCCGCCGGGGAACACGCGGGGAATACCCGTGCCGTGCCCCGGCTGTCCCTTGTGATCCCTGCTGATCCCGCTAACCAGCCTGTGAGCTGGCAGAACGGGACGCGCGGGGATCAGCAGGGATGGGCGGGGATGGCCTGCAGCGGACTCATAATCCGTCGGTCGTGGGTTCGAGCCCCACCCGCCCCACGATT
>OCZU010001931.1_pt1 | contig 13379 bp, 8 predicted proteins | sample 1539001 | NCBI WGS metagenome assembly OCZU01 (sample SAMEA3539306, study PRJEB22396) | soil metagenome | biome: tundra; feature: field; material: soil | place: USA | collected 2010-05 | depth 0.15 m
GATGTTGAGCGGCGGACAGAATTGCTTGGCCTGTTCGGGCTCCAGCCATTCGTTGTCGACGCCGTTGCAGCGATTCGCGTGCACGTGACGCTTGAACACTTGAATATCGTGCACCGTGTGCGCGAGCATCATCACGCCGCGCTGCGAGAACATCACGTTGTAATTGAGAACCTGCGACAATGACTCCCAGAGTTTGACCGAATGATCATAAAGCGCCGCGCTTTCATTGAATAAATAATTGGAGCGAATGATCGTCGTGTTGCGCCCCGTATTGCCGCCGCCGATCCAGCCCTTCTCGAGCACCGCGATATTGGTGAGCCCATGTTCCGCGGCCAAGTAATACGCGGCACCGAGTCCATGCCCGCCGCCGCCGACGATGACCGCATCGTAGGACGGCTTGGGCTCGGCATTGCGCCATTGCGGCTGCCAGGTCTGGTGGCGCGACAGCGCGCGCATGAACAGCGCAAAGGCCGAGAAATGCTGCCTGCTCATGGATCGTTCAAGCCTTCAGATCCTTGTTCTCGGGATCGTAGGGCGAGTCGACGAGTATCGTCGCGCGCTTGCGTTCGCCGAGGATCTCAATCGTCAATTCAGTTCCCACCGGCGCGAATGCAGACTGGACGTAACCGATCGCGAGGCTCTTGGCGAGCGCATGGCCGTAATAGCCCGACGTGGCCCGGCCGACGAGCTTGCCCTTCAGGTCGTAGAGCGGTTCGTTGCCGAGCGGATCGGCATCGGCGACACCATGGACTTCGAGCGTGACGAAGCGATGCGGAACGCCGGCCGCCAGTTGCTGTTCCAGCGCTTGTTTGCCGATGAACGGTCCTTTGTTCAACCGCACGAATCGATCGAGACCCGCTTCGTAAGGCGTGTAATCCGGCGTCAAGTCCGTACCCCACATCCGATAGGATTTTTCCATGCGCAATGATTCCATCGCGCGCATGCCCGCCATGCCGATGTTGAACTCGGCTCCGGCGGCAAACAGGGCGTCGAACAAGTGGTGCGCGTATTCGATCGGGAAATGCAGCTCCCAGCCGAGCGCACCGACGAAATTGACGCGCAGCAAATACACATCGGTCGCCAGGCCGACTTCGGCGACCTGACCCGTGAGCCAGGGAAATGCGCTGTTGTCGAGCGGTGTATCCGTGAGCTTGGCGAGCACCTCGCGTGAACGCGGACCCGCCAGCACGAAACAGCCGCGGCTCGTCGTGATGTTGCGCAGCGCGACGTTGACGCCGGCGCCGACCGACGGCAGCAGGTTCTGCAGGTAGTCGCTGTCGTAGCGCTCCGCGGCGCCAGCGCTGACCACATAGAACTTCTCCTCGCCGAGCTTCGTGATCGTAAATTCCGAGCGGATGCCGCCGCGGCGCGTCAGCGCATGACAGAGCGCGATACGACCGATTTTGGTCGGCACCTTGTTCGCGACCAGACTATCGAGCCAGGCTTCCGAACCCGGGCCCGAGACTTCATGCTTGGTGAACGGCGATAGATCGATGACGCCCACGTCGCGGCGCAAGCGCAGCGCTTCGGTGCCGACGTGCGGAAAGTAATTGGAGCGGCGGAAGCTCCACTGATCCTTGGGCTGGACGCCCGGCGGCGCAAACCAGTTGGCCCGCTCCCAGCCGTAGCGCTGACCGAAGACCGCACCCATGCGCGCGAGCTTGTCGTAGATCGGACTGGTCTTCGCGGGACGCGCATCGGCACGCTCTTCATCCGGATAATGGATCACGAAGACGTTGCGATAGGTTTCTTCGTTCTTTTGCACGATATAGCGTTTGCTCGTGTACGGTCCATAGCGGCGCGGATCGACGGCGGCCATGTCGATGCCCGGCTCGCCCTCGACGATCCATTCCGCGAGCTGCCATCCGGAGCCGCCGGCGGCCGTAATGCCGAAGCTATGGCCTTCGTTGAGCCATAGATTCTTCGCGCCCCAGGCCGGTCCCACGAGCGGACTGCCGTCCGGTGTGTAGGCGATCGGCCCGTTGACGATGTCTTTGATGCCGCAATTCGCGAGCGAGGGAACACGCCGCATCGCCGCCTCGACGTGCGGCAGCAAGCGGTCCAAATCGCCTTCGAACAGACTCTTGCCGAACCAATCTGGGACACCGTCGGCAAAGCGCGCTGGCGCGCCGGCCTCGTAGGGCCCGAGTATCCAGCCCATGCGCTCCTCGCGCAGATAATACGATTTGTCGGATTCACGCAGCACCGCGAGCTCGCGGCCGCCCGCCTGGCGGTAGCCGCGCAGTTCCGGCGACTCGTCATAGACGATGTACTGGTGCTCGACCGGGATCGACGGCACGTTGATGCCGAACAGACGGCCGGTCTGCCGCGCGTAATTACCCGTCGCACAGACGACGTGCTCGGCGACGATCTCGCCCTTGTTCGTCGAGACTTGCCATTCGCCCGAAGCCGTGCGCTTGACGCCGATGACTTCGGTCTGCTCGTAGATCTCTGCGCCGCGATTGCGCGCCCCCTTACGCAGCGCCATCGTGAGGTCCGCAGGCGCGATGTGGCCGTCATCCGGGTGATAAAGCGCGCCGACGATCTCGGGCGTATTGATGCCATCGCCTAAGTCGATGAGCGGCCATAATTCCCGGACTTCCTTGGCCGAGATGACTTGAAAGGGCACGCCGATCGTATTGGCCGTACCGCAGTATTTCTGATACTCGTCCATGCGATCGCGGCAGGTCGCGAGGCGCAAATTACCGGTCACGTGAAAACTGACGTCCTGGCCGGTTTCCGCCGGCAGGCGCTTGTATAAGTCGACCGAGTATTTATGCAGCTGGCCGACCGTATAGCTCATGCTGAACAAGGGCAGAAGACCTGCCGCGTGCCAGGTCGACCCGGCCGTCAATTCGGCGCGCTCCAGCAGCACCACGTCCGACCACCCCTTGAGGGCAAGGTGGTAGAGCGTGCTGACGCCCACCACGCCGCCGCCGATGACGACGACCCGGGCATGAGTTTTCATGTGCGTTGATCCCCCTCGTGAATTCAAGTGTCAGTGTAGCGAGCGGACGACCAAACAAGAGAACAATTGCGACAAACCATGACAAGAATGCGTCATGGCCGGGACACCGGGGGGCCTGGGGCGCGATTCAATAGGTACGAAAAACGACAAAACAGAGTCAAAATGAGACACGGGCGGCCGCCGCAATGGCATACTAGCGGGGCCCGCAAGAGTCTGACGCACTGGAGGACGCATTGGAAACCGCTGCCGTGCTGCGCAAGTGCAAGTACGCGTTTCTAACGCTCGCGAATTACTCGCTGATCGCTGTTGCGAATGCACTGGAACCGCTGCGCATGGCGAATCGCATCATGGGGCGAGATGTTTACGAATGGAGCATCGTCACCCTCGACGGTCAAGCCGCGCTGGCGAGCAGCGGTCTGCAACTATCGCCGACCGTACCCCTCGATAAGCTCGGCACCGTCGATATTTTATTCGTTTGCGGCGGCATCAACGTGCGCGAGGCGGTATCCCCGGCGCTGCTCGGTCAATTGCGCCGGCTCGCAGACCGGCGTATGCCCTTGGGCGCTCTGTGCACCGGCGGCTATGCGCTCGCGCGCGCGGGCCTGCTGGATCAATTCAAAGCCACGATTCATTGGGAGAATCTATCGGCATTGCGCGAGGAATTTCCACGCGTGCGCTTCAGCGATCAGCTGTTTACGATCGATAGGGACCGATACACCTGCTCGGGCGGGACCGCGCCGCTGGATCTGATGCTGCATTTCATCCAATCGAAGCTGGGTTCGCGGATCTCCCAATTGGTATCCGAGCAATTCATCGTGGAGCGGGTGCGCAAGGACACGGACCGCCAATACATTCCGCTGCGCGCGCAAATTGGACTCTCGAACCGCGGCCTGATCCGGGTCGCGCAACTCATGGAGGAAAACATCGAGAAACCCCTATCACTCGACAAAATCGCCAAAGGCACCGGTCTGTCGCGCCGCCAAATCGAGCGGCTGTTCAAGCGCGATTTGAATTGCGTTCCCAAGCGATATTATCTTGAAATGAGGCTGCGGCGCGCGCGCGAATTGCTGCTGCAGACCGCGATGCCGATCATGGACATCACCGCGGCTTGCGGTTTTCAGTCGCCGCCGCATTTTTCCAAGTGTTACCGAAACCAGTTCGGGCATCCGCCGAGCGCCGAGCGCAAGATCGGCCGCCTCGACTTCAGCAAGGCGCACTGACGAACCGCTATTTGAAGATGACCGTTTTGTTCTCGTCGAGAAACACACGATGCTCGAGCAGCAGCCGCACGGCGGTGGAGAGCGCGCGGCGCTCGGAATCACGGCCCACGGCGGCGAGCATTTCAGGCGTGAAACTGTGGTCGACGCGCTCCACGATCTGCTCGATGATCGGACCTTCGTCGAGGTCCCCGGTCACGTAATGCGCAGTCGCGCCGATCAGTTTGACGCCGCGCGCATGGGCTTGATGGTAGGGCTTCGCGCCCTTGAAGCCCGGCAAGAAGGAATGGTGAATATTGACGGCGCGGCCACGCAATAGTTTGCAGATCTCGTCCGAAAAAATCTGCATGTAGCGCGCCAGCACGACGAGTTCGGTTTGCGTCGATTCGATCAACTCGAGCAGCTTCGATTCTTGTTCGGCCTTGGTCGCCGGCGCGATCGGCATCCAGTAGTAGGGTATTCCGTGCCGTTCGGCGACCGGGCGCATGTCGGGGTGATTCGAGACGACGCCGCTGATGTCCATCGGCAATTCCCCGATCCGTTGCCGGTAGAGCAGGTCTTCGAGGCAATGATCGAGTTTGGATACCAGAATGAGCACGCGACTGCGATTCGCACCGTCGTGAATGTTCCAATGCATTTGTTCCGCATTGGCGATCCGTACGAAATTCTCACGCAGGCGCGCCACGTCGGCGATTTCGCCGGCGACCCCGCAGAAGGTCACGCGCAAGAAGAAGCGCTTGGTCATAACGTCGTCGAACTGCTGCATTTCCATGATGTACTGGCGATGCGAGGCGAGGAATCCGGTGACCGCGGCGGCGGTGCCCATGCGGCTCGTGCAGGTTGCGGTCAATACAAAGGGATTCGAGGTTTGGAATTCCATCTCGACATAGTAGCGAGCGGACGGCTGCGCCGGATAGCCCGTAAGCGACCTGCGCTGCTACAAGCGCGACGCGCAGGCGGCGGCGATGCGCTGCAGCCGGCATATGAGATCTCGAATCTGCGATTCGGTATCGAGGCGCCCGACGAGCAATGGAGCGCCGAGGCCTATTTCGCCAATCTGTTCGATAGGAACGCGGTGATCTTCACGAACACCGGCAACTATGATCACCGTGAAACGACCAACGAGCCGCGCGTGTTCGGGATACGCTTGAGTTACCGCTTCGGCAAGAAAGGCTAGGCACAGCGAGCCATGCTCGAGGTGTAAGTCCGCGCGCGGGCCGGGCCCTGATCCGCGCGCGGGCGCCGATCAGGGCGCGGGCGCCGAAGCCGCGAGATGCGCATCTCCGAGCGTACCCGAGAGGTGCGCGATCGCGCCGCTCGTGCCGTCCTGCCAGCGTATGTCCAGACTGCCGCTCAATCCGTCGATGCCGGCCAGCTTGATGCGCGCGCGCACGGCGCCATCAGGCCCCGGCAATCGCTCCAGCGCGCCGCTGACCGCGACATCCTCGGTCCATCGGACCTGATAGAGGCTGACGTGCACGTTCGCGCCATGCTGCACGATCAGAAAGCTGCCGCCGCGTAGTCCTTTGCCCGAACCCGACGAATTTTCAGGTAGGCGCGCGAGCACATCGCCGAGCGTCTGCAATGCCGCGTTGGCGGCTCGAAGGCGCTCCGCATCGGCGCGATTACCGGCGCCGGGCGTCACCGGTGCGAGTTCATCGGCATGGCGTGCGAATTGCGGCACGAGCCGCAGCGGCGGGACGCGCGCCGCGCAGGCAACGTCCCCGATCCTGAGATTCTCGATGAATTCACGCACGATCTCGGCGCCGCAGGGGCTGCGCGCGCGCGGCAGTGCATTGACATGATAGCCATTGGCGATGACGACTTGGCGTCCGTGTTTGAACGCGCGCGCAACGGCTGCACCGTCCGCGACAGTCGTCATGTTGTCGAGTTCGCCCGAGACGATCAGCGCCGGTATATCGGGATACACCGCATGATCCGCCATCGCATGTTCCGCCGGACGGACGGCGGGTGCGGCCGGCCAGTCGACGCATTGATCGAGGAAACTGTAATCGAGCGGCATGCCGCGATATTCGTCGATCGTGAATGGTGCGTAGGTGTCCGGCGCCGATTGCTCACGGGCCGCGATGATTCGGTCGCGCTCGGCGGCGCGCAACGCGGGTGCGAGACGCATCTCGAAAATTTGGGGCGGATCCTGGCACATCACGGCCGCGGCGAGCCCGGCGCTCCATTTGCGGGGATCCGCGCTGGGATCGCGCGAATCGACGGCAGTCGTCGTTTCGGCCATGAGCCGCAGCAGCGGCAAGCGATCGCCGCCGCTAAAGGCGCGCGCGGCCGCGTCTAATTCGCGCACCGAGGCGAACGCCGGCGCGCCGCCGAACATTACGATCGCGAGCTGCGAGGCATTCGCGACGAATGATTTATCCTGGCCATCGGCGTCGCGGCCCTGAGCGGGAAAGGGATTTGCGCGTAATTGCGCGAGCGCCGGCAAGATGTGTTCGATCGAATCTGAGCCAAGCTCGCGGCAGGGCTTCGAGCGCTCACAGGCGATGTTGAATTTATCGCGCATCGCAGGCGCGTAATTGGGATACCAGGCGTAGTCGGCGCCGCTCAAAGGGTAGGCTCCGTCGAGTACGAGGGAGCGCAATAGCTGCGGATGCCGCAAGGCGAACACCTGTTCGAAATAGGTTCCGTAGGAATCCCCGTAGAGGTCGATGCGCTGGATTTGCATCGCATCGAGGATCGCCGCGAGATCATCGGCGCCAAGCGCGGTGCTGTAGAGCGGCGCGCGATCGCCCAAGGATCGGCCGCAGGCGCCGACCAGATCGACGGTCCAGCGCTCCGCAGTTTGCAGCGCCGCGCAATCGATCGCGCCCGATCGCCCGGTGCCGCGATTGTCCATGAGCAACAGGTCGCGTCCGGCGCGCAGCGGTTCAATCAGCGCGAGAAAGTCGTCGCGCGACAAGGTCGCCGGGTAGCCGGGACCGCCCTCGGTCGCCACGAGAGTGCCGGTTGCCGCACCGGGACCCGTATGCGGATATAATTCGAAGTAGATGGACACACTGCCGGGAACGACTCCAGAGGGATCCAAGGGACGATCCATGCTGCCGCAATACGCGTCGATGCCGGCGCAGCGATGCAAGTTGAGCGCGCCGACGACGAGGGTCGGAGGCATCGGCTGCGTCACGGAGCTCGCGGGCACAGCCGCCGTCCACAGGCTGCCGATCAGAAGTAACGTGACAATGCCGGATTTGGGGATTCGCGTCATGAGACGATTAGTCTACGGAATCCGCCGCCGCACGCAATTCGGTGCGTGCGCGATGGGTCGGCGGCCATGGGCTTGCCGCGACCAATGCTGGATCTGATGAGTCGGATTGGCGCGAGCGCGACCGTGCCGAAGCCGGGACAGGCGCTAACTGGCCGTATCGCCGAACGCGCGGTCATGGCATTGTGCGAGCCGGAGCTGGAGCTGATCTTGCTCATCGAGTGCGTCTCTGCCGATCACCTGCTCGGATGGATACACGCGACCACCGCGGATTTTTAAGGTGATGGTACCGCTGCCGGAGACCCGAAGAACATGACTAGCGAACCGATGCAAGCAACCCCTGCGGAACCCAAAGTCACGGGCTGGGCCATGCTCGCGGCGCTGGGCGTCGTGTTTGGCGATCTCGGCACGAGTCCGCTCTACACGCTGCAAACGGTCGTCCAGGCCGCCGGGGGACGGTTTTCGCCGCAGAGCGCACTCGAAATCCTGTCGCTGATCGTTTGGACGCTGCTGATCACGATTTCGGTCAAGTACTGCCTGTTCGTGATGCGCGCCGATAATCGCGGTGAGGGCGGGATCTTGGCGCTGATGTCGCTCGTGGGCGCCAAAAGCTTTGCACCGGGCATGCGAATGCTGACCGGCATGGGGCTGCTGGGGGCGGCGCTGATCTACGGTGACGGCGCGATCACGCCGGCGATCTCGGTATTGAGCGCGCTCGAAGGCGTGAACGTCGTGACCACCGCGTTCAAGCCCTATGTCATGCCGGCGGCGGTCCTGATCCTCATCGCGCTGTTTCTCGCGCAGCGCGTCGGTACCGAGAAAATCGGCCGCGCATTCGGCCCGATCATGCTCGTATGGTTCCTGGTCATCGCGCTGCTCGGCGTCGCCGCGATTGCGCATCGCCCAGCGGTGCTTGCCGCGATCGATCCGCGCCACGCCATATCTTTTCTTGCGCACGCGGGCGGCGCCGGTTTGCTGGTGCTCGGCGGCGTATTCTTGTGCATCACCGGCGGCGAAGCGCTCTACGCCGACATGGGGCATTTCGGCAAGGGACCGATCCGCTGGTCGTGGTATGTCATCGTGCTGCCGGCACTGCTATTGAGTTATGCGGGGCAAACCGCCTTTCTGATGGAGCAGGGCACGGTCAGCGGCAATCCGTTCTTCGAAATCGCGCCTGCGTGGTCGATCTATCCGCTGGTGGCGCTCGCGACGGTTGCGACGATCATCGCGAGCCAATCGATCATCACCGGTACCTTCTCGATGACGCGCCAAGCCGTGCAGTTGGGATGGCTGCCCGGGGTTGCGATCCGGCAGACCTCGGCCAATGTGTACGGCCAAATCTATGTCCCAATCGTCAATTGGCTCATGATGATCGCGACCGTCGGAATTACGATCGGATTCGGCAGCTCCGATCGGCTCGCCGGCGCGTACGGCACGGCGGTTGCCACGACCATGCTGCTGACGACCGGTTTGCTCTACGTTGCGATGCGCCGCGTCTGGCATTGGCCGCTCGTCGTCGTGCTGCCGGTCGCCGCGCTGTTCATTGTCGTCGATGCGGGCTTCTTCGCGGCCAACCTGTTGAAGATCGCCGAAGGCGGCTGGCTGCCGCTGACGTTCGCCGTGATTCTGTTCGTGATCATGCTGACCTGGCGCGCCGGCGTCGATGCGGTCCGCGCCTCGCTGTCGCAAGTACCCATGACCGACGAGAAATTCTTGCGCGATCTGGAGACCGGAAAGATTCCGCGCGTCGATGGCACGATGATCTTCTTGACGAGAAGCGCGCACAAGGTCTCGCGCCTGACGATGGATCATGTGCATTTCATGGGGGCATTGCCGCGGCATGTCATCAGCTTGAGCGTGGTGTTCGCCGATACGCCGCGCGTCGTTGCGCCGAATTGCACGGTCGTATCCAAGGTCGCGGAAGGCTGGTGGCAGGTCGTCGCGCAATTCGGATTCGTGGAAATCCCGGATCTGACGCGTGCATTGCGGGAAGTTCAGGGAATGGACGCAACGATCGATCTCGATCATGCGGTGTTCATCGCTTCGCGCGATCTGATCGTGCATAAGCCGGGAAGCAAGGCGCTGCGCGGCAGGCGCCTCGCGCTATTCGCATTCCTTTATCGCAACGCGGTCAAGGCCGTCGATCGGTTTCATCTGCCGCCGCAAAACGTAGTCGAGATCGCCAGGCAGCTGGAGATCTGAAGTCGCGCCCGCAGTTTGCGAACCGCACCCGCAGGTCCGTGGGACTGTTGCGCGTGGCGATCAACCGGGGATCGGCTGCGGCACGGGTCGGTCCGAGTCGATGCCGAGCCATGCAATCGCACTCACGAGCGCGAATCCCACGCCGATGAAAAAAGCCGTGTTCCACGCATGATGCCCCGAGAGATAGGCGACGATCGGAATGCCGATGATGCCGCCGAGGTTGCCGCCGGTGTTCATGCAGCCGGTGACGGCCATCGTATCGGCGCCGCCGATCGTCATCGCGCTGCCCCAAAAGGACGCTTCCGTGAGCTCGACGGTCAGGTAGCAGGCCGCGATCGCCGCGACCGCGAAGTAGGGGTTGCCGGCGTGGACCGCGCCGATTAGCAGCAGTCCTGCGGCGGGCAGCGCGATCATCGGCACGAGCCGGTATCCCCAGCGAATCCCGAAGCGCGGACGCAGGGCATTGGTGAAGACGCCGCCGAGTCCGGCTCCGACCGCCGCCGCGAGCGGCGGCGCAGAAGCGAGCCCGCCGCTCTCGAGCACCGAGAAATGCCGTTCCTGGATCAAATAGAGGAATACCCAATTTGAGAGCAAATAAAACACATAGTTCATGCAGGTGTATGAAATGAACAGCAGCAGCACGTTGCGATTCGCGAGCACGTCGAGCAGGCGCCCCAGCGTGAAGTTCGAGTCGGTTTGCGATCCAAAGTGATCGCCAATCTCCTCGAGTTCGGCCGCGCGAATTCCAGGATGCTCCTTCGGCGTGTTGCGTGCGTACCATGCCCACCAGCCGATCACGCCCAGCGCCGGCACCGATGTCCAGACCAGCGCCTGTTGCCACCCCAGGCTCAGCATCAGCGCCGCGATAACCGGAGGCGTGGCCGCTGCGCCGAGCTGCAGGCCCATGGTCTGCAGTCCTTGCACGAATCCCCAGCGGCCCGGCGGGAACCACGCGCTGAACACACCTGCGGAGATCGGAAAAATCGCTGCCTGGGACACTCCAAGCACTAATTGGGCACCGAACAGCGCGACGAACACGGACTCGCCCTGGAACAGGGTCGGCGCGATCGCGGTCGCCACCATCGCGGCGAAGGCGAGCACCCCGATGATCACGAATGCGCGGCGTGCGCCGACGCGTTGTCCGAACAGGCCGCCGGGCAACTGAAACAGCGCATAACCCGAGACGAATGCCCATTCCAGCCATCCGATCTGCGATTGACTGAAGTGCAGGTCCGGCATGATCTGGCCGGCTGCAACCGTGATGCTCTTCTGCTGGAAGTAGGCGATGAAACCGAACGCGAACAGGAACGCGAACATCCGCCAGCGGATGCGTATCAGCGGCACGCGCGTCGCGGGTCTCAACACGCGTGTTCGCCTGCGGGCTCCGGAGCGGCGGGGGCGGCGGAATTCTTCGCCGCGTCGAGATTCTTGGCGGCGTCGAGTTGCTCGGCCTCGATCAGCTGGCGGAGTCGTCGCCGGAAGCGCAGCGGCGCCGGGATTCGCGCGTCAGCGTTCATGCGGCGCAGCGCTTGGGTGTAACGCGGCACGCAATCGCCCGAGCCAGGGTTCGAAATGGCGCCATTGGTCGATGCCGCCGCGATAAATCGGTTGGCGCACCTGCTCGGAACTCGCAGTTCGGACACTTCGTTCGGTCTTGTAGAATTCCAGGCAGGCCGGCTCGAACTCGAGACCGCAGAAGTCCAATAGCCGGCGTACGTTGCCTTCCAGATCCTCCACGACCTGCTCATGTTGGACGCGCAGCACCTTGCCCGGCAAAGCGCGGTCCCAGTGGGCCATCAGTTCCAGGTAGTCGAGGTAATAACGCGCAATGTCCTCGAGGTCGTAGGTGAATTCCTGCCCCGAGGCGAACAGCTGTTTGAAGTTGCTGAAGCAGCAGGCCACGGGTGCGCGCCGTGCGTCGATGATTTTCGCATTCGGCAAAATCAGGTGAATCAGGCCGATGTGCCTGAAGTTATTCGGCATCTTGTCGATGAAAAACGCGCGGCCGGTGCGGTAGACTCGGGTGGCCGCCAGATATTTCTCGCCAAATCGCTTGAACTGATCGGCGCTGAGATCCGTGAGAATCGATGGGTATCGCGCCTGCGACTCGACTTGTTCGCGGCCCTGCAGTTGCTGTACGAGGCGCGGAATTTCAGCGAGTTCCATCGTGCCCTCGACCTGCGAGTGCGAAGCCAAGATCTGCTCGATCAGAGTCGATCCTGCGCGGGGTAAGCCCACGATGAAGATCGGATCCGCGCGCTCGCAGCCGACGCCCGTCCGCGACGCGAAGAACTCCAGCGTGCAGACGCTCATCTGGCGGCGCAAGGTGAGCGCCATGACATCGGCGTTGTAACGACTCTCGGTCTTCTTCAGCGCATTGCCGCGCTCATAATAGCGGAATGATTCGGCGTACTCGCCGCGATCCTCGAGGGCCTTGCCGAGTGCAAAGCACAGCTGAAACCGGTCGGCGAGCTTGATGCTCGGCATCGCCTCCTCGCTGCGCATACGCGTAATGTCCTCGTCGGCGAACCGGTAGGTCTTGAGGTTCGCGAGGCTCCAATAGGCATCGCCAAAGCTGGGGTTGACCGACGCAGCGGTCTGGTACGAGGCGATCGCCTCTCGCTGCCGGCCGAGCGTCTTGAGCGCATGGGCGATCGATAGGTGCAGATCGGCCGCGTTTGGCGTTTCGGCCGCAAGCGCGCGGAAAATACGCAGCGCCTCCTCGTGATCGCCGAGACCCACGCAGGCACCGGCGTAAAGCGTTCGGTAGGCCCGGTTTCGGGGCTCGATGCTCAACAGGTGTTTGGCTTGCTCGAGCGCTTTCGCGTGTTTATGGCGTTGTGACAATACGAGCGCGTATTCGTAGCGCGCGAGATCATAGTGCGGTTTGAATTCGACGACGCTTTCGAGCAGAAATTCGGCGTCGTCGAGGACATCGAGCTTTACGCCGATTTGGGCGAGCAGCCGCATGGCTTCGATGTGATTGCCGTGCGTCAACAGGAACTGCCGCACGATGCGTTCCGCCGGGTAGATCTCGCCCTCGTTGAACATGCTCGATGCGGTCACGATCGTGGCAGGCAAGCTCGCGAGTTCGCCCAGGTAGCGCGCGGCCGCCCCGGCCTCCTCGGTACGGCCCGCGGTCAGATACAGTGCGTGCAGCGCCTTCCAACTCGCCGGAAGCGCGGCATTGAGCGCCACGGCGTGCTCGTAGGCGCAGATCGCCGCGGCCGCGTCGCCGAGCGTGCGATAGCAGTGGCCCCGCTCCTGAAACAAGCGTCCGTAATCCGGATGAATCGCCTCGAAGCGTTCGAGCGTCGCCAGCGCATCGGGAATTCGGTGCAGGTAGCGCTGGCTGACCGCAATCAGATAATGGATGTCGCGATTCTCCGGCGCCGCCGGCAACATGGCCTCGGCAGCGCTCAGCGCAGCCGAATACTGGCTCTTCTCGAGCAGCGCGCGGACCCGGCGAACCTCGGGTTCGATGCGTGACTCGGGCGGATTGAGCGCCGCGGCTTCCGTCATCAGAACTTGTAGTGGAACTTCAATCCGAGCGTACGCGGACGGTTGATCATCGCGTTGCGCACAAATTCGCTGTAGCTCTCATAGGTGATCGCGCGCGCATCGGTGAGGTTCTGACCGTAAAGCTCCGCGGACCACGCGTCTTTGCCGATGCCGAGCGACCCGTCGTAGGTCGAGTACCCGGGCATGTCGTAAGCGATCGAAGCGCCGGGCGCACCCGGCGTGACCGAGTTGACCTCGGTGGTCA
>OCZU010001932.1_pt1 | contig 13375 bp, 9 predicted proteins | sample 1539001 | NCBI WGS metagenome assembly OCZU01 (sample SAMEA3539306, study PRJEB22396) | soil metagenome | biome: tundra; feature: field; material: soil | place: USA | collected 2010-05 | depth 0.15 m
GTTGACCGTGATGGTGTCGTAAAAACCCTCGTGGCCCTCGATGAACTCCTCGACCGCGATCGAGTCGGCGCCCTCGCCGCCGAAGACGCTGAGCGCCCGGGCCAGGTCGTCGGCGTTGTCGGCCCGGGTCGTGCCCGCCGCGCCGGCCCCGCTGCGCGGCTTGAGGATCAGCGGGTAGCCGACCTGGTCGGCGAAGGCCCGGACCTCTGCGGCACTGGCCGCGGCCGTCGAGGCGGCGGTCCGCACTCCAGCCTCTCGCAGCGCCTGCTTCATCGACGGCTTGTCCCGGCACAGCCAGGCCGTCCGGACCGACGTCCCCGGGATGGCGCAGGCCTCCCGCACCTGCGCGGTGGCCAGGATGTGGGCCTCGATTGTCGCCTCGATCAGGTCCACCCAGACCTTGTCCTGCACGGATCGGACGGCGGCCGTCATGGCGGCGACATCGGTGACCGACGACACCTGCTCGTAGTGATGCAGCCAGCCCCGCAGTTCGGGGTCCAGATCGTGCTCCGCGTACTCGCCCACACCGATTACCGTCGCGCCGGTCTCGGCCAGCGCGCGGACGAAGTGCCGCTGATTCGAAGGGAAGAACGGTTCGACAAACACGACGTTCATGCTTTGCATCGTAACCTGGGTCACTGTGGCAGCTGAGGACGTACCGAGCGACACGGACCTGGACGCTGAGATCAGCTGTGTCCGGGATCTGCTACCCACCACCGGGCCGGGGAGTGACGCGCAGGCCGACCTGGTGGCTGACCTGGTGGAACTGCTGGGCTACCGGTTCCGGCGCCGGCTCGCCGCGGCCGACCTCGATGGCGCCGATGACGACCTGACCGAGGCGACCGGGCGGCTGGACGACGTCGTGGCCGTGATCGGTACGGGTCATCCGCGGTTCCTTGAGCTAGCGATGGGTGCCGGAGCCGCACGGGAGGCGCGGTGGCAGGCATTCGAAGACCCGGCTGATCGGGATGCGGCGATCAGCTATCTGACCAGCCTGCTTGCCGAGATCGCGGGGTCCAAGCCAGCCGGGTTGGAAGCCCGCGTCAGTCTCGCGCTGCTGCACGCCTCGCGGGCCGCGGATGCCGCGCCAGGTGACCCGGAGCGAGCCGATCTGGATGCGGCTGTCGCATACATGCGGGCGGCCCTCGCCCGGCTGCGGAGTACCAGCGACGATGCCGACCAGGACGCCGAGCAGCTCGATCAGATCTGCGAGCTGCGGACACTGCTCGGCTTGATACTCGCTGAGCGTTTCCGGGCGGCACACCGCTTGCTCAATTCTGACGACGCGGCAGCCGTCGCCGTGGCCCGGGCCGACCGGGACGAGGCGACCGCTCAGCTCGGCCAGGATCTCGGGACGATGTCGCCTGACGACCCGGACCGGCTGGACCTGGCCGAAACGGTCGGTCGGCTGCGTTACGACCGATATCAGGACAAATGGTCGGGCGGCCCGGTATCCGATCCGGCTGACCTTGACGCCGCGATCGACCTGCTGCGGCACGTTGCTACTGCCAGCGAGCCAGAGCCGATCGTCCTCCGGTACCTCGTGTGGGCACTCGGTGACCGCGCTGAGCTAGGTTCTGATCCGGCCGACCTGGACGCGCAGATTAGCTGGGCGCAGCGGCTGATGGATCACCCCGAGACGACGGGCGACGACACGGCGGATGCGCGCAGCCTGCTCGGCAGCGCGCTGATTGATCGCGCTAAGGCGGGCTCGGCCGACCGCCGGTCGGACCTGGACGCGGCGATCGGGCACTGGGAGGCCGTGCTGATGACCGCGCAGCCGCAGGACGACGGCATCGCCTGGCCACTCGCGAATCTCGCGCATGCCTGCTGGCTGCGGCTAGACGGCGACTATTCCCGGCAGGACGAGCTCGACCAGATGGTCGGCTACGCGACGCGAGCGTTGGATGCGCTGCCGCCAGATGATGATTTAACAATTGATATCGCATTCTATGTCGTGACCGGTCTGGAGGAGCAACTGCTCCGCCCAGGCCAGCCTTTCGATGCCGGGGTCGCGGCTACCGCGATCGAGATCCTGACCCGGATCGAGCCTCAGGTTACCGATCCGGACCTGCATCTGACCGTCGTGGCGGCGCTCGGGCACTTTCTCGTGGCTTGCGGCCAAACTGGCGGTGATGCGGCCGACCTGGTGGCGGCTCAGCCATGGCTGGCCCGCGCTGTAGCGGAGATGCGTGCCGATGAGCCGCGGTTCGCGGAGGTGGCGCTGATCGTCGCGGCCGACCTATTCGTGCTGGCCACCATGGGCCTGGCCGTCGATGACGTCGAAAACTCCATCAGGTTGCTCGAGACGTCATTGCGGAATCCTCCGGCCGAACCGGATCGGGTGGTCGTGGTCCGGAGCTTGCTCGGGCTGCTGTATTTCCAGCTGGGCGCATTCACCGGGCGTCGCCAGGACACCGACGCCGGGATCGCGCATCTAACGGCTGCCTTTGACCTGGCTCGTGCGGGTGACCCCCATCGGCTCGTCATCGCGGCGAATCTGGGATCGGCGTTGCTGGTCCGGTCCCTTCGAACCGGCGACCTGCAGGACAGGGACGCGGCCAGGCACTTCCTGGGCATGCTAGGCGAGGCCGATGATCCTTCCGGCGACGACCTGCGAGAGATCACGGCGGATGCCGACGTCACACGAATCATGAATCACAGCCTGCTCCGGCTGGCCGAGGGAATGGGCGGCGATCGCGAGGCTCTTGACGATGCCGTGCGGGGCCTGCGGTCCGCGCTGGCGATGCTGCCGCCTGGCCACTGGCATCAGGGGCGGATTCGCGGTGACCTGGGGCTGGCACTGTTGATGCGGGCCTCGCACGTCAGCGGCGACGCGGTGGATCGAGCGGATTTCGATGCTGGTGCGGCGGAGATCGCCGCCGCGCTTGAGGTCATTCCTCGCGGGCACCTGCAGCGGCCTTTTATGCTGAGCCGGGCAGCCGTCGCACAGATGGCAGCGGCTATTCAGGCCGAGGATCCCCGCGGGCTCAGCGCCGCGATCGAATACGCCATTCATGCGCTTGGCGAGATCGACCGGAGGTTCAGTGAGCGGGTCAGGCTGGTCGCGGTCGTCGGCTATGCCTGGGGGCAGTTGCACAAGCTGACGGCTGATTCCGCTCACCTGAGCGAGGCTGCCCGGTGGCTCGCTGCCGCCTGCGAAGAACTCGCCGATCAGCCGTCGCATCCTCAGTATGCGCGATGCCTGACCATGCTCGCGGACGTGCAGCGGGCTCGTGGTTTCCGGGTCCGTGCACGGGAGGCGGGCCTGGCGGCTCTTCGTGGCCGGGGGCGGGAGGTGCTGCTGCAGACCGGGACTGCCCGCGGCCTCGTTGTCGCCAGGACCGCCGCGTCCGAGGCGGTCCAGGTGGCTGCCTGGTGCCTGGCGGACCGCGAGTCGGAGCAGGCGGTGGAAGCGCTGGAGCTTGGCCGGGGCCTGGTCCTGCATGCCGCGACCAGCGTCGCTGACGTTCCCGAGCTGCTGACCGCGGCCGGCGCCGCTGACCTGGCGCAGGAGTGGCGGGTCCAGGCCGCGTCGCATCGCCAGACTCCGTGGGACGCGGGCCTGCGTGGTGCGGAGCAGGCGATCGGCCTGCTCGGCGGGACGGCCTCGCTTGAGCTGCCGAACGACCTGCGGGCGCGGGTGCTGGCGACGATGGCTGGCCCGGCGATGGATCAGCTGCTGGCGCCGCCGTCGTGTGCTCAGATCGGGGCGGCACTGGCCGCCACTGGCGCCGATGCTCTGGTGTACCTAGTTGGCGCGGTCGAGAACCAGGCGGCCTGCGCCATCGTGGTACTGGCGAGCGGGCTGGCCAGTGGGCTGGCGAGTGGGCCAGCACCGCAGGTGCTGTCGTTGCCGCGGCTGCGCACCGCTGGTGTGATCGACGATTTCGCTGCCGCGGACGCTGCGGATTCCGCTGCCGCGGACGCTGAGCAGGAGTGGGACGAGGCGCTGCGGGCACTGTGCGCCTGGGCGTGGCCCGCTGCGATGGGGCCGCTGCTCGACCAGGCAGCTCAATGGGGCCTTGGCCACCCGCCACGGCTGGTACTCGTCCCGGTCGGACGGCTGAGCCTGGTGCCGTGGCACGCTGCCTTCGCGCCGCCGGCGAGCTCGGGCGATCCGGCCGCCCCCCGGTACGCCTGTGCGGAGGCGGTGATCTCCTACGCTGCTTCGGGCCGCCAGCTCATCGACGTGAGCGGCCGTCCGGCGCTCGACCTGCAGGCGAGCCCGGTCATTGTCGGGAATCCGACACGGGACCTGGACTTTGCCGGATACGAGGCGCAGGCTATCCGGGATCGGTGCTACCCCGATGGCCGGTACCTGGGTGAGGCCACAGCGACCGGCGGCAGGCTAGCCGACGGAGCAGCCGAGCCAGCCGACGTGCTCGGCCAGCTGCCGGGCGCCAGCGGCAGTGGCGCCTCCATGATCCACCTCGCGTGCCATGCCGTCGCCGTGGGCGTGGCGCCAGGCAGTTCGTATCTGCTGCTGGCCGGCGGTCAGGAGCTGAAGATTGACCAGATCCTCAGGCGGGCCAGCGGCCGGCCTCCCGGTGCCGCCGGAGGGCTGGTCAGCCTGGCGGCATGCGGTAGCGATCTCGCGGTCGATGAGCACGACGAGGCGCTGACTCTCGCGACAGCGTTCCTGGCCGCGGGCGCCGTCACCGTAGTTGGTACCCGCTGGGAGGTGCCGGACCGGAAGACTGCGCTGCTGATGTATATGTTCCACCATTTCCTGACCGCGGATCGCCAGTCACCTCGGGATGCGCTCCGGATGGCGCAGCTATGGATGCTCAACCCGGACCGGACCGTGCCACCGGCGATGCCGCGGCGCCTGGCGACCCACGTAGCCCGCCCGGACCTGGCCGACCTGGCTGCCTGGGCAGCCCATGCCCACCAGGGACGCTGACGACCACCGACACTGACGACCACGGACACTGACGAAGCCGGACACTGACGAAGCCGGCCGAGTCCGCCGGATGGCTTTACGGGGCTGCGACGCTGGTGGCGCCGCGGCCAACTGGAACCGTGGCCCGAATCTGGTCGGTGGCGGTGTCGATCACGAACAGCGTCCGGGCCGCCGCTCCGGCTACCTCGTTCCAGGTAGGCGCAGTTCCCAGCACAGTGATCCTGTGCTCACCGGCGAGCGCGACGCCTGCCTTGAGCAGAGTCGTCTTTCCCGCACCCGGCGGACCGGCCAGCACCAGCGCGCCGGCTGTGCGCGGCAGGCTGCCGATGAACGCGCCCATCGTCCGCATCTCGGCGTCACGTCCGAATAGCTGCGCGGACATGGGCTGAGCGTAACGTCCCCTGGCCGATCGCGGTTGGCTATGCCCGGAAGGCCCCGTTATGCGGGCCGCCAGCTCAGCAGACTGCCGGGGCATCCAGATCACCGTCGCGCCGACCTCGGCTAGGCGCCCCGGACAAAGTGCCGATTGCTGGCAGGGAAGAACGGCCCGATTTAATTGGCGCTACCGCCACCAAAAGCATTGCCAAACGCCGGATAATGTGAATAATAATGGTGAGGCGATGTGTGGGGGGTGGCATGAGCGAACTGCTCGATGCAGTGGACGCTGCGCTCATCGCACATCACGAACCGTCCATTGTTCTCGCCACATTGCGGGCTACGACCTCGTTAGCCTCATTGCTCGGCTCCATCCGGGCAGATGCCTCCCGGCTGAAGATTCTGGCCGACCGATCCTATCGGCATCACAACGGCTTCGACAAGATCGTCCTCGCCTCGCCAGCTAGCAGCCCGCTCAAACTGGTGCTGCACGTCTGGCCACGTGGCGGCGCTGCCGATGCCAATGATATTCATGATCATCGATGGGATTTCGCCTCGGTGGTGCTATGCGGGGCACTTCGCGTCGAGCTGTACGAGCCGGACGTGAGTGGCCGTAGTTATTCCGTCATGCGATACCGGCCGATGCCTGGCGCAGAAAATTATGACCTGCAGCCGAGCGGCACCATGGCGGTGTCCGCTCAGGCGTCCGTGACCATAACGGTGGGCAGCGCCTACAGCTGGGCCGCTGACTTACTGCATCGCGCCTGGGGTTTGCCCGGACAGACTACCGCCACGCTGATCGTGCAAGGGCCCCCCACCCGCGCCAGCACCACTGTGCTGGCGCGGACACCGGATGCTCGGCGGCTGGCTGACGGCGGCCGGCTCCTGCACCAGCTTCGCGCCGATGAAGTCGACAACACACTCGCCGCACTGACGCGAGGTAAGGCGCATACGGCCTGGCAGCTACCAGGACCACAGGTACCGGCGCAGCGATCATCCGGCTCATCAATCCGGGACTGGCCTCATTCGGAAGGAGCGGAAAATGCCGCCAAACTGCTGATCAGCGAATAGCCAGGTTTTGCTGGAAAATTGCTAGCACCTAAACATCTGCATGGGTAGTCGCGTGCTACGCTTCGCCGCGTCGGCAGGAGTGAGCGATCGGCGGCTGATGTGATGACGAGCTTAAACGCAAGGGAACAGGAATTATGTCAGACATAGAGCTAGCTGCTGCTATCGTTGTACACCGGAGTCATGTGCTGATAGTGCAGCGCAGCCAGAGCGAGACGTTCCTGCCGGGCGTATGGGGAGTACCATGCGGAAAGGTCAACACCGATGAGAAATCGTCGGAGGCGGTGCTGCGTGAACTGCATGAGGAGACCGGCCTGAACGGCGATGTGCTGCACTTCGTCGGGTACTCGGAGTTTGCCAGCAACTGGCGTGGCCGTCGGGTCAGGAATCTGCAGCGTAATTACCTCGTCCGCGCTCGGATCAACCCCGCTGACACCGACTCGGCAGATATGCCCCAGGTGCGGCCGCCTAAGGTCGACCAGGAGTCCATGTGGGTCCATACGGACAAGATCGATAGCGCGGGCCTAGACGAGCACAACCTTAAGACAATCCGTCAGGGTCTAGTCGTGCGACTGCCGGCTGACGCTCTCTTCGTCCCCGTGGGCGCCCTGGCGGGGATCCTGACGACCTGACCACGGCGCGGCGCGCCGCGCCGTGGTCACAGGGGTCCAGAGCTGCGTATCCCGAAATGCCGCAGGACACAGGCGCCCTGATAGGTCATCCAGATTGGCCGCTCATTGTCGTCCCACTCCCAGTAGCCGTCGCGATAGTCCTGCCACACGCGGCGGACTGCGTCGATAAGAAGTGTGTCCGCCTCCGGTACATCTGCCGGCGCCGCGAGGAGCAGAGCCCTGGCTACCCAGGCGGCCGTGAAGTGGCGAACTGTCAGAGTGTCCCAGGGCTCGTTGTCCTCCACGAACCTCCTGATCTGCTCCGTCTGATGTTCGAGACGGCGGTTCGAGGCGAGCCAGCGCACCGCCTGGCTGACAGTTGCCTGTGACTGGGCGTCCTCGCCGAGCACCTGCCCTGCCCGGAGCAGGGCCACGATCGCCTGAGCGGTGTGCGCGGTCGATGGGGCCAGCGCCTGGTTGTCCGCGGACGATAGACGGTTTGACCAGCACTGCAAGTCGCCATGCGCGGGATCTGTGATGACGCCGGCCAGCAAGGCTGCCCGCAGCTCAGCTATGCGCTCCGACTGCGGGTGGGCGCGCACCAGCCCTCGCGCGATGGCAGAGACTACATAGGTCCGGTCCATGGCCACCGGGTCCAGGTCCGCCGACAGGCCATCTTCTAGTACGGCACTGGCTTGCGCCAGCCCAGCTTTCTGATAGCCACTGGTCGCCAGCGCGCCGATCACCAGCGCGCTGACCTCTGGGCGGCCAATCCCCGTCCCCGTCCGGGCGGCCCAGCCGCCATCGCGCCGACGGAGTTTCCACAAGGTCTCGACCAGGGCCGACCGGTCTAGCCCATGATCCTGGTCACCGAGGACAAAGGAGAGCTTCAGGCCATATGCGGTGCCAATCGCGGTGGGACGTCGATGCGGCCGTGGCTCATTGAAGAAATGGGGCCAGCCGACGAGTGTGCCGAGGTCGGGATCATTAGCCTCGACCAGACTGCGTCGCAGCGAATTGCCGCAGGCGATCAAGGCGGCTTCTACATTTATACCGCGAGTCAGCGCAAGGAGTTGTGGCGATGCTCTGGTCGGCCGGACGGCGGACAGCGCAAGGGCAACTTCAGGAAGCCTGTCCGCGGCGTCCTCGATATGTGTGGCTATGATGCAGCCGCCCGCTGCGACGCGAGGAATATCTCCACTGGGCACCGCCCGGACGACGCCAACTGCCACGAAAGGATGCTGCTCCGATGGCTGGCTCGCGCGCAGGACGGGGCCGCCCGACAGGCCGTGCGGGATCACTGGGCTGATCGCGGCAAAGGCATCTCCGAAGAGCTTAATTCCGGCTACCTCGCCGAGCCGCAGGCGCGGGTCGACGACGGTGGCCGTGTTCGTGTCACTGTCCGCCCTGGTCGCATTTTCAGGGAAGCCCAGCACCAGTGTTTCGTCCTTTGCCCGAACGTCAACACTCAGCGGAATAGTGGCCGCGGCTAGAATACCTGCGGTCATGACTGGGCTGAGTCCGGCCTCAGCGAGGCGCGAGCCGTCGACCGCCAGCACGGCGACATCGAAGCTCTCGTCATAGTTGGTCACTCGTACTGGAACGTAATTGTAGTTACGGCTGCCGGACTCGTCGGACCGGATGCGAAACCACAATTCCTCCGATATTTCCATACTGTCTTGCACGCAGTGCAGCGCGGTGAGAATGAAGCGATCGCTAATGGCGAAGGCCGATCTCAGCACTTCGGGGTCGACCGCCGCAGCAGTCTCTGCAGCCATCCTTGCAATGCGCTCCTTGACAGTCAGAATGCGACCGATGCGCGGTACGCTGGTCTGGCTGTAGTCCATCATTGGGAGGTATCCTCCGGTGTCGAGGGCGGCACATCAGGCTTACGGACTAGCGTGATCGTGACCTGCGCACTTGATTCACTCTGGAGAGTAAACATCGTCTGCATTCCAGCCGTTAATGTTATTCCGAAGGATATTTCCACTGACTCCAGGCACATTTCGGCTGAGGCTGATGTCGCCGCCACCTGCCGGCTGATGTTATTTGCTATGCGTTCGGCGGTGCGTCCGATCTGGCCAGCCATGGCGTCTATGGCGACGTTGACCGCATTCTCGCCCCTCTCGACAATGGCGGCTCCGCGCCTGCCGCCGCGGGCGTCCTCGTAACCGGGAATTGCCGACGCTGGGCGCTGGTATCGATGGTCGGGTGCGACGGCCCCAGTGGGGTCGATGGCTGCGATGGCGACGCCGATGTCATAGCCAGGTGGTTCCGCCGCTGGGATTTCGGTTGACATGCTCACTCTGCTGCGTGGCTCGCGGACAGCGCGGCGAGACCTGTGCCGGTGACCCCGCTGTCGAACTCACACCCCGCCGCCCCGGCCATTGCCCGGTGCCGGTCCGCTCGCGCCACTGCGGCCTGTGCCCGGTTCGCGAGCGTCGGCAGGTCTGGATCGGGCACACTGCCGAGCAGTTCGAGAAGTGTTCCGCGCTCCTGCGGGAGCACGTCAGCGACGAGCACCCCGATCCGGGCCCGGCTGATCGCGGCCTGTCTGGACCGCTGCATACTGTCCACCGAGCCAGCGATGGCCCGGAGCAGGCTGCGCACGCCTGGCAGGCCGCTCTCATCCAGGGCCAGCGCGAGCCGCTCAAGGCGGCCGAAGTCGGCCGGGTCGCAGCGGCCCAGGTCGTCGGCCAGGGCCTGCCGCGCCTTGCCGATCTGGAGCGTCGCGGTGGAGCGACGCCGTTCGTGACTATCGACCGGCGGCAAGTTCCGCCGGAACCGTCTGGTGACGGCGGCACAGACCTGGCGTTCCAGGCTGCGCCGGGTCTCCGCGATGGCCGCGCGCAACTGGCCGGCATACAGGACGAGGTCCGCGGTTGTCGCGTCGCTGGGAGCCGTGCCGATCTCGATGGTCACCATCGACTCGCGGGCAAACCGGCGCAGCGCGGCAGCCTGCCGCCGCAGCGCCGCCGCATCCGCATGCAGTGCCGCGACCTCGGCGCGCTGCGCCCGGTGCGTGACTAGGTCCTGAGCGCACTCAGCCGACCAGTTGCCGCTGCATCCCGAGTCCATGTTCCCTCCTCGCGGCGGATGCGTGGCGAGGTGCGCTGACCGCCGGCATCGGGTAGCGATTTCGCGACCGGACGGCGTCGTGGTCGGGGGCAGTCATGGCTCATGCTGCTCCCGACCACGCCGCACCGGCGTATTCTTGCTGCCGGCGGGTCATCCCGGCCAATGGCTTCGCTACTGTGCCAGTTTCTTCTTGACCGCTCATTCCCCTGTCTAGTTGGTCCCGAGCGGCTAGATCAAGCGATAGAAGCCGTTTCGGGTCAAATCTGGTGAACGCTCGAGTGACTGCCCTGTTCAGCGTGGAGAACCGTTTTTTTGTGGAAAACTCGTCGATAGCTTCATACGACACCTGGCAGGGACGAATCGAGCATGGGACGACCGCAGTCATCGCCGGAGCGGGATGGTACGCCGGTGAGCGAGTTCGCGTTCTGGCTACGCGACCTCCGTAACCAGTCCGGGCTGACCTACGCGCAACTAGCACGAAACGGCCATTATGCGATCAGCACCATGCAGGATGCCGCTGCCGGCCAGCGCCTCCCGACGCAGAAGGTGGTCGCGGCCTTCGTAACGGCATGCTCGGGCAATCTGGCCCAGTGGGAGGCGTACTGGCGGCAGATCCGGCGCCTGCTTGACGCGGATGCGCCCGAGGACATCCGCAGGTCAGTGACTCCGCCCTGGGCTGAGCGGCAGGATCCAGCCGAGCTTGGTCAGCCAGCGGCTGACTCCGACGGCTGGTACTACGAGTCGTTCACCGCCCTGCTGCTGCTGGATACCGAGTCAATCGAGGCGGTGGAGCAGCGAGTAGTCGTCGCGACCATTGACGGAGTCAGCGAGCTTTCGACCGCGATCAGCGTTCCCCGTCATCCGGACGACCCCAGCGGAACCCACAAGCTGGACGTCACGCTGCTGCATGGCGGGTTGCTGGAATTGCGCGAGCAGCCCTATGAAAGCTTTTTTGTCAACGTCATCACGCTGCCGCAGCCGTTGCGGGCAGGTGATCGGCATGAATATGCCTTGCGACTGCGCATTCCGCCCGGACAGCACATGGCGGCTCATTACGCCCACGTGCCCATGCGGCGTAGTGACTATTTTGACCTGCGCGTCCGATTTAGCCACCAGCATCCGCCGAAGGCGGTCTGGAAGCTGGATGGCGTGCCGAACGCCGTCATTTACCAGCGCACCCCGGGCAGCGAGATCATGACCCCCGATCGTTTCGGCGAGGTCCACGTCACGTTCCGCGACCTGCAGCCGAGCCGTGGATACGGCCTGAGCTGGCTGGACGGGACGACCGCTTAACCGTCCCGCGCAAAGCGCAGGTCGGTCGGTCAGGATGCGCGTAACTGGTCGCTCGCAGCCCAGGTGGCAGGCCGCTCGCAGTTGATCACGTGGCTGAGCGTTACGAGACCGGCCTCCAGCGAAGCCAGGCTGCCGGTGAGGCCGATCCGCATGCACTGGACGGCGTGCCGCGACGATTGAAGCTCCGGCAGGTAGAAAGGCGCTCCTGGCGCGGCGAGCACGCCCCGGCCTCGCATCTCGGCGAAGAGATGTGAAGCCGCGATCGGCAGTTCCGGGCACCACATCCAGATGAATGGCCCGCCGTCCGGTGAGTGGAAGCGAACCGGGACCCGCAGCGAGTCGGTCAGGATCTCGCGGGCGAATCCATGCCGCTCGGCGCAGGCAGGCCGCAGCGACTCCCGGCAGGCTCGGGCGAGGTGGCCCTCAGTGAGCACGATCGCGGCGGCTCGCTGCGCCAGCTGGTGCGGGAAGACCGCGATCTGAGCCTGAATCCGGGCGAGTGCCGCGATCATGTGCTCAGGTGCGAGAGCGAAGCCGAGCCGCTCTCCCGCGAAGCCCGCCTTCGAGAAACTGTGGACGAGCACGACATTGTCGCTCCAGGGCAGCCCGAGCTGGCGGAAGCAGAGAGCGGGGATCGGCGGAGCGTAGGCGCCGTCGATCACCAGGAGCGTGTCGTTGGCCGCGCATTCGCTGACCAGCTCACCGACGACGTCGTCGCTCAGCACGTTGCCGGTGGGATTGCCGGGCCGGGAGAGCAGGACCGCACCGACGGAAGGATCGAGCAGGCCGAGCCTGGGCACGTACCTGAAGTCGTCCTGGTCGTCATCCTCGACAGCCGGAAGCACCATGTCGTACCGCACCGCAGGGTGAGTTCGGTAGCCGGGGTACTCAGGACCGGTGAATCGCACCGACTTGCCGCGCTCGGCCATCAGCGCCGATAGGTAGTAGAAAATGGCCTGTGAGCCCGGCGCGACCAGCACGTTCTCGCTCGTCACGGGCAGTGCGAAGTGCTGCCGGTACTCGGTAGCGATCGCTTCTCTGAGCTCGGCATCGCCGCGAGCATCGTCCGAGCCGGTCATCCCGTCGGCGAAGGACGGAGCCAGGATGAGCTGGTGGAATGCGTCCCTGAATAACCGGGTAACCTCCGCGCCCGGGCCGTCGCGGCTCAAGCTACTCACGACCGGTGCCCTCCGTCCGATGCTGTATTTACTGTTAGCCCCGCGTTCGCCCCATGACAAGGTCTGTGGACGAAATCCACAGAATTTCCGGCGAAGTCAATCAGGCTGAGCTGGGATGACACCCGCGTCGGCGAGCTTCGCGATGATGAGATCGGCGAGTGCTCGCCGGCGGGTAAGGAAATGAATTTCCCACGGGCCGTGCTCGCGGATATCGCGTTCCATGGACGTCCATAGCCAGGCGAAGCTGGTAGCCGGATCCAGGCCGCCCCGGCCAGCGCCGAGCAGCGGAAACCCGATTGAGCGCAACTCCGGATCAAAGAGCTGGCGCTCGCTGCGAGCCATGATCAGCACGTTGCGGACGCAGCTGGCGATGGCAGTCGGCTCGACGTCGTATTCGTTGGTGCCAGGGCGCGGGGCGCTGCTAGCCACGTGATAGAGCCTGCGGATGCCCTGGCGCGCCATTTCACCAGGCGACGTGGCGACGGTCGTCCCCGGTGCGACCGGGAGCCCGGGTCGGCCGTGCTTGCTGACCCAGGCACGCAATTCGTCAGCCACCACGTCCACGACGATCTGGCCGTCCGCGCTCTTAATCGCGGCGGCCCGGCGGACCGCCGCCGAGACCGAGGACTTGAAGTGCTGCGGCAGCTCCAGGTAGTTGTTCTGCGGGACGACGATGATGTCGACTCCGGACAGCAGCTCGACTGGCTCGACGTGCACGATGAGCATCACCGCCGTGCCAGCCACTGTGCCCTCAAGGACGATCTGACGATCGAAGTCCTGGCGGACCACGGCTGGCCTCCTGACATCGGCCGATGCCAGGACCAGCTTGAGTATCTCCTCCGCGATCTGCTCGATGACGATCCTCT
>OCZU010001933.1_pt1 | contig 13375 bp, 8 predicted proteins | sample 1539001 | NCBI WGS metagenome assembly OCZU01 (sample SAMEA3539306, study PRJEB22396) | soil metagenome | biome: tundra; feature: field; material: soil | place: USA | collected 2010-05 | depth 0.15 m
CTCAGCGTCCATCTGGTACTGGGCAGGCAGCCAGGCCGGCCAGCCCGGGCCGGCCGATGGCTCGACGTGCGTCCGCGCGCGGCCCGCTTCCACGCTGCAACAGCCACGACCCTGGCGGACGCCAGTCCACCAGCCGCCAGCCCGACGACCGCAAGTCCAGATGGCCGGCGCCCGGTGGGCACTCAGCGCCCCGCCGCCTATCTGATGCACGGCGCAGACCGGGCAGCCTTGACCGCGATCCTGTCACGGGTGGCCGACGTGGCGCCATGGCTGTCCGATGGCGAGATGGGCGATCTCGCCAGCGGCCTAGCCGGGGCCGCGGCCAGCCCTGGTCGGACCAGGGTCGCGATCGTCGCTACCAGGCAGGAGCAGCTCGCCCGGCTTGCCCGCGAGGCGATCACCTTGCTGTCCGCGCTCGGTGACGGTCTGCTGACCGTCAGGCCAGGCATTTTCGCTGCCGATGGTGCGGACGGCCGGGTCACGCTGCTGCTTTCTGACCAGCTCGAACGTGATGCTGGCAGTCAGCTGGCCATCGAGTCGCCGCGGCAGGTCCTCAGCCGGATCCTGGTTGTCCTGCGCTGGCTCGACACCCTCGGCGTCCACGCCAACGCGGCAGTCGGGCACGGGGTCGGCGAGCTGGCTGGCCTGGTCTGGGCGCAATGCACAAGCGCTGCGGGCGCGCAGGCACTGAGCACGGCGCGCACAACCGCTCGTGCCGCGCTGCCAGCCGACCGGCCGGAGCGGCTGAGCCGTGCACTCGATGAGCTCACTATCGAATTTCGGACGCCACGCCGACGCCTGATCTCTTCTTCCGCGGGCACCGAGGTCGTCGGGACCGACCAGATCGCCGAGCTGCTCGCCGCCGAGCGCGCATCAGGCGAACGGCTCGACTGGGCGGTGACAGCTGGTGCCGTGGGCGCGAGCCTGCTGGTGGAGACCGGTCCGGGCCGCGCGCTGGTCCTGGCCGCAAGTCGGTTGTGCAAGGTCCCCGCCGTTAGCCTTGATGACGGCCCGGACGACGACCGGCACGCTGCCCGCGTCGCCGCCGCGCTCTTCGCGGTCGGCGCGCTCACCCGGCCCGAGCGGCTGTTCGCCGGGCACGCGGCCCGGCCGATTGACATCTGGCGGGAGCAGATCTTCATCGCCAGCCCGTGCCAGGCATCCCCACCGCAGGCAGCGAGCCAAAAGCCGGGGCGTCACCAGCCGGGACACCACCAGCCGGGGCACCACCAGCCGGGCGACGCAGCCAGCTCAGTCGGCGCGGCCAGCTCAGTCGACATCGGCCTGCCGGCAGCCGACGAGGCAGAAGCCGGCCGGACGGATACCGGAGTACCTCTGACCGGCGTCGCGCCGTGGTCGCGCTGCTATGCCGAACAGCTCCGGGAGCCGACCGATCTGACTCCCGTCGGAAACGACCGGCCGTGGCGACTGCACATGAGCGGGTGCGAGCCGTTGAGCGGGCTGATCAGTGAGCTGTTCCGGCATGACCAGGCGGCCGACCGTACGCTGGCGGTGCTTGGCAGCCCGGACGACCCGCTGACCAGCCAGGCGGCACTCGCAGCGGCCCGGGACGCGATCAGCTCCGGCCAGCTGGTGGTGCTCAGCCCGGGGCCGGCGCTGACCGGTCTGTGGGCCAGCCTGCACGCCGAGCATCCGGCGCTGGGCATCACCGTGCTACGCGCGCCGCTGACAGCCGACGGCATCCGGGCGGCTAGCAAGGCCGCGGCAGCGGCAGCCGGCATCTATCGAGAGTGGGTCGTCGATCCTGGCGGACGCGTGCGGGAGCCGGTCATGGTCCCGGTGCCGCTGACCGGAGGCGGCAAATTCCCGCTCGACTCCGATGACGTCGTCCTGGTCAGCCGCGGGTCAGGCGCGGCGATGCTGGCGCTGACACAGGTAGTCGCATGCTCAGGGGCGGCCGTGGCAATCGTCGGCAGGCACCACGACGGGCACGGCGACGGGACGGACAGCGCCGACGAGGCGGTCATCGCGGCGCTTGAGCAGCTGCGCTCGGCGGGAGCACGGGTCGGCTACGAGGTGGTCGACACCGCTGATCCGGCGTCCCTGGCAGCGGCAGTGCGGCGAATCGAGGGCAGGTTCGGCCCGGTGACCGCCATCGCCCACGCGATCGGCCAGACCCCGTCGCTGCCCATTGCCGAACTCGACGCCGCCGGGCTACCTGAGCAGCTCCGTACTCAGACCATCGTGCTGGATCAGCTGGCAACCGCGATGCAAGCCGGCCCGGCCAGGACACGCCTGCTCCGGCTCATCGTCACTTTCGGATCTGTCGCTGGACGCTATCCGGTGGCGGCGGAAGGCATCCTGGGGCTGGTCACGGGAGCGCTGGCCGCACGCGGCGAGCGGCTGGCCGCCAGCATCCCCGGCTGCCGCGCGTTGCACCTGGACTGGCCTGACTGGTCAGAAACCGAGCTGACCACCCGCGCGAGGACAGGCTTCGCGCCGATGCCGGTTGCGGAAGGTTCCCGGCAGCTACTCAGGGTGCTGGCGACCAGCGACCGACCGGACCGGATGGCCGTGCACGGACGGGTCGGGCTGCCAGCCCCGGATGTCATCACCGCCGGAGCGGCCGCCGGTCAGCGTCCGGCCGGCCGCTTCGCCGAGCAGGTGCTGGCGCACTACCCGGGGGTGGAGCTGATCATCGAGGCCAGCCTCTCCCTGCTGGCCGATCCGTACCTGGCCGACTACCGGGTCGACTCAATGCCCGTGCTGCCGCCAACGATGGCGCTTGAGGCGCTGGCCCAGGCCGCTTCGATCCTGGCCGGTCAGCCGCTGCGAACCGCGACAGAGGTACGGGTAACGGCTCCGGTCGCGCTGCCACCCGGCCTGGCCGGGTCCGCCATGCTGGTCAGGATCTGCGCGCTGCGCGAGGCCAACGCGGTGACGGCGGTGCTGCGATGCGAGAGCAGCGGATTCGCCGTCGATCACTACCGGGCCGTCTTCAGCTGCCAGCCGGTCGCGCCGGAGCAGCACGAGCAGCCGCGGGCCATCAACCTCGGGCACGAACGGGCCGTTCCGGCTCAACGACAGCCGGAGGCCTGGCTTGACCGGCCTGATCCGGCAGCCGACGCCGTCGATGGGTCTGATCTCTATGGGTCGATCTGTTTCCAGGAGGGCCGATTCCGCCGGCTGGCCGTCATCCACCTGGCGACCGCGCGTTCCGCGACGGCGGTCGCCCGCGGCTCGGATGAGCTGCCGTGGTTCGGGACCGGCCGCCCATCTGGTGAGCTGGCCGAGCCTGGTCTGTTGCTCGGGAGTGCCGGGCTCAGCGATGCGACCCTGCAGCTGGTCCAGGCGTGCGTTCCGCACCGCAGGCTGGTGGCGGCCGGTTGTGAGTCTGTCACCTTCAGCGGCCGGGCGGCCGAGGGTGCGGTGATGATCCGCGCCACCGAGATCGCGCCCGAGCCGACTGGAACCGACCCGGCCACAGCCGGGCTGGCCGCGGCCCAGCTGACCACAGCCCCGGCGCTCGCAGCGGCGGTCCCCAGGCAGCGCGCCGCCGGTCCGGCCAGGGCAACGGTAGCTAGCTCCGTGCCAACCGGCGCGACCGAGACGGTCTGGGATGTCGAAGCCACCGACGCCACCGGCCGGCCCCTGATCACCTGGCGGCGGCTGCGGATGCGAGACTCTGGCCCGCTGCCGCATCCGGGCCCGTGGCCGGTCCCGCTGCTTCCCGGATACCTGCAGCGGACCGGGACCGCGCTCGGCCTGGATCCGGACCTCCAGGTCCAGATCGTCCGCTCTGAGTCACCTGGGCCAGCTGAAGGCGGCTGGGTCGCGGCACCGTCGGACGACGACCAGCTGGCCAGGCTCGTCCTCCGGGTGCGTGCAGCGGGACCGGCGGCCTGCGGATGGCGGACGGTCCGGCCGCCCGCGGGTCGGACCACCGTGGTTACCGCGGGCGCCTGCGACATCTCCGCCGCCCGCGATGGTGCCATCGCTGCCTGCCTGCGGGCTGCGGGCGCCGCCGCTGACGTCGCCCTTGCCGACCCTCGCAAGGCCGGCGAGGGATGGTACGTGCTGATGGCCGGCAGTGTCGACGGCGCCGGGGGCGCCAGCATCGCCTGTGTGGTGACTGAGGTAGCCGGTGTCAGCTGCCCCGTGGCCATCGCGATCATGACCGGTGTTCTGGAACCGGGTGACCAGCCGGCCAGCCTAAGACTGGCCGCAAACCAGATCACGTCACGATAAGGGCAGGTAGCTGACCTATGACCCGCTCTGTCACTATGGAGGCTGGACCGATCTGAGCCGGAAGGCGACCTCCCGTGACGACTCCTGGCACAAGCACGACTTCCACGACGCCCACAGGTTCTCCGGCACCTGCCAGCGGTGACATCGATCTCTCCCAGAACGAGTTCTGGGCCCTTCCGCAGGCTCAGCGACATAATGCGTTCGCCCAGCTGCGTGCTCTCGACGACCCGCCGTTCTTCGGCGACCCGGAGACTCCCTTCGCCACCGACGGCAGCGGCTACTACGCCTTGGTCCGGCATGCGGATGTGGTCACGGCTAGCCGGAACCCGGAGATTTTTTCCTCCGCTCGCGGCTCCACCAGCCTGGTCGACCTGCCGCCCGAGTTCAACGAATACTTCGGCTCGATGATCAACATGGACGATCCTCGGCACGCCAGGCTGCGCAGGATCGTCTCCCGCGCGTTCACTCCACGGATGATCAAGAAATTCGAGGACGACGTCCAGCGGACGGCGGCGGCCATCGTCGATGACCTGCTAGCGACCGGGCCGTGCGATTTCGTCCAGCACGTCTCGGCCCGCCTGCCCCTCAAGATCATCTGCGACATGATGGGGATCGGCGATGAGCACTACACGATGGTGCTGCGCGATACGAACACCATCCTGGCTGGCGGCGACCCCGAGTTCCTCAGCGACGATATGGATGAGGCGATCACGCAGATCCTGACCGCGGGCGCCGAACTGGCCAGCCTGGTCACCGGTGTCGCCGCCGACCGGCAGCGTAGTCCCGCAGATGACCTGATCACCGCACTAGCCAGCGCGAACGTCGACGGCGAGCAGCTGACACCGGCCGAACTGGCCTCGTTCTTCATCCTGCTTGTCGTGGCCGGCAACGAGACCACTCGGACCGCGATCTCGCACGCGCTGACCCTACTGACCGAGCATCCCGATCAGCGTGCCCTGCTGGTCGCCGACTTCGATCACCGGATCGGCGGGGCGGTCGAGGAGATCGTCAGGTACGTCTCGCCCGTCATCTGGATGCGACGGTCAGTGACCCGCGACGTGGTGGTCAGCGGCCACCAGTTCCACGAGGGCGACAAGACGGCGCTGTTCTACTGGTCGGCCAATCGCGACGAGTCGGTCTTCGCCGATCCGCTGCGCTTCGACGTCACCCGCTCCCCCAATCCCCATCTCGGCTTCGGTGGCGCCGGCCCGCACTTCTGCCTCGGTGCACACCTGGCCCGCCGCGAGATCACCGCGATGCTGCGGGAACTCCTGCTGCGGGTACCGACCATCCGAGCGGCGGCCGAGCCAGATCGCCTGCTCTCCAGCTTCATCAACGGAATCAAGCGCCTGCCCTGTGAATTCGACCAGGCATAACCACTCGCTCACAACCCGCGTCCGCCCATCCCCGGCCCCCCGGTGCGCGTGAACCCTCCGTCGCGAACCCCGCATAACCCGGCGTCCCGATCGCCGGAACCGCTGCCCGTACGGACAACCGGGCTCTCGCTGATGGTGCTGGTCAGAGCCAAATTTGTAACTGCCTGTAGTCAACACTTGACAGCGTGTATAACTGGAATCCCACGCGCCACACGCGTCCGGCTCAGTCGGGTAGCCGAGCGGCGCTTGGGATTCGGGGAACCGCATTGTCGCGGAGGGGGACCCTCGTCAGGGGGGCCGGGTGATCTCGTAACGGGATCGGCTGGCGCGCGGTGCCAGTCATGGCGCAGCGACCGGACGAGGCACGCGAGGTTGCACGAGGGTCGCGGCAGGCGGCGGGACCTTCGTCTGCGGGCGACGCCACCCGGGGGCGTGGCGCCGCCTGCAGGCGAAGGCATCCCAGGCCGGTCGCGCGTCGATGGTCCACCGGACCGGGCGAGCTAGGTCGCGGGACCCTCGGGCCACGGGCCAGCCCGCTGCACTGATAGATGCTGTCGATCCACGGCGCTTGGTATCAGCCAGGCCGTGCTCCCCGCGCCGTCACCACCCGCAGCCAACCAATACAACGGGCCATCGACTCGCCTGTTTGCGATACAACGGGACATCGACTTGGCTCAACCGGGCCGGGCTGGAGGTGCGGCGTCTGTGTGGGCCGGACTGGCGGCCCGGACCGGACTGGACCGGACTGGACCGGACTGGACCGGACTGGACCGGACTGGACCGGACCGCGGGCCCGGGCCTAGCCGCGTGGGGCGTCATGTCAGCATGTGCACGCGAGCTGGGGAACACTACCGGACTCCGATGGGGCGAGTTCGGCCTCGCTCCGCGCAGATCAGCGCAAGGCGCTGATCTGGCCAGCTAGCGCGAAGTCAGCTGCGGTCAGACCGCCGGCGGAATGGGTCGACAGAGTCAGTGTCACCTTGTTCCACTGGATCGCGATGTCCGGATGGTGGTTGGCTGCCTCCGCGAGGTAGGCCACCGCCCCGGTGTAGAGCATCGCAGCGCGGAAGTCACGGAGTGTTACCACGCAGGTGATCGCGTCTTCGGCTCGCTCCCAGCCCGGTACTCCGGTCAGGGCGGCGGCAATCTCATCTTCGGCCAGCAGCGTCATCGTCCCATGGTCGCAGCCGACGGGCCGGCCCGCCAGGTTACCGGCCGACGGGCCGGGCCGCCAGGTTCCGGTCGACCGAGGTGCGGCGACTGGCCCAGAGGTAGGCTGAGCCAGCACCGAAGGCGCCATGGACCGACGGCCGGGCCACTACCGGGCCGGTCGCCAGGCGCACGCCGGTCATTTCCCGGCGATCGTCCGGCCGCTGATGGAGTCACAGATGCCCGATCCGCAATCCCCTGCGCCGCGGCGCACCCCGCTGACGTCCGTGCACCAGAGCCTCGGCGCGACCCTGACCGACTTCGCGGGCTGGCTGATGCCGCTGCGCTACGGCAGCGAGACCGCGGAGCACAACGCGGTCCGCAGTGCCGCGGGCCTATTCGACCTGTCCCACATGGGCGAGCTGATGGTCACCGGCCAGGACGCCGCTGCGGCGCTGGACTACGCACTGGTCGGAGAGTTGTCCGCGCTGCGGCCGGGCCGCGCCAGGTACACGATGATCTGTGCCGCCGACGGCGGGGTGATCGACGACCTGATCGTCTACCGGCTGGCCGAGCACGAGTTCCTGGTGGTCGCCAACGCGTCGAATGCCCACGCCGTCGCCACACAGCTCACTGACCGGGCAGGCGGCCGCGACGCGGTCGTCACCGACCGCACCGATGACTACGCGCTGATCGCCATTCAGGGTCCGAGAGCGGCTGGCATCCTGGCCAGGTTGACCGACGCCGACCTGCAGCAGGTGCGCTATTACGCCAGCTATCCAGCGGCAGTCGCTGGCTGTCAGGTGCTGCTGGCCAGGACCGGATACACCGGCGAGGACGGGTTCGAGATCTTTACCGAACCACAGGACGCAGATCGGGTCTGGCAGGCGCTGACCGAGGCAGGAGCGGGTGATGGACTCGTTCCGGCTGGGCTGGCCGCGCGAGACACGCTCCGGCTCGAGGCAGGCATGCCGCTCTACGGCAACGAACTCGGCCCGGATGTGACGCCCTTCGACGCGGGTCTTGGCCGAGTGGTCAAGCTCGACAAGCCAGGCGATTTTGTCGGCCGCGCAGCACTCGCCGAGCGCGCCCAGGCGCCGCCGACCCGAGTCCTGGCCGGCCTGGTGGGCCAGTCCCGGCGGGTGCCCAGGCACGGCTACTCCGTGCTGCGAGACGGTGAGCCGTGCGGAACGGTGACCAGCGGAGCACCATCGCCCACCCTCGGCAAGCCGATCGCGATGGCCTACCTGACCGCGCAGGCCGCTGAGGCAGACTCCGGCGAGGGCCTCGCGGTCGACATCAGGGGCAGCGCCGAGCCCGCCATCCTGGTCCAACTCCCGTTCTATCGCCGGCCTTCCTGATACCGATCCGGTGCGGCCTGCTGGCACGATAGGACCGGCACGTAAGACTGGCACGAGAAGGGGTCACTGTGAGCGTTCCCGAAGAGCTGCACTACACCGCCGAGCATGAGTGGCTGGCAATCAGCGACTCGATCGCCCGGATCGGCATTACCGACTACGCTCAGCGCGCGCTCGGCGACGTGGTCTATGTCTCGGTACCTGCGCTGGGGACCAAGGTGACGGCCGGCGACCCGTGTGGCGAGGTGGAGTCGACCAAGTCGGTCAGCGACATCTACTGCCCGGCCGACGGTGAGGTGACTGGGATCAACGCGGAAGTGGACGACGATCCTGGGCTGGTGAACTCCGATCCGTACGGCGCTGGCTGGCTGTTCGAGATCAGGCTCGCCGCAGCGGAGGAGATGCCGCCCGGCCTGCTGTCGGCCGCTGAGTACTCCGCGCTTACCCAGGAAGAGCAGTGACCCAGGCCGCTCCGGCCGACGATATGCGGCGGCTCAATGCCGCCACCGCCAATCTCGATCCGCCGTTCGCTGTCGTTGACCTCACGGCTATGCGGGCCAACGCCGCCGACATGACACGCCGGGCAGCAGGCAAGCCGATCCGGCTGGCCAGCAAGTCGCTCCGGTGCCGGAAGCTGATCTGCGACACGCTGGCGATGGATGGCTTCCGCGGCATTCTGGCCTTCACCCTGCCTGAGGCACTCTGGCTGGCCGATTGCCTGGCGAGTGACGACATCGTGGTGGCGTACCCGACCGCGGATCGGACCGCCCTGACCAGGCTGGCGTCACAGCCGACGGCTGCCACGGTGATTACCCTGATGGTCGACTGCACCGACCATCTCGACCTGATCGCCAGGGCCGCCGCGACCGCGCCTGACGCACATCCCATCCGGGTCGCGATCGACATCGACGCCGGCTACCAGGCACTCGGCGGCAGGCTGCGAGCCGGTGCCAGGCGCTCGCCCGTCCGGCGCCCGGCCGATGCCGCCGCCCTAGCCGCCGCGATCGTCGCGCGGCCCGGCCTGCGACTAGTCGGCCTGATGGCCTACGAAGCGCAGATCGCCGGTGTCGGCGACAATCCGCCGGGCAAGCCGTTCTACGCCAGGGGTATCCGGCTCATGCAGCGCAGGTCAGCGAAAGAGCTTTCCGCCCGCAGAGGCGCCATCGTGGCCGCTGTCGCCACAGTGGCACCGCTTGAATTCGTTAACGGCGGGGGCACCGGCTCAATCGCCAGCACCGCCGCTGAGTCCGCGGTAACCGAGATCGGCGCAGGAAGCGGGTTGTACCAGCCTCGGCTATTCGATGCTTACCTGGGTTTCTCCGGACGGCCAGCTGCCTTGTTCGCACTGCCAGTGGTTCGGCGGCCAGGACCTGGCGTGGTCACTGTGCTCGGCGGCGGCTACCTCGCGTCGGGCCCTGGCAACGTCGCCCGCCTGCCGCAGCCGCATCTGCCTGCAGGGCTGGTCCTGGACGGCGACGAAGGGGCCGGGGAGGTGCAGACCCCGCTGCTCGGTGCCGCCACCGACGGTCTGCGAGTCGGTGACCGGGTGTGGTTCAGGCATGCGAAGGCCGGCGAGCTGTGCGAGCGGTTCAACGAGCTGCACCTGATCGACGGCGACGTCCTCACCGCCACGACGCCCACCTACCGGGGCGAGGGCCAGGCATTCCTGTAGCCGCTGGAACGTGCCGCGGCGCTGGCCCGCTCAGCCAGACCTGAGCCGATGGTCGTGACGCCGCGGAGGCTGGGACGCGATGCCCGCGGAACTTCAGCACCAGCCGCAGCACCGTGCCACGGTGCACGACAGCTCCCTTGGCCGCGACCGTGGCCGGCGAGAGTTCCGGTTCTCAATCGAGTTATATCTTGTTATTGGGCTCCGCACCTCGTATGCTAACGATATATCGAGATCGTATCGCGAGGGATTCAAAGGAGCGCGGGATGCCACCAGCAGGATGCGGGGCCAGGAACTTCGATCCTCGCCTGTTCGATGTCGCCAGCGGTGTGCGCGACCTGCTCGGACAGATCCAGGATGTCGTCGCCGGGATGTCCGGCGGGCACAGCGCGGGCCAGAGCGGCGGGCCGCGGGCCGGGACTTCCAGTCGGCCCGCAGGACACGGGTCCTGGCCAGGTGGCTTCAGCGGCCCCTGGGGACGCGGGGGGCACGGCGCGCCTGGGACACCCGGCTCACCCCGAGGCCCCAAGGCCGGCCGTGGCGACGTGCGCGCCGCGATCCTGGCCTTGCTGCGGGAAGGCCCACGCACCGGATATCAGATCATGTCCGAGATCGAGGAGCGCAGCAGTGGTGTCTGGCGGCCCAGCCCCGGCGCTGTCTATCCGGCCTTGTCCCTGCTGGCTGACGAGGGACTTATTGCTGGTGCGGAGTCCGGCGGCCGCCGCACGTTCAGCCTTACCGACGCGGGCCGCAGCTATGTCGAGGACAACCCCGGGATGGCACGGGGAACGTGGGAGTCGATGAGCCAGCAGGGACCCTGCGACGTACCCGCCTTGTTTGCCCATGCCGCCAAGCTCGGCGGCGGCATCGTGCAGATGGCACGGGCCGGCACTCCCGAGCAGATCCAGGCCGCCGAACGACTGCTTGAGCAGACCCGGCGCACGCTGTACCGGATCCTGGCCGACGACAGGGCCGACGACGACGGCGTCGACCTCGACGACGATGGCGCCGACGAGCAGGACGAATAACAGAAAGTAGGCAGGACCGGCCATGGACGATCGCATCCGGATTTCAGACGCCGACCGGGAGCGCGTGACCGCCCGGCTGCGGGACCACTACGCGGAAGGCAGGCTCACCCTCGACGAGCTTGACGAGCGGGTGACTGCAACGCTGAAGGCGAAGACCGCCGGAGAGCTGCACCCGATCATGGCGGACCTGCCCGACCTCGTTCCGGTGCCGCCGCCAGCGCGGCAACGCCCGCAGCCGACCGCCGCGTCGTGGATCGTCCATCGCCGCGGCCCGCGGCTACTGCCGCTTCTGCTGCTCGTGTCACTCGCGGCGCTGCTGATTCCCGGCGGTGGCTGGCTGTTCTTCGCGTTCCTCAAGGCGGCCCTGCTGTTCTGGCTGATGGTCTGCGTTGCCGGGATCGTCCTGGTCGGCGGTCTGCGCCGACGGATACGCCGCGACTGGCAGCCCGGCTCCAGACGCCCGGGCTGGCCCGGCAGCGACCCCCGCCACGGGCGCCAGCACTCACGCTGGTGACAAACGCTGCGCAACCGTCGGCCTTGGTTCGTTTGTGCGCTGCTGGGCGAGTACATCGCCCGCCCGGTGTCCTGCCGCTTCTCGTATGATCCAGGAGGAATAGTCACTCTGGTCCTGGCGGCCTGACCTGGGCGCTGGACCCCCGGCACTTTTGTCGCCCAAAGTATGGATTGCCATCGTTGCTCGTGCTTATGTTTGCCAGCTGAATATGGACGGTACCGGTCAGTTACTGGCGGTGGCGGCAACGCCATGGCCAGCGGCCCGCCCGGTCCAGGCGGCAACCGCCTGGCGACACCGCGCCTTGGCTGCGCGGCGAGCCCCGGTAAATCTCGCATCGCAGGGAGCGGACTGTGGAGACGGTGCGGAGGTTCCCGGCGCGGGATGGCCTGGTGGCAGCCGCACGGGCTGCCTTCGGTCCCAGGCGCCGCATGGTGGGGGTGGAGCGGCTGGCCGGCGGTAGCAAGAAGGGTGTCTACCGCCTGGCTTTTGATGACGGTGCCACCGCGGTCGGCTATGTCTGGGCCGAGGCGGAGAACTACTGGCCCGCGCAGCAGCGAGAAGCCACCGAGAGCGACAGCAACCCGTTCGCGGACGCCTCTGGTGCCGGCCTGTTCCAGGATGGCCATGCGCTGCTGGAAGCTCTAGGTGTCCGAACGCCACGGATCTACGTCGTAGACCGGAGCCAGACGGCGTACCCGGCGGACATCGCTCTGGTGCAAGACGTGCGGGGCGGAACACTGGAGACCCAGCTAGAGCGCGATCTGCCCGGAACGCGCGAGGCAATGACACGGCTCCGTGCTTCGCTGCAAGCCATGCACCAGCATCGGAGCCCATGCATCGGCAAGATCGGCGTAGCTAGCGCCGCCTCCGCCGGCTCCGCCGGCTCCAGCAGTGAGGCCGGCTCCAGCAGCTCGTGCGAACAGATCGTCCTGGACCGCGCTCTGGGTGATCTTGCCGAGGCGTCCACGCGCGTCGCGCGAATAGCAGCCGCGCAGGGCCAGCTGGAGAACAGCACCCGCGAACTTGCCGCCGCCGTGCGCCCGCGGGCCCAGTACCGGCTCATCCACGGCGAACTCGGACCCGATCATGTGCTCATCGACGATCAGGGGCACCCGGTCCTGATCGATATCGAGGGACTCATGTTCTTCGATGTCGAATGGGAACATGCGTTCCTGCAGCTGCGCTTCGGGAACCATTACCCGCAGCTGCACACCAGCGGTCTCGATGACCAGCGACTACGGTTCTACGGACTCGCCTTGCACCTGTCGCTTATCGCGGGTCCGCTGCGTCTTCTGGACGGCGACTTCCCAGACCGCGAGCCAATGCTGAAGATCGCCGAGTTCAACACCGACAAGGCTCTCGCTTACCTCCGCTAGACCTGCCGCGGTCCAATCGGGACCGCTCCTTGGAAGGATCAACCGTCATGACCGGGCACGCCAGCCATACAGTCGCTCCGACCCCCGAAACCGTGACCGACGTGTTCAGCCGGGAGAAGCCACCCGTCCTGGCCGTCGAGCCAGGCGACACCCTTATCGTCAGCTCGCTCGACGCGTCCGGCTATCTCGCCCGGCAGCGCCATCCCGGCGACAACCCACCCAAGATGCTCAGCGCCGCCAGGGGACATTGCCTGACGGGACCCATCGCAGTGACCAGCGCCCAGCCCGGGATGGTGCTCTCGGTGCGGCTCCTGTCGCTCCGACCCGGTGACTGGGGCTGGACCTTGGCCGCTGCCCGCGACAACAGGCTGACCCGCCGGCTCGGCCTCGCCGCAGGACCTCCGTCCTGGCTGCTCTGGGACATTGACGCGGACGGGGGCCAGGCAACCAGCGATCGCGGCTACACCGTCCCGGTGGCGCCATTCCTCGGGGTAATCGGGATGCCCCCGGCCGAGCCAGGCGAGCACTCGACGATCCCGCCCCGCGCCGAAGGCGGGGGCAACATCGACTGCCGGGAACTGGTGGCGGGCGCCACCATTTACCTCCCGGTCACCGTGCCCGGCGCGCTGCTCTGCCTCGGTGACGGCCACGCCGCCCAGGGCGACGGGGAGGTTGGCGGGACCGCGATCGAGTGCC
>OCZU010001935.1_pt1 | contig 13371 bp, 16 predicted proteins | sample 1539001 | NCBI WGS metagenome assembly OCZU01 (sample SAMEA3539306, study PRJEB22396) | soil metagenome | biome: tundra; feature: field; material: soil | place: USA | collected 2010-05 | depth 0.15 m
TGATGCCGAGCTGGTCGCGCAGCCACTGCACGGCCGACCCGGTGACCGCGATCGACCCCTCCAGGGCGTAGATCGGCTTCTTAGCACCGAACTGGTAGCACACCGTGGTGAGCAGCCCGTTCTTGCTGCGCACCAGTTCCTCGCCGGTGTTCAGCAGCATGAAGTTGCCGGTGCCGTAGGTGTTCTTGGCCTCGCCGGGCGCGAAGCACACCTGGCCTACCGTCGCGGCCTGCTGATCGCCGAGGTCACCGGTGAGCGGGACGCCGGTGACCGCGGCCGGCCCGCGGACCTCGCCGTAGCCAGCGGGGTCGGAGGACGGCCGGATCTCCGGCAGCATCGCGCGCGGGATGTTGAAGAAGCCGAGCAGTTCCTCGTCCCAGTCGAGGGTTTCCAGGTTCATCAGCATGGTCCGGCTGGCGTTCGTCACGTCGGTCACGTGCGAGCCGCCATCGGGGCCGCCGGTGAGGTTCCAGATCAGCCAGGAGTCGGTGTTGCCGAAGACGGCGTCGCCGTTCTCAGCGGCCGCGCGCGCCCCGTCCACGTTCTCGAGGATCCACTGGATCTTCCCGCCCGAGAAGTACGTCGCGGGCGGCAGGCCGGCCTTGCGCCGGATCACGTCCCCGCGCTCGTCGCGGTCGAGCGCGCTGGCGATGCGGTCGGTGCGGGTGTCCTGCCAGACGATCGCGTTGTAGTAGGGACGGCCGGTCTTACGGTTCCAGACGACCGTTGTCTCGCGCTGATTGGTGATCCCGAGCGCGGCCAGGTCCGACGGTCCCAGGCCGGCCCCGTTCAGCGCGGTCTGGATCACCGCGGTGGTCCGCTCCCAGATCTCCACCGGGTTGTGCTCGACCCAGCCGGCCTGGGGCAGGATCTGCTCGTGCTCCAGCTGGTGCTTGGCCACCTCGTTTCCCGAGTGATCGAAAAGCATGAACCGGGAACTGGTGGTGCCCTGGTCTACGGCGCCGACGAAATCCGGCATGCACTCCTCCTTGAGTAGCAGATGGGGTGGATCACGGTCATGTGAGTTCTAGCTCCGGGGGGAGCCTCGCCGCGTGGTCGCCGCAGGCTCCCCACCCTGGTCTGCGGCTACGCGCCAGTCCCGGATTCCTCCGGGAGCCGGGACTCTTGGATAGGACCGCTGACCTCCTCCACCATCTTGAGCCTGGCGTGCAGCACGTCACCGATGAAGAGGTCGTAGATGAGCACGCCAAGGACGCCTCCGATGAGGGGGCCGACGATGGGTACCCAGAAGTAGCTGCTGAAGGTGAAGCCCGGCGCGTTGTAGGACCCCGGTAGGGCCACCTTTCCCCACCCGGCGAAGTAGGCGAAGAGCCGGGGCCCGAAATCGCGGGCCGGGTTGATGGCGTACCCCGCGTTCGCGCCGTAGGACATCCCGATCGCGGCCACGGCGAAGCCGATGACCAGGGGCGCCATGTTCGACTGAACGGCCGCGTTCCTGACGTCGATGACCGCCACGACGAACATCAGCAGGAACATCGTGCCGACGATCTGGTCGATCAGCGGCCAGATCATCGCGCCGTGGAAGTAACTGGCCGGGAACGTAGCGAAGATCGAGTACGTCGCCAGCGCGCCTCCCCCGCTCTTCGGGGTCTTCGCGGCGAGGTTGAACGCGTCGATGGCGTTGTGGTACACGAGGAAGACCAGAGCGGCCCCGACGAAACAGCCGGCCACCTGAGCGGCCATGTAGGGCCCGACTTTCGACCAGGCGAACTTGCGCCTGACGGCGAAGGCCAGGGTCACCGCGGGGTTGATGTGAGCCCCGCTCACACCGCCCGCCACCCACACGGCGAACGCGACGGCCAGGGCCCATCCCCAGGTGATCAGCAGCCAGTCACCGGCGGCATTGAAGATCACGGTGGGGCCCGCGGTGCGTCCCGAGCCGGGCAGGGCGGCCACGGCCATGGCCACCACGCCGTCACCGAACGAGATCAGGACAACGCATCCCAGGAACTCCGACAGCAACTCACCGTACAAGCCGGTGATGCGGCCAACCGTGCGGCCCTCGCCCCGCAAAGGGGTGATGTCAGACATAACTATCCTCCGGCCGGGCGATGCCCTGGTTTACGACGCCAACGAAATCCGGCATGCACTCCTCCTCGAGTAGCAGATGGACTGGTTCGTGATCAGACGGCGGGGGGCAAGCACCCGCCCGGGCAAGTACTGGTCCAAGGCCGCCCGATCGCTCATGGGCGCCGAGCCGATTCCTGGCTGAGTGGGGCAGACGAACTGGCTCGTGAGGGTGTGGCCCGGAATCAGCATCGGGCCGACGAGCACGCCGGTCAGCCCGAGGTTGAGCCGGGGCTCCCATGGTTTCGCCGAGGGGACCTGTTCCTGCCCCTCGCCGGGTTGCGTGGACGTGGCCACCAGACGGCCTCCTCGCCGTTTGCGGAATGATCCACTTACTGCCTGCGCTCAAAGTACGACTCGGGGAGCACCGTCGGCAATGCGTCAGCCGGGTAAAGTTTGAGTAAAGTTCGAACGGACACGCCCGGCCGACCTGCGCCGGATAGGCCAGTCCTTCACTCCGGACGGTTCCCCTACGTGGGCGAGCCTGGCCCGGCCGGGCCATGGCTACGCCGGAGCCGTGCCCTACCCGCGCCCGGTTCCCGCGCGGCGCTGAACTGGCCACGGACTCAGCACGATGATCTGCGCGAAGCCGGTTGAGCAGAGGCTGATGGCACTGATGGGCCGGGAACCGTTTGGGTGGCACAGGCCGGGGGACGGTGACGATGTGGCGGAAGGTGCCGGGGGGTGCTCAGGCATGGGCCTTGACGGGCGAGCATCCCCGGCTTATGTTCCATTTGAAATGCTGTTCCACGATACCGAACAGCATTCTGAGCCCGACCGTCGGCGCCGACAGATCCGGGAAGGCACGCCATGAAGAAGCTCATCAACTCACCGGACACCCTGGTGACCGACGCGCTGGCAGGCATGGCCGCCGCGCATCCCTCGCTGGCGGTGGACCTCGAGAACAGGATCATCACCAGGTCCGGCGGGCCGAGCGAGGGCAAAGTCGGCCTGGTATCGGGCGGCGGCTCCGGCCATGAGCCGCTGCACGGCGGTTTCGTCGGCTACGGGATGCTGGACGCCGCGTGCGCGGGCGAGGTGTTCACCTCCCCCGTCCCCGACCAGATGCTCGCGGCGACCAAGGCCGTCAACGGCGGCGCGGGCGTGCTGCATCTGGTGAAGAACTACACGGGAGACGTGCTCAACTTCCAGATGGCCGCCGAACTGGCGGAGGATGAGGACATCGAGGTCGTCTCCGTCGTGATCAACGACGATGTCGCCGTTCAGGACTCCCTCTACACCGCGGGCCGCCGCGGCACAGGGGCGACGGTGTTCGTTGAGAAAATCGCCGGGGCGCTGGCCGAGCGCGGCGCGGCCTTGGCCGAGGTCGCGGCGGTGGCGGCCGAGGTCAACGAGCGCAGCAGGTCTTTCGGTGTCGCCCTGACCTCGTGCACCGTGCCGGCGGCCGGGAAGCCGACGTTCGAACTCGCTGAACACGAGATCGAGCTTGGCATCGGCATCCATGGCGAGCCCGGCCGCACGAGGGCCCCCCTCACGACGGCCCACGAGATCACGGCGACCGCCCTGGACGCGATTGGCGCCGACATGCCCCTGACGGGTGACCTTCTCGTCATGGTCAATGGCATGGGCGGGACCCCGCTGATCGAGCTCTACGGCATCTACAACGAGGTGAGCCGCTACCTGTCCGGGCGCGACGCCCGGATCACCAGCAACCTGGTGGGCAACTACATCACCAGCCTGGAAATGCAGGGATTCTCGGTAACTGTGTGCAGGCTCACCGACACACTTACCGATTTGTGGGACGCGCCAGTGGACACGCCAGGACTGCGGTGGGGACGGTAGAAGTCGACAGCATCGTCCCAGAACCGCAAAGGAGCGCACATGGACGCTGGATTCTTCCGCGCATGGATAGCGGAGATAGCAGCGGTCGTCGAAGCTCAGCGCGACCACCTCACCCAGCTCGACTCGGCGATCGGCGATGCCGATCATGGCATCAACCTGGCCCGCGGCTTTGGCGCCGTCCAGGGGGCGCTCGCGGACGCCGACACGCCCACGCCGGCATCCGTGCTGCTGCTGACCGGCTCGACACTGATCTCTAAGGTGGGCGGCGCGTCCGGCCCGCTGTACGGTACGGCGTTCCGGCGGGCCAGCAAGGCGCTCGGGGACACGCCCGAGGTGGATCTGCCCGCCCTGGCGGCCGCGCTCGAAGCGGCCCTGGCCGGGGTCCAGAAACTCGGCGCGGCCCGCGAGGGCGAGAAGACCATGGTGGACGCGCTGGCCCCGGCCGCCACCGCGTTCAGCAAGGCCGTCGCGGAGGGGGCGTCATCCGGCGACGCCCTCTCCGCGCTCACCGACGCCGCCGACGCCGGGGCACAAGCCACGATCTCGATGCAGGCGCTCAAGGGCCGGGCCAGTTACCTCGGCCCGCGCAGCGTAGGACACGAGGATCCGGGCGCGGCGTCGACCGCGCTGATCCTGCACGCGCTGCGCGATGTCGCGACGGCGCAGGCCGGATGAGCTTGCCCATGCGCTTCAGGGGGCTGCCCGTCTCCGAGGGCACAGCCGCGGGCAGTCTCCATGTTGCCGACTCCAGCACATCGGTCAGCGCCACGCCTGACGAGGTCAGGGCCGCGTTCGCCGCTGTGGCAGCGGAGCGGTTCGCCCTGGCTGAGCGGCTGCGCGGCGCCGGGCGCGATCAGGAAGCAGCCATCATCGAGGTCGGGGCGCTCATCGCGGCCGACCCCGCGCTCGCCGATCCCGCCGTGGCGGCCGTGCGCGGCGGCACCGATGCCGCTACGGCGGTGCGGCAGGTGGCGGAGGCGCAGGCCGCGGTGATCGCGGCCCTGGCCAACCGCGAAATGGCCGAACGGGCCGGCGACGTCCGGCAGGTCGGGCACGCCGTCCTTGACCGCCTCAGCCGGACCGGCGCCGCGCCGCGCCCGGCCGGCGACTTCATCCTGATCCGCCGCGAGGTGAGCCCGGCCGACCTGATCGAGCTAGCCGAGGCGGGCCTGGTGGGCGCGGTTTCGGTGGCTGGCGGCGCGAGCTCACACGCGGCGATCATCGCGCGCGGCCTCGGCGTGCCGATGATCGCTGGAACCGACCCCGCGGTCCTGGCGGCACCGGCCGGCCAGCTGGCCATTGTGGATGGTAATAAGGGTGAGCTCATCGTCGGCCCCAGCGCCACGCAGCGTTCCGCCGCGGCAGCGGGCAGCGGCGCCGGCGAGCAGGAGCCACGGCCCGGCGGGCCGGCCCGGACCGCGGATGGGCGCGAGATCACCGTCCTGTGCAACGTTGCCTCGGTGGCCGAGACCCGGCGCGGGCTGGCCGCGGGTGCCACCGGGGTCGGGCTGCTCCGCACCGAGATCCCCTATGCCGAGGCGCTGGCCTGGCCCACGCTGGCCGAGCAGAGATCCCAGCTGACCCCGATACTCAGCCTGCTCACCGCCCGGATCGCCACGGTCCGGCTGCTCGACTTCTCCGGGGACAAGATCCCTCCGTTCCTCCGCGGCGAGCCGCCCGGCAGCCCTTCAGGTGGCCTGGCGGCGCTACTCGCGGACCGGACGGCACTCGCCGATCAGCTCCGTGCCGTGCTCGAGGCCGGCCGCGGCAGCGAGCTGGCGGTCCTGATTCCGATGGTCAGCTCGCTCAGTGAGGTGAGCCGGGTGCGGGACGTGCTCAGCCGGGTCGCCGCCGCACTCGGCGCTGACCGGCCGCGGCTCGGGATCATGGTGGAGTTGCAGGCCACCGCGGCCATGGCCGATACGTTCGCGCCCGCCGTCGACTTCTTCTCGATCGGGACCAACGACCTGACCGGTGAGGTGCTCGGGCTGGACCGGCGTGATCCGGCGGCGAAGCCGGCTCTCGCCGCGCATCCGCGGGTGCTGGCCCTGATCGCGCGGGTCGCCGACGCGGGCCGGCGGGCCAGCATCCCGGTCTCGGTCTGCGGCGACTCGGCGGCCGACCCGCTGGTTCTCCCGCTGCTCCTCGGCCTCGGCGTGAACACGCTCAGTGTCCCGGCCGCGCGGGTGCAGCGGGTCAGGTCCTGGCTCCTGGGCCTGGACACTCCGGCGTGCGCGGCCCTGGCCGCCGAGGCGCTGCGCGCCTCCACCGCGGACGAGGTGTGGAAACTGGTTCCGCCGCTATGACCTCAGCTGAGCACGGAGAGCACGGATCCGCTGCGGCCTGCACCGAGATCCCTCGACACGGACCGGGCGGACTCGACCACGGCGCGCGCGAGTTCCTCCCTCGCGGACGGCGCCAGCAGCCGCTCGACCGGTCCGACCAGGCCAATCGAGCCAGCGACACCACCCTCCCGGTTGACGATGGGCGCGGCCACCCCCGCATCGCCGACCGTGGCCTCCTGGTCCTCCACCGCGTAACCCCGCCTGCGGACCTGGGCCAGGGCCTGGCCCAGCGCCGCCCTCTTCGTCTTGGTCCGGCCGGTCAGCGGGGCCAGGTCACCGGCCATCGCGCGGGCGGCTTCCGCCGCTGGCAGGTGCGCTACGATCGCATGCCCGAGCGCGCACGCATGCCAGGGGATGGCGGCTCCTACCTCCAGGATCTGCACCGTATTGTCGGGCCGGAACACGTGATGCAGCACGATCACTCGCGAGCCGGACAGGGTAGCGACCCAGACCGCCTCGTTCGCCCGCTGGGCGAGGGCTTCGGCCCACAACAGCGACCTGGCCCGCAGTTCGGAGCCGTCCAGGTAGGCGTTGCCGAGCTGGAGGACGCCGGGGCCGAGGCTGTACTTGCCAGTGGACGGGTCCTGGGCCACGAGATCGTGCTTCACCAGGGTGCGCAGCAACCCGTAGACGGTCGGCTTGGCCAGCCCGACCCGCTCGGCGATCTCGGTCACGCCCAGGCGCGGCGTCCCGGACCCGAGGGCGCCGAGAATCGCGGCCGCCCGCTCCACAGACTGGATCATGGAGTCCTTTCGGTAATGTCGAACACCATTCAGGATAGAGCATGAGTGACAGAGCGAAGGTTGGGATCGTCCTCGTCTCGCATAGCGCCGCGCTGGCCGAGGGCACGGCCGAACTCGCCGGGCAGATCGGCGGCGGGACAGTGATCATCGCCACCGCCGGCGGGACGGACGACGGCCGCATCGGGACCAGCATCGCCAAGGTCGAGCGCGCGCTCAGGCTCGCCGACGGCGGCGTCGGCGTCGTGATCCTGCCCGACCTCGGCAGCTCGGTGCTCACCGTCCGCGCACTGCTCGCCGAACCGGAGGATCTCCCCGAGCCGATCGCCGTCGCGGATGGCCCGTTCGTGGAGGGCGCGGTGGCGGCCACGGTCACCGCGGCCGCTGGCGGCGACATCAAGGCGGTTCTGGGCGCGGCCGAGGAGGCACGTCATGCCAGAAAGCTGTGAGGCAACGGTCACGCTGACCGGTGACCTGCATGCCCGGCCGGCCGGCGCGCTGGCCATGGCGGCGGCGAAGTTCGAGTCCGCCGTCGAGCTGACCGCAGGCACGGGCCGGGCCGACGGCAAGAGCGTGCTGGCCATCATGGGGCTCGGCGCGGCCGGCGGCCAGGAGGTCACCGTCCGCGCCACCGGCCCCGACGCACGAGAGGCCGTCGCCGCCCTGATCGACATCCTCACCGAGGCGACCAGGGTCGGGAGCTGATGAGCTGCTGGCGCGTGGCCCGGCGGCGGCCCGGCCGGGCTCGTGATCATTGCCAGGGCCGGGCGGCACGGCTCTCCCAGTAGGCGCCGGGCGGCTCGGCCAGGTCCAGCTGCGGCAGGTCACCGACGGATAGCGCGGTCAGGTTGGTCTGCAGCTGCCGGGCGGTGACGGCCCCGGAGAGCACGACGCTGGCCCAGGGGTTGGCGAGCGCGGCGGCGATCGCGATCGCGTCGGCCGTGACACCGCGGGCGGCAGCGAGGACGGCCAGCTCGGACGCCGCCCCGGCCAGGCCCGTGCCGGAGGCCCCGGCCAGGCCAGTGCCGGAGGCCAGCCGCCCGTTGGCCAGGGCCTCTTTGATCAGGATCGTCCATCCGGCGGCGGCCGCCTCGGCCGCGGCCGGAGCGACGGACGGCTCCAGGAGGTTCCAGGTGACCTGAGCGACGGTGAACAGCGGCCGCCCGTCGACGGTGGCCTGCATTGCCCGCCGGAGGGCATCGGCCTGGCCGGGGCCGCTGGTCGTCAGGCCGATGATCACGCCCTCGGCGCGCAGCCGGGCCAGCGCGGCCAGCAGCCCGCGGTCGTCCAGCAGCCCGGATTCGGGTGTCAGGGAATGCACCTGATAGAGCGCCAGCCGGTCGCCGAGCGCGGCCCGGGTCTGTGCCAGCTGGGCGGTGAACATGGCCAGCGTGTGTTCTTTGACTTCCTGCCGGTCCGCGTCCAATTGCCAGCCGCCGGTGTAGCGGTAGCCCCACTTGGACCCGCAGACCGCGTCGGCGTAGCCCCGGGCGGCCAGCCAGCCGCCGAGGAACTCCTCGGCCTTGCCGTAGGACCGGGCGGCGTCGAAGTACCTGATCCCAGAGTCATAGGCGGCGTCCAGCATCGAGAAGGTGCGGGCCCGCAGGCCGTCGACGCTGCGGTCCGGCAGATCATCCTCCCGGCCGCCGGTGATATACGCGGGGCGGCCGAGCGCCGCCAGGCCCAGGCCGATCCGCGAGACCACCGGTCCTCCGGGCGCCAGGGTCGTCAGTCGCACGCTTCCAGTCCAGTACTCGCAGGACACCGTGAGCGTCCTCGCCCTCACGGCGCTGTCGATGGTACCGCCCGGGGCTGGCCGGGAAGATATCCGGACCACTTGACCGGGCACCGGATCTCTTTGACCTGGCACCGGATCCACTTGACCGGGCACCTGATCCTCACTATGTTTAACATATTCGCTAATTAACGACATGGTTAAGCCAGAACTGGTTAAGGACGATGGCTACTGATCAGCTCAGCGTCACCTTCGCGGCGCTGGCGGACCCCACCCGCCGGGCGATCCTGGCGCGGCTGACAGAGGGCGAGGCGAACGTCTCCGAACTCGCCGCGCCGTTCTCCATCAGCCTGCCGGCGATCTCACGGCACCTGAAGGTTCTCGAACGTGCCGGGCTGATCTCCCGTGGCCGCTCGGCCCAGTGGCGCTCCAGCAGGCTCCAGGCCGAGCCGCTGCGGGATGCCACCGCCTGGATGGAGCGCTACCGGCAGTTCTGGGACGCCAACTTCGACCGGCTCGACGCCCATCTGCAGCGGATACAGCAGGCGGCACAGGCAGACCAACAGCAACGCAGAGAAGGGACAACGCCATGACGCACCCGGCGAAGGACAACGAACTGGTGATCACCCGGATCTTCGACGCCCCGCGTGAACTCGTCTACCGGGCCTTCACCGATCCTGACCAGCTCGCGCAGTGGTTCGGCCCGGTTGGATTCTCCGTGCCGAGGGACACCGTCGAGATCGATGCGCGGGTCGGCGGCCAGTACAAGTTCGTGATGGTCAGCGATGACGACCCCAGCATGGCGCCCCCGGTCAACGCGACGTTCACCGAGGTGGTCGAGAACGAACTGCTGGCCGGCTCCGAGGAATTTGTGGGCGTCGCTGGCATGCAGGAGCCCGGCACCATGTACCTGCGGCTCGAGTTCCATGACGAGGGTGGCAAGACCCGCCTGGTCCTCCGGCAGGGCCCCTACGCCCAGGAGATGGAAGGCATGGCGCGTGAGGGCTGGCTCAGTTCGTTCACCAAGCTCGACACGCTGCTCGCGGCCTGACGAATACGGGGCCCTCGGCCGGGTGGCTCACTCGGCTCACTGCTCGCGGCCACTTTACCTACCGCGCCTACCGGCTGTCCTGGAATGGCGGCTGAGCACCCGCTCGTGGTGACATCCTGACGCGATGACAGATTCGAGTACCAGCCTGCCGTGGCGGTTCGATGACCTGCGCGCGCTCGTGATCAACTGCACCCTCAAGCGGTCCCCCGAGCGCAGTCACACGCAGGGGCTCATCGACCGCAGCCGAGCGATCATGGAAAAGAACGGCGTCGCCGTCGACGTGCTGCGAGCGGTCGACCATGACATCGCTACCGGCGTGTGGCCGGACATGAGCGAGCACGGCTGGCCTTCCGACGACTGGCCGGCCATCTACCAGCAGGTGCTGGCGGCCGACATCCTGGTGCTCGCGGGCCCGATCTGGCTTGGCGACAACAGTTCGGTGATGAAGCAGGTCATCGAGCGGCTCTACGCGTGCTCGCACCTGCTCAACGAGGCCGGCCAGTACGCCTACTACGGCCGTGTCGGGGGCTGCCTGATCACCGGCAACGAGGACGGCGTCAAGCACTGCGCGATGAACATCCTTTACAGCCTCCAGCACCTCGGCTACACCATCCCGCCGCAGGCCGACGCCGGCTGGATCGGCGAGGCCGGCCCCGGGCCGTCCTACCTGGACCCGGGCTCCGGAGGGCCGGACAACGACTTCACCAACCGCAACGCGACGTTCATGACCTGGAACCTCCTGCACCTGGCCCGGATCCTCAAAGACGCCGGCGGCATCCCGGCCCACGGAAACCAGCGCTCCGAATGGGATGCCGGCTGCCGTTTCGACTTCGACAACCCGGACTACCGCTAACCGCCGTCCGGGCCGTCTCCAGGTCCAGTCCCGCCTGCCTGCCTCGGTGACGGCCCAGGGGTTGCCTGACGCGTTAGTAGTGGCTAACGTGTCGACGTGCCTGACCTGGTGGCTGCGCTAGCCGAACCGAACCGGCGCCGCCTGCTGCAGCTGCTGGGCCACGGCGAACAGACGGTGACCGTACTGGCCAGCCATTTCGCGGTGAGCCGGTCGGCGATCTCGCAGCATCTTGGCGTGCTGGCCCAGGCCGGGCTGGTCGCGAGCAGACGCGAAGGAAGGTTCCAGCACTACCGCCTGAACCCCGAGGGCATGGCGGCTCTGCGCGGCGAGCTCGATTCGTTCTGGACGCGTGAGCTTGACCAGCTGGTCCGCGATGCGCTCGACATCAGCCATGCATCCGGTGCCGAAGGAGTCCAGTGATGCCGTTCGAGAAGTCCGTGACCGTGCCGCTCAGCCCCGGCGAGACCTTCGATTTGATCACTCAGCCGGACCGGCTGCGCCGCTGGCAGGCCGTGACCGCGCGGGTCGACCTGCGGGCGGGCGGTGAGTACCGGTGGACCATCGTCCCTGGCCATTCGGCTCGCGGAACCTTCACCGAGGTGGAGCCAGGCCAGCGGGTTGTCTTCACGTGGGGCTGGGAAGGAGACGCCGACCTGCCGCCAGGGGCGTCCACCGTGACCATCACGCTGGAGCCAACGGAGGGCGGGACGATAGTCCGGCTGGTTCACGAGGAGCTGACCGACGAGCAGGCCGCCAGCCACGGCCAGGGCTGGTCCCACTACCTCGACCGGCTGGTCCAGGCCGCCACCACGGGTGACGCCGGGACCGATGACTGGATGGCGCCGGAAGAACTCGATGCCATCAAGGCCGCCGAGGCGGCCCTGGCCATCTGCCAGCTCGCGCTGCGCGGCGTCGCGGAAGCCGACTACGGCAGCCCCACCATCTGCCCCGAGTTCACCATCACGCAGCTGACCGATCACCTCATCGGATCGGTCACTGCTCTGGGCGGCGCCGCCGGGGCTGAGTTCCCCGGCACTGCCACGGGCACCCTTGAGGCACGGCTCGCCGAAGCGGCCCAGGCGGCAATGGAAGCATGGAACGCCCGCGGTGCCGACAGCACCGTCAAGGTTGGGCCAAGCGAGATGCCCGCCCCTACCGTCCTGGGTATTCTCTCGATCGAGTTCCTGGTGCACGCATGGGACTTCGCCCAGGCCACCGGTCAGCAGATCACCGTGTCCGACGAACTCAGCGCGCACGTTCTGGGCGCTGCCCACACCATCATCACCCCAGCAGGCCGGGCCAGCGTTGGCTTCGATGACCCAGTCGAGCCCGGCCCGGACGCCCAGGCCCTGGACCGCCTGATCGCCTTCACCGGCCGCTCCGCATAGCCGGTCCGCATCTCCATAAAACGCGCACCATATATATAGGGAGAAAGTCATGCCGGTACGCACGTCCTATGCTCAGGGCACACCGAACTGGGTGGACCTGCAGACCACCGACCAGGACGCCGCGAAGGCCTTCTACGCCGGGCTGTTCGGCTGGACCTACGACGACCAGCCGATGCCGGAAGGCGCGGTGTACTCCATGGCCAAGCTCGGCGAGGAGCACGTCGCCGCGATCGCACCCCAGTCACCAGAACTGGCGGCCGCGGGTGCGCCGCCGATGTGGAACACCTACCTCGCCGTCGACTCGGTCGACGACGTGGCCGCCAGGGTCGAAGCGGCTGGCGGCCAGGTCGCGATGGCGCCGTTCGACGTGATGGACGCCGGCCGGATGGCGTTCGTCCTCGACCCGAGTGGTGCGGCCGTGGCGTTCTGGCAGGCGGGCCTGCACATCGGCGCGTCGCTGGTCAACGAGCCAGGAACGATTACCTGGAACGAGCTGATCACCGCCGACCCGGCCGCCGCCGCGTTCTACGAGCAGGTACTCGGCCTCACCACGTCCGTCATGGACATGGGGGACGGTGAGTACACGATGTTCGAAGCGAACGGCCAGCAGGTCGGGGGCACCATGGCGCCGCAGATGCCGGGCACGCCGAACCACTGGCACGTGTACTTCGCCGTCGCGGACGCCGACGCCTCCGTGGCGAAGATCACCGAACTCGGTGGCTCGGTCCTGGCTGAGCCGTTCGACACCCCGGTCGGCCGCATCGCAGTGGCGGCTGACCCGCAGGGCAGCGTGTTCAGCATCATCCAGCTCGCAGGCCAGCCCGCCTAGCCCGGGAAGGGAGCGGACGCCCATGGAGATCCCGAAGCCCAGCGAGGAAGACAAGCGGTTCTTCCGATCCCTGATCCCGGACGACCCAGCGGTCGAGATCAAGCCGATGTTCGGCAATCTCGGCGCCTTCGTGCACGGGAACATTTTCGCGGGACTGTTCGGGCCCGCCGTGGGCGTCCGGCTCGACGACGCCGCCCGCGAGGAACTGGCTGCGAGAGAAGGGTCCGGGCCCTTCGGGCCGGCCGAACGCCCGATGGGCGGATACACCAGCCTGCCCGCCGCCTGGCGCAGCACGCCAGACCTCGCCGCACACTGGGTCGACAGGGCCCTGTCACACGTCAGCTCGCTGCCGCCGAAAGTCAAGAAACCAAAACGAGCTAAGGCATAGGGGGAACGGCTGCTCGGCGCCGTGCCCGCAGCCGCTGCCAGCGTTGGGCTGGTCGATCTGCGCTGACCGGGTCACCCGTGGGGGGTGGGGCGTGGTGTGCGGTGGCTTGGTGGACTGGGCCGGGAGTGATCACACCGGCAGAAGGAGACCA
>OCZU010001936.1_pt1 | contig 13368 bp, 12 predicted proteins | sample 1539001 | NCBI WGS metagenome assembly OCZU01 (sample SAMEA3539306, study PRJEB22396) | soil metagenome | biome: tundra; feature: field; material: soil | place: USA | collected 2010-05 | depth 0.15 m
ATCCGCGAGTGCGTTTCGTCGCGCGCCCGGCACACTCGCACCCCCGATTGGGCCAGTTCGTCGCATCCGTCTTGAGGGTGTCATCGCCGGTGCCTAGGATGCATTCTGCCAAGCGCGACAAACGACACACGAGGACGCGGTATCCAGAAAAATCTTGAATCCGGATGCGCTACTCACTGCGTCCAAGGAAATAGCAGCAGGCAAGCGAACCCAGGAGAATGAAGATGAACCGCTACCAGATCTCGAGCCCACGCAAAGCCTTCGCCATCGCTTCCGTTGCCATGACTGCGATCACGATCGGTCTCGCGATAATCGTCCCTGCGAAGATGCAATCCGACGCCGGCGACCTGGAGGCGATGGCGTCCTCCACGCTGACCTCACCTGTGCCGGTTGGGGTCGTACCTGAGCGCCTGCGGGTCGACGTGGTCGGAACGCGTGAGCCGGAGTTCGCAGCCCAGGAAATTCGGACTGTCTTACCCAAGCGCAAGCAAGACAGCTAAGCAAAACGTTGTTCGTGCAGTCGGGCGCTTTCCCCCAGGCGCGCGATTGCAGAAGGGCCGGACGCCTTGCGTTCCGGCCCTTCGTCTTTCGGCCCCCCAAGATCAATTTGGCCGCTGAGGCGAGCCGCCGGCCGGAAGCCTCTTTCGTGCCACCTAGTGGATCAGCGGAATCGCCGAGGCAACGTCGTACGCCTGAACTGCGCGAATCTTGCTTTCGAGTTGCAGATAGCGGGCCGCTTTCTTCGGTGGGAGGATTCGTGTCGGCAAACCCCGCATCAAGCGATTGTGCAGCGACCGCCGTGACTTGAGCTCCGCTTCGTCCGCCGCAATCAGCTCGTTGGCGAGACTCCTCGCGTACAAGTCCGAGAAGGGCTTATCCGACGCGATCAGCACCTCGAGGGCAACATTTCGGCGCCGGTTCGCCAGATCAATGTCCCGCTGATAAGCGTCGTAAAGCGGCCAGAACCTCTTTGCCTCGGCGTCGGAGAGCGCCAGCACCGACGCTACGTAGGCCTTCTTGTCGACCCGGACCGCGTTGCGCAGCGCCCGCATGTCGGTCGCATCGGCTGCGGTGCCTTCAGCGATCGCCATCGGCGCCGCAAGCAGCGACCAGACGTACACCGTGGCTGTGAGATATTTTTTCATCATGTTCCCTGATTTCGGATGACGAGGCGGTTGCTCGGACTCTGATTCCAGCGCGTCTTTTAGCACATTTGACCGCCGCAAGGTTTGCTCAGTATTCTATCCTCCCACGCCTAGCGCGTGAGGGGCAATAGTGTTCGTCTCCGCGCTGTCTCCGCGCGCGTGACCGCTGCGATTGACCAGAATTGCATTGGGCTTCGCACCAGATCACTTGTTCGCCGCCCCGCCGGCACGCATCAGTGCCGATGATGTCTTTGCGTTCAATGACGATATGAAGCAGTACCTGAGTACCCATATCGCGAGCCAATTTCGCTCCAAAGATCGGCAGCGGGCCCTCATTGACGCGCTCTACAGCAAGAACCAGCTCAAGCTCACCTACGACGCGGAGATGACCCGGAATGCGCCGCAGACATTCGCCGCAAGAGCCGGCAATTGTCTGTCCCTGGTCATCATGACTGCCGCGTTCGCGAAGGAGATCGGTGTCCCGATCCGGTACCAGATGGTGCTTGGAGATGCGGTGTGGAGCCGCAGCGGCGGCATGTATTTCTCGATCTCTCACGTCAACCTGACGCTGGGGGCATTACAAGGCGGTCGCATATTCGATAACCAGAGCGCCCCGCTGACGATTGATTTTCTTCCGGGGGAAGATATCCGTGGGCAACGAATACGCGTTGTCACCGAGGAAACCATCGTCGCGATGTTTCAGTGCGCGTTATCGCCAGTGAGCGATGAGCCCGTTGTCGCCGCGCCAGCGATTCCGACCCTCCTGGCCATTGCCCGTCAGAGGCCCCCCGCCGCGTATATTTCGATACACGTGGCCGCTCCCGGCTGTGAGCGGATTCGTTTCCCATAAGTGTAGAGTGGCACGACAACAGCGCACGAAAATTGAGTAATCTAAGCGCAGGATTCTCTCGAACGCCCTTGGGCTGTCAATTGGAGTGCGGCAGGGAGCGCCCGCGTTTCAACCCTGCCTTTCTCATTGGTCCGCAAGCTCGGGGCCCGGCTTCCTGAGGATTGTGGCAGGCCTGGTGCCGGCGCGAGCAAGTGCAATCCTTGACCGAGGCCGATTGACTTGGCTTTTCAAACTGAAATCGCAATGAAAAAAACTGGCCGTAACGATCCGTGCCCTTGTGGCAGCGGCAAGAGATACAAGAATTGCTGTATCCAGTCCGAGGGCGTTCAGGCTGTTGGTGAGCGCGGGGCGCAGTCGATCCCCGCCACAATCCAGACGGCAATGAAGCACCTGCAGTCGGGGCGCTTGCCGCAAGCCGAAGCTTGCTGTCGGCAAGTCCTGCAAATTGCTCCGAATCACCCCGATGCCTTGCACCTATTGGGATTGATCGCATATCAAGTAGGGAAAAACGAGATTGCCGTTGAACTCATTAACAGGGCGATCAACATAAAATCGTCCAATTCCGACTATCACCTCAACCTCGGCAACGCGCTGCAGGCTCAAGGCAAACTGGAGGAAGCCGTAGCGTCCTACCACAAAGCGCTTCGGATCGAGCCGGATTTAGCAGAGGCCCACAACAACCTGGGAACGGTACGCCAGCGGCAGGGCAACCTGGACGAGGCGGTCGCCAGCTATCGTAAGGCGCTTGCATTCAAACCAGAATCTTCGGACCTGCACTACAACCTTGGGAACGCGCTCAAGGACCAAGGCAAGCTGGATGAAGCGATCGGCTCCTATTACAAGGCACTCTCGTTCGAACCGGATCGTGTCGTGGCGCACAACAACGTGGGAACGGTGCTCCAGCAGCAGGGCAAACTGGAGGAGGCGTTCGCCCGCTACGCCAAGGCGCTCGCGTTCAAGCCGGATTACGCGGAGGCACACTACAACATGGGTCTCCTGCTCCAGGTTCAAGGCAAACTGGATGCAGCGATTGCTTGCTACGACAAGGCAATCAGGTTCAAGCCGGATTATCCCGAGGCATACAACGATCTCGGGAATGCGCTCGCGACCCAAGGCAAGCTGGACAAGGCCATCGCCAGCTACGGCAAGGCGCTCTCGTTCAAGCCGGATTTTGCGGAGGCACTCAACAACCTCGGCAATGCGCTCAATGAGCGCGGACTGGTCAATGTGGCGCTGGACAGTGTCCGGCGCGCGCTCGAACTGAAGGAAGCGGGCGAATTCAAGACCAGTTTTGTTCGGTGCGTCAGGAACATCGATTTCGTTCAGGTCGATGCGGATCTTCGACGCCTCGTAACCCGCGCGCTGTCCGAGCCCTGGGCTAGGCCAGGTGACCTGGTGGACGTGAGCATCAGGCTCATTATGCTGGACCGAAACATCAGGGAATGCGTCGAGCGCGCGACGAGTGCGTGGCCGACCCGACTGGCCGGCCAGGAGTTGTTTGGGCCTGCCGGCCTCGCCGCCCTGTGCGCCGATCTGTTGCTTCGCTCCCTGCTGGAAAACGCCCATGTGTGTGAGATGCCACTGGAGCGGTTTCTCACCATGGTCCGGCACGCCATGCTCGACACCGCCGCGGAGGCGGCCATCGGCGCTGATGCGGAGGGCAAGACCCTCGCCTTCTATTGCGCGGTAGCACGACAATGCTTTGTCAATGAATTCGTCTTTTCCTACACCGATGAGGAATTCGACCGTGCGCGGGCGCTACGCGAGAGGCTTGTTGCCGACCTGCAGGCCGGAAAGGCCGTTCCCACGTTATGGCCGGTGGCTGTTGCCGCTTACTTTCCGCTGCTGTCTCTGCCCTGCGCCGACACTCTGCAGGATCGATCTTGGCCCGAATCGGTTCGCGCCCTGCTCGTGCAGCAGATCGCGGAACCCTTGGAAGAGCAGCGTTACCGCGACGGCATGCGTAGGCTGACCACGGTGGCAGATGGCGTGTCGCGCCGGGTACGGCAACAGTACGAGGAAAATCCCTATCCGCGGTGGATCAAATTGCCGCGCGCGGAAAAAGCTCGTTCCCTCGAAAGTTATCTACGTCACCAATTTCCCTTCGCGTCGTTTCGCCCCACCCCCAAGGGCGGCGCCATCGATATCTTGATCGCAGGATGCGGTACCGGTCAGGAATCGATTGAAACAGCGCAGCAATTCCCTGAGGCTCAGGTGCTTGCGGTCGACTTGAGCCTATCGAGTCTTAGCTATGCCAAAAGAAAGACGAATGAGCGCGGCCTGAAGAATGTCGAGTATGCACAGGCCGACATCACGCAGCTCGGGTCGCTCGGCCGCATGTTCGACATCATCGTCTCGGTCGGCGTGCTGCACCATCTGGCCGACCCGATGGCCGGATTGCGCGAGCTCGTCTCGCTGCTTCGCCCGGGCGGATTGATGCTTTTGGGCCTGTATAGCGAACGCGCGCGGCAATCGGTCATCGCCGCAAGAAGGTTCATTGCGGAACGGGGATATGCCTCGACCGCAGCGGATATTCGCCGCTGCCGCCAAGATCTCATGGCGTTGGAAAGCGGCGGATTGTTCAAGCAACTGACGTCATTCAGAGATTTTTATGCGACCAGTGAATGTCGCGATTTGCTATTTCACGTTCAGGAGGATCGCCTTACGCTGCCCCAAATCAAGGCCATGCTGAGCGACCTTGATCTGGATTTCATCGGATTCCTGCTGGAACCCCAGCTCGTCCACAGGTACAAGGAATGCTTCCCGGAAGACATACCTCTGACCAACCTGGACTACTGGAACGACTTCGAGACCCGGTTTCCCCAGACGTTTATTGGCTCGTATGTGTTCTGGGTGCAGAAGGGTAACTAACTAGCGGGAGCCCATGACCTTCGACGGAGATTGCCCGCGCGACGGTCCGTGGGTCAGGTAGGCACGCACCTCCTAATTCGCTCACGATCGCTACGCGCGCTGCGTCGATCGGCGATACTCTATTTGATCAAGGGAATCGTCGCCGCGATGTCGTAGGCTTGAATAGCACGGATTTTTGACTCGAGCTGCAGGTAGCGCGCCGCCTTTTTCGGCTCCAACGCCCTCATCACGCGGTTGTGGAGCGTTCGCCGGGCTTTGATTTCCTCCTCGTCGGCGGCGATGAATTCGTTCGCGAGAGACCTGGCATAGGGGTCAGACAGCGGCCTGTCCAAGGAAACAAGATTGATGGCGATCAAGGTGCGCCGTTGATTGGCGGCGTCGAGACTTCGCTGGTAGGTATCGTAGAGCGGTCAGAACTTCTTCGCCTCGGCGTAGGTCAGTTGAAGCGTCGATGCCCACGAAGGCCTTCTTGTCGGTACGGACTGCCGTGCGCAGCGCTTGCATGTCGATCACGTCGGCAGTACTGCCTTCGGCCCAGGCCAACGGCGCCGCGAGCGCCGCCGCTGCGAACAGGATGGCGGCCAGGTTTTTCTTCATTGGTTTTCCCTTGATGTCGGTTACGGTCAATGCAAGGCTGCGCATTCCAAATCGACTGCCCGGCGGCCGGAACAGCAGCGGCGGCGAGGCGAAGCATCGGCGTCCGGAAGGACGGCCACGCGGTTTTGCCCGTTTGGGACGCCAGTAGCCGCCCTCGGGTCATCGAGCTTGCGGCTGCCAGCGTCTGTTTTTAGCACATTTCCTGCCGCCATTGCAGGAGCAGGTCAATTGGGGGCCGGCAGAATCTTTCATTTTGATACATCTGGTTTGGAACCCGCGGTCCTTGTCCTGGCTCGAACGCAAGAGCGATCGATTCTGCGCATCGAGCACCCTGCGGTGGCCCGTGCCCGCCGTTCGCGCCCTTGCCAGAGGACAGCTGGGTAGCGAGTGCCGAAACAGCGGTGCCACAATGGTGGGGCAAGCATCCTCGGTCCGAACGGAGTAGTCTTCCCCATGCGCTGCTCGCGCTCATGCGGCGGAAGGGGCCCATGGGGGTTTCGGTCCGGATGGCGTCCCTTAAAACGCAGGTTTTGCAGCGCACTGTTTGATGGAATGTTACCCGGTTGGGTACTGTTTTGCTTGAGTGAGTACTGATCACATGAAAGGACCCAAGACATGACCAAAACTTTGATTCATGTTGCCGTCGCCGCCGCCACGTTGGTGGTTGCGGGCTGCCAAACCTGGGGTCCCACTTGGAGCGAGGTCTCCAACCGACGCTACTACAACACGACCACGATGTACCTGCGGCCGGCGATCATCGAGCGCATCGACGATCAGGCGGCCTTCGCGCAAATGCCGATCAAGGTCGACCCCGGAAAGCACGTGATCCTGGTGCAGGGCCCATACCAGCAGCCTGGTGGCGGCTTTCTGAAGACGATCACGGTCGACATGGAGCCGTGCAAGCGTTACTACATCAATGCTCAGTTCGTCAACAACGTCACACCGGACTTCGAGCCGGTGGTGAGCTACGTCGAGGACCTCACTGGGTGTGGTGAGCGGGTGGCGGCAAAGTAAGCGCAAGCCGTGCCGCTGGCGTCGAGCGATCGGCACACGCATCTGCAGCACGCTTGAGGCAAAGTGCTGATATGGCTTCCGTTGTCAAAGAGGACGCAACGATTTCTGCTTTCCCAGCATCGTAGAGACGAGCTGACTCGATAGGCGAGGCGACGGGCTCATCTGTGACGACGGTCGATCAAGCTGATATGCGGGCGTTGGTTAGCCGCCAGACTGTTCTGCGTCACGGAGCTGCCTCGCTCTAGGCTCTGGGGTGTCGCAGCGATTGCGATCCAATAACACTTCCCGAGGATTCTCCAACCGCAAGCGCGTCACCTCACCTATCGAGTCGAAGTCAGGGGTATTGGTGCGGGGCCTCCTTCTGAATTGGTTGAGTTGCGCAGTTCAGAGCGGCTTGACTTGCCGCGCAATAGCCCACACGAAGCCGGCCAGCTCGCTGGCGATCGCCACCACGATCTTGTTGCGGTTCAGCCTGCGTGCAGCGAGTTTGCGGAATCGCGTGCACAGGCCTAACTGGGCTTTCCAGGCGATGTCTACCGCGGCCTGGGGCAGTTCCGTTTGTCGTCGCGCGATGATCGGACTCACCTTAGCGGCGTGTTGATAGGCCCAGGCCGCTTCCACCAGCGCGCGCCGGGCAGAGCTGTTGCCTGCTTTGGTGATCGCGCCTTGATGGCGACGCTCACCCGAGGGGTCTTCACTGGGGATCAGCCCGAGATAGCCCATGAGTTGGCGCGGGTGGCCAAAGCGCGAGAGATCGCCGAGCTCGGCCACGATACGCACCGCATGGAGGAATTGAATGCCACGACAAGCCTGCAGCGCGGCCACCCCTGAGCGCCAGCGCCAGTGCGCGAGTTCCTGCTCGATGCATTGGCTGAGCCGCTGCAGCCGCGCCGTCGCCTCCTCGACCGTCTGTACGTACTCTTCAATCGCGATGCGCTGGGCGGGCTCGGGCAGCTTCAGGCCCGCAATCCAGCGTCGATGCGCCGCCGTCCATGCACTCTTGCCCGCGTAGCGCACGTCGTTACGTAGCAGCAGCGCCGTCAACCGATGACGCGCCTGGCGCTGTAAATCGCTACCGCGTCTTCCCGGGTGCGTACCAGATCACGCATCGCCTCATCCTGCACATTGGGCACATAGATCGGGGTGAGCTCGCCCGCACGCGCCAACCCGGCCAACTTCAGGCTGTCGCGGCGGTCAGTCTTGATCCGATCGCGCACCCGCCACGGCGTATTCGACGGTGCTACCACCCAACAGGCATGGCCGCGGGCGGTCAAGGTGCGATAGATCCCAAAGCCGCAGGGTCCCGCCTCGTAGATGAACGCCAACTTCCCGCCCAGTGATTCGAGCTTACGCACCGCCCGCCCAAGCGCATTCATGTCGCCGCCGATTTGCCCATAGTGCCGGATCGCCACCTTCCTCGGCAACCGCGAGATCGATCGATTCCTTATGCACATCCATCCCGACAAACAACTTGCTAGACTTCTGACCCATGGCCTGCCTCCTGTTTTTTGCGGTCGATGCCTTCGTGCTCAACGTGTGGATTGCGTGGCTCGCCACGCAATCCACGATACCGAGGAGGCAGGCCTCCCGCTATTTGCAGGAAGCCATTCTGTCTAGGGGAAGCGAGTTTCGCTCCTCGTGCCGCAAGGCCTGAAGCCGCGAACCAAGGCACGTCATCGAGACCCTTGACGTGTCGGGCCATTTGCGCTGAGGCACACCCCAAGACAGGGCGGGTGCGGGTTGTGGCGCCGCGGGTTGGCCAGCGCCAGCCATCCGAAGCAAAGCCTGGCGTCAGAGCGGCCCCAAAATGCGACTCCCGCAATGCAAAAAACAAGGGGCCCGAAGGCCCCTGTGAAGATGTCGAGTCGCATTTATTTCATGCCAAACAGGTCGTTGAACACGTACTTGATCGAGCCGTAAATGAACCGCTGGCGCGGGTCCCAATACGACGGGTCGAAGCCGTTCACGAAGGTGAGGTAGGAATTGCTGACCGGCGGATTCGTGTCCAACACATTCTTGACGCCCAGGGTCAACGTCGTGTTCTTGAATCCGGTGTAGACGCCTTGCAGGTCCCAAAGGGTCACGGCGCCCACCTGGCGTGGGCCGTTCGGACCCGATTGGTAATCGGTGTAACCGGTCTGGGTGGTGTTGGCGAGCGTTGCTGACCACGGACCGTATTCCCAAGTAAGCGGGGCGTAGCTCTTCCAGCGCGGGATGACGCCAAGGGTGCCCGACAGTAGCCCGGTATATTGGTTGGATATTCCGCTCGTGTAGCTGCCGTCGGGGTTACGCGTGTCGTACCGGGTGTAGTAAGTCCCCGCGAGCTCGAACTTCACCCGGCCCCAGTCAGTCCTCGGGGAGACGAGCTTTACATCGACGTCGAAGCCCTGGATCCTTGTCTTGCCGAAATTGACGTTGAGCTGGTTAATGGAGGTGATCGGGCAGGGCTGACCGCCCGCGCAGCTCGCCGCGCGCGTCACCAGGTAGGAGTACGTGGGGGAAGTTGCCGGGTTCAGGATCACGTTGAGCGGCACGCCACTGCTGACCACATTCGACAGAAGGAGCTGGAAGTAGTCGACGCTAAGCGAATTGCCCGGGACAGGCTCCAGGATCCCGCCGACCCGCCATTGGCTCGATGTTTGGGGCTTCAGGTTCGGGTTCCCGCCCAGAAGATCCGGGAACTGTGTGTTGCAGTCGGGGTTGCTTCCGGCGCTCGGCCCTTGCGGGTTGGGGCAGCGCAGCGGGTCGTTACTGCCCGCTGGGGTAATGTTCTGAATCTGCGGTGTGTACAACTGGAACAACGTCGGCGCCAGGAAGCCGGTGCCGTAGGACGCACGCAGCAAGAGCGGAGTGTAGGGTTGCCAGCGCAGGCTGACCTTCGGATTGGTGGTGCTGCCGAAGTCGCTGTAGTGGTCGTAGCGGGCCTGGATGTCACCTTCGAGGTTCTTCACGATCGGGACGTTCAATTCGGCGAACACCGCCCATTGGTCGCGCGTAGCGCCAATGTTCTTGGCGGCACCACCGAAGCCCGCAACGTCACCCGCCTGCAGTTCTGGAGCAAAGTTCTGCGTCAGTGCGGTGTGGACGGTCTGGACGCCCAGCGCGGTCGCCAGAGGCCCCGCAGGTAGCTGGTAGATTTCGCTCGACCCCTTGAGGTCGATCCCGTACGACTTTAGCTTTGCCGCGGCCGCCTGGCCAGTGAAATCCGTCGCGTGAACTGCGGCGGCCTGATCGGCCGGAAGGTTAGCGGTGAGCACGTTGATCGTGCCGCTGTTCAGCAGCGCCAAGAGCGGGGTATACAGCGGAAAGCCGTTGTTTAACTGGTCCGAAAGCGTATTCTGGCTGTAGTTGAAGGATCCGTCGAAGTCCCAGCCCCAGTGCGTGCCCTTGAGCCCGGCAACAACCTGGTACGCCTCGGAGATGTCCTCCTGGTCGCGAAAGCCGCATGGATAGCAGCGCCAGCGCACGTTGAGCGGCTGGCCGTTGACGCCGGCAGCGATCGCCGCCGCAGTCGGGTAGTACGGACTGCTCGGCGGCAGCAGGATTTGCGCCCCGCCGGTCGGCGTAGTAATCGTAGAGATCTGGTCGGATATCGGCGCCGGCTGGATGATGTAGTCGTTATCCGAATGCGCGTACAACCCGGTCACGTAGGCCTGCCAGTCATTGTTGATCTGGTAGCGCGCGGCGCCGAAGAAGTTGTACGTCTTGTTGTCGGCTATCATCTCGACGCCTGGCACGCCGTTGGGGTCATAGCGGCAACGGCTGCCGATCACGACCGACGGCGCGCAGTCCGGAAACGTGAGGTTGCCGATGCCGCCGGTCGAGATATAGCCCGGGAAGGTCTGGCCCGACGTCGAGTTCAGACCGATAGAGGGAATGTAGGAAGTGTTAGAGAAGCTTCGTTCGTTGGAGTACAGGGGTTTCTGTTGCTGATAGTTGAACGAGGCGAAGACGTTGTACTTGTCCTCGGCCAGGCTACCGAAACCGAGGTTGGCCTGTACCTGGTATTGGCTGCCATGGTTGCCGGGGCCCTCGGTCGGCGAGCCGTACAAGACCGTTGCATCGGCCCCCCGGTAGTCCTGACGCATGATGAAGTTGATCACGCCGGCGACTGCATCGCTACCGTAGATCGCCGACGCGCCGTCGGTCAGCACTTCGACGCGCTCGATCGCCGCGAACGGGATAAAGGCGAGGTTGGTTCCTTCCGTGCCCTGAACCCCGCCGGCAAACGCCCCGAGCCGCTTGCCGTTGACGAGCACCAGCGTGCCGGTACCGCCCAAGCCGCGCAGCGAGGCCGTCTGGTTGCTATACGAGGTGACCCCGAAGGCCTGGTTGAGCTGGATCGCTCCCATACTGTTGTTGGACGAGACCAGGTTCAGGATCTCCGGGACGGTTGTCGCGCCGCTCTTATCGATATCGTCGCGGGTGAGAACCGTGACAGGCAACGCGCCTTCGCCCTCGATGCGCTTGATGCTGGAACCGGTCACATCGACCTTGACCTGCGCCGCCGCCGTGCCTGCGTACAACATGGTGACCGCGCCGCCCGCGCCGAGCGCGCATGCAAGCGCGACAGCGACTTTCTTGCGTTGAAATCTCATGTTTGAAACTCTCCAGTGGAAGTGACACGGAAACGGAAACGTATGGCCTCTTTGCGGCCCATGTGGGAACGTTACAGCAGCACGGATTGGGCCCGCAACAAAATGTTGCGGTTGTTACACTCCCGGATATCCCACTGTTGCAAATCCGCCAACGATGTTTGTTGGCGAGCGTTAAACCGCTCGTTCCCAATTCGCGACCAGCGTCGCAGGAGGTGCCGATTGAAGGGCTCGGATAGGGTCGATGAACGCGGGAAACCAAACACGGGCGAGCTTCGTTTGGCGCCCGCAACACGTGCCGATGTTGCGGCGATTCTGGCGATGATTCATGGGCTTGCTCAGTTCGAGCGGCTCAGCCATTTGTGCATCGCAAACGAAAACGACATCGAACGCGCGCTGTTCGGAGACCAAGCCCTGGTTGAGGTTGTTTTGGCCTGGGAGGGCGATGAAGCGGCTGGCTTTGCGCTGTTTTTCCATAACTTTTCGACTTTTTTAGGCCGCCGCGGTCTTTATCTTGAGGATTTGTTTGTGTGGCCTGAGTATCGCCGCCGCGGTTACGGGCGCGCCCTTCTGGTCCATCTTGCGCGGCTCGCGGTCGAGCGCGGTTGCGGACGCTTCGAATGGACCGTGCTGGACTGGAACGGGCCAGCGATAGGGTTCTATCAGCAGCTCGGCGCGCAAGTACTGCCCGAATGGCGGATTACACGCGTCACCGGTGTCGCCCTCGCGTCGCTTGCCAGGCAGCCCTTACTGCCGACCGAGGGTTAGCACACACCACCTGCAGGACCGCGCTTTAGGAATGAGGACATTGAACGATCTGACCAGCAACGCGGCGCCAAGCGAGAATTACGACGTCTTTCCTATGAGGGGCAATCAAATGCAAACAAGGCGCTGGCCTGGTACGTCCAGGCGGCGCGCCAGGGAGACGGTGGTGCTGCCGCGCAAGCCAAGAACATCGCGCGCTGGCTCTCCCTGCGCCCTGAGAACGGAAAAGGCGATTATCGCGAGTAGATTACCCAGGCACGCGGATAGGTTCGCGTCCCGGACGTTCCGGCGATGGCGCTGCGCGGAGCCGCGCCTGAATGCGCGAAGCGCTGCGCCTCGGCATAGGAAAGCATTTCGGGCAACTCGCCTCGCGCAAGCGTTGACTGAGTTGTCTGCAACCGCGTCGCCTCAAGCAGATCGGCGTGCCGCTTCAGGCGATTGAACCCGTCGAGTGTCGGCTGCGCGATGACTTGCGGGCTCGCGGCGGCGTGCGAAGGGTTAATTCTTCGCGGCCTCGTTCTGGTCCTTAAGCTCGGCGGAGAACTTGTTGAATTCGTCGATCGCTTCATTACCTGCCGCGATGGCCGCATTCGCCATCGTCTTGGTCTCGTCGACGTACTTCTTGATGCATCCGCTGTAGGCCGTATATTCCTTGTTAAAGACGGAAATCCGGTTGGGCGACGCGAGCCTGCCCGGGAATTCCGGCTTGACGCAGTTATGCGAGGGGATGGCGGGCATGGTCACAGGCGCGGCTTGGGCGCGGGCACCGGCGGCGGTGACGGAAAGCGAAGCGGCCAACGACGTGGCGAGAAGCAGGCGGGAGATCATGACGGGCCTCGCGAGCGTAAGGCAAGGGCGCATTTTATGCCGCCACTGCCGCAGCGGGAAGAGCGCTGTGAACAGCGAACCAAGTCCCACTCGCCATTGGTGTGCGAGCGCCTGCGAACCAGTGGCCGCCGGTTAGCGCGCGCCGAATAACAATCCAGCAGTCAAGATACGCCGGCTAGGTGCGTGGCGTTCATCGAGTGCCTCTCGACCCCCAGCGTCGAGTTGCCCGATCGAGATCGTTACACCGCTGAGAGGCGCGTCGACGGCAAGCTACCGCTAACGCCCAAGGCGAGCGTCGGCATTGCGCTAGTCAACCGAACCCTTCGCGCCTCTCTGCACCGCTCGTGCAAGGAGCAACGCGAGTCGGATCAGGAAACCGGCTTGACGCGGTCGCGCCGGATCTGCGGGCAGTTAACCCGCAGTTAACCCAATGGTTCTCCGCTCGCTGTAACTGGGGCTGCGCATCGATTCGTGCCATCAGTGCACGGTCGCAGATCATTGGCGAATCGTTCGCCGCCACTTGCATCGGCAACGACGAACAACCCGCCACCAATAGACCCCCGCTTAAAGCAAGGATCAGCTTCATGGCTGCCCCTCCTTTCGCCATGACTATAGGCAAAAAGCGTCCGACTTCAAGGCCGTTCGCCACCGGATCGAACGGCTGGGGCTGTGAGCAGCGAGCCAGGTGGCTCGCGTTAGCTAG
>OCZU010001938.1_pt1 | contig 13360 bp, 12 predicted proteins | sample 1539001 | NCBI WGS metagenome assembly OCZU01 (sample SAMEA3539306, study PRJEB22396) | soil metagenome | biome: tundra; feature: field; material: soil | place: USA | collected 2010-05 | depth 0.15 m
TAGCTGCGCAGCAGTCTCAAGCGACCGCGCAAGAAGCGGAGACCGACAAGGCGGCGATGCGCACGAAGTTGTCCGAGCAGCTGAATTCCATTCTTCAGACTCGCGACAGTGCGCGCGGGTTGATTGTCAGCATGTCCGACGTTTTGTTTGATACCGGAAGATACTCCCTGAAGCCTGGTGCACGAGAAAAGCTGGCGAAGGTTGCCGGTATTCTGCTGGCTTATCCCGGACTCGACATTGCGGTCGGCGGCTATACCGACAATGTGGGCGGCGATGCGATGAATCAGACGCTGTCTGAAAACCGCGCCAGTTCGGTGCGCGATTACCTGGTGCAAGAAGGAGTCGCGACCAATTCGGTTTCGTCTCAAGGTTTCGGCAACAGCTTGCCGGTGGCTACCAACGACAACTCCGCGGGCCGGCAACAGAACCGCAGAGTGGAACTTCTCGTATCCGGCGAAGCCATCGGCGTCCCGGCTAACGCGACAACAGGAAGCTTGCGCTAAGGCAAGCGTACGTGAACGAGATCGATAATGGAGGTAACACATGAAACTAGCAGCATTGATGACCACCGCAGTTTTGTCTATGACGCTCGTAGCCGCGGCTCCGGCGTTTGCCCAGGAGCAGCACGAGCAGGAAGAGAAGGCCAAGCCCGCCCAGGAAGAGAAAAAGGCGCAGCCGGAGAAGCCCGCAAAGCAAGCGGAGAAACCCTCGGCGCAACAGGAGAAGAACGTTAAGCCGGAAGAAAAGAACGCGAAGCCGGCAGAAAAGAATGCAAAGCAAGAGAACAACGCCAAACCGGCCCAGAATAACGGCCAGCAGCAACAACATGCGAATAACAACGGCGCCCAGCAGCAACAACAACATGCCAATAACAACGGCGGCGGACGTATTCCGCAGGATCGTTTCCAGGCCAATTTCGGGCGGGAACACACATTTCGGGTTACCGAAACCGATTACCGCAGTCACCGCTTTCAATATGGTGGCTACTGGTTCGGGTTCGCGGATCCGTGGCCCAGCAACTGGCTCTACACCCAGGACGTTTTTGTAGTCGACATTGACGGCGTGTATTACCTGTGCAACGCGAGCTACCCGGGCGTCAATCTCGCGCTTAGCTTCAATCTATAGGCGGATCGCCCGGTAGAGGGCGGCCGCGCGTCTAACCCGGAACCAAGCCGCCCCTTCAGGGCGGCTTGGAATCGCTGAATTTAAGTGAAAAGAGGAGTGAAATATGTTGGGAACCATATTGATCGTGATTTTGATCTTAGCTTTGCTTGGTGTTCTGCCCAGATGGTCTCACAGCCGAAATTGGGGCTATGCTCCGACCGGCGGGCTCGGACTTATTCTGATTATCGTTGTCATTTTGCTGGTTCTCGGCAGGATCTGAGTGCATAGAGGCCGGAAGAAACTGGCGCGGCCAACAACACCGGCCCGCGAGTAGGTCTGCTGCCTGCCTCTACCGCGCTGCGCCAAAAAGTTGGCCATTCTTCCGCTTAATTCTTGATCGGAGAGTTCACTAGCGATGCCCCAACCACTTCCCCGGCATCCGATCCCTGCACGAAGGCAATTAGCCGCAAATTTCCCATGTCAGGCACCGCTTTGATCTTGATCACTACATCGCGATCAAAACTCTTGCCCTTCTCCGCCGTTCCAACCTTGTTGATGCTCTCGGCCACCGCAACATGGCGAATATCGTGCCCTTTGTTCTCGCCCGCCGAAACATGCGACTCCGCATGATCGAGCGCAACCGCAACCAGGATCTCGGCCTTACGCCCTTTGAAGTTCGCCGGCAACGCATCCACCGCAAGGTGCAGCCGGATGGTCTTTGCATCTGCGAGGGAGACCGACGAAATCCGAACCGGAATCTTGACATGGGCGCGAGCCTCTATGATGGCGTGACCGACCGCCGAAACATCGCTTCCATTCAACTGCGCGCCGCCGTCGATCACCATCTGCGGCGTGTAGGCGCTATTCGCTCCCAGCCGCCGCACATACTCGCCCTGCCGCTCGGTGAAAAAACTTGACGAGTAAACGTCTCTCCACCCGTCATGATTCCAGTAGTCGACATGTTCGCTCAGCACGATCACTTGAGCTCCCGGCACCGGCTGCAATCCGTCCAGCTTCGTCAACAAAACATCCGCGGGAGGGCAACTCGAACAACCTTCGGAAGTGAACAGCTCGACGAGAACAGGGGAAGCGGCGTTGCTTGGAGTATCCGCAGCCGTCAACGCACCCGGAAGAAGAAGTGAAAACGACAGCATCAGGAAAATCTTGAACCCCGTTTTCCGCATGGATCTCTCCTGTTGGGTTGGAAGCAAATTTAAAGCCGAACGATCGGAAAAATTTGTGGTACGTGTATCCTACAACGCGCGTGGCCACTTCGCCGACGCTCGGCACATAACATAACAATTGGGGTTCCGCCACTTCTCACGCCTTTTGAGCAGTGGGCCGCTCCACTGTCGGGAGGAGTGGCCAACCGCCTCTTGTCATCCAACCCCTCGCGCCCCGTCTGCACGATTCCACGTTTCATATACATGCAAATATATACCTATAATCACGCCACTACACAATGTTCCACAGAAGTAAGGCTTCCGTTGAATCGATAACCCTCCATCCAAGTGCGAAGAGGCAAAGTCCGAGAAGACAAAAATACGACGAGAAAGTTACACCTGCGTGGCATCTGGGTAGGCCGGACTCGCTACCTTGAATATCAGCCCCCATAACCTGCGACACCCACTGGAGAGCTGAACATGAGCATCATGATGATCATTCGCAACTCCGCAAAAAAAGCGGCGTTCATTCTTGCTTTCGCGTCATCGATGCTTGCTCAAACCACCTCGCCTCAAGCGAATCGTGTGACTTCGGTGGCAGGTGCAAGCTGGCTCACTCATCTGGGCCGCCCCTTCGACGAGACCAGCATGGGCAAGACGGGAAGGCTGGGTCCGAGTGAACTTGAACCCAATGAACAGGGTTCGGAATGGATGGGGCGGGCCTCGTCACGCGCCGGCGCGCAGACTACGATACTGCATGGGTCCGATTTATATCGACTGAACTGCAGGGGATGCCACGGCGAAGGCGGCACTGGCGCACCGCCCGAAATTAATTCAATTATCAATCCCGTTCGAGCCGGCTCGGCAGCGCTCATCATGGCGCGAATGAAAAATGCCGGTATGAGCATCAGCCATCCTGAAGCGGCCCAGCTTGCCCGGCAATCTCAAGATGCTTTGCTGCAGAGGCTGCACAACGGAGGCAAGGATATGCCGCCATTCTCTCACTTGAATGAAGTGGAGATCCGGGCTCTGACGTCTTACCTCAAACAGTTGGCGGATGTCCCCGGCGCCGAGGGACAACCACTGAAGGTGCAGGAACCTGCGCTGCGCCGGGGCGAGCTCATTGTGAAGTCAACCTGTCATATCTGTCACAGCGCTTCGGGGGAGAATCCAGACGCGAAACAGTTGGCACAGGGAGCCATTCCGCCGCTTGGCACCCTGACAAGCCGGGTGAATCTAACACAATTTGTCAGAAAAGTTACGCACGGAGCACCCATCCTTATGGGTGCGCCCCCGCTACTGTGCCGCGGAAGAATGCCTGTGTTCTATTACCTGAGCGAGGACGAAGCGGCGGACGCCTATAGGTACCTTTCGTCATACCGGCCATACCAGTGGGCAATCCACGGCCCGGTTGTCTCTCCGGCCGGGCACAGTTCGCGGCCCTCGAAATCGGATCTTCCCGGCCAGATCACGGAGGTATCGTTTGCCGGCAGCAACGGGCGCGGCAAAGTTGCCACGGCCAACGACTCGGCCAACGACTCGGCCGACGAGCCAGTTGCCACCCTGATGTTTCTCACGGGGATACTGGTCACCCTGCTGCTGGCCGGCGGTTTCGTTTTCACCGTACGCGAGTGTAGGGCGCTTTCGGCGAAAGGCGCACCGCGTCAGTTTGTACCCGGCGCAACTCGTAGAGCAATTTCCACCGGCACCGCCGAACCGGATGGCGGCCGCCGGGTGGCGTAAGCGAGTTGGCGGAAGGGACTGGTCTGCTCGATGTGACGGCGGTCACAATCAACAGTGATTGTCCGCACCGCCCAATCCACCCAGTGTGCAGGAAAATTTCCGCCTCAGCCTAGAGATTAATGGTTCTCATTTCTATTCGCTCAAGGAGAGCACTATGCGGCTCACGTATTGGTCAGCACGGTTGTGCCTCGTCGCCATGGTCTTTGCTGTCTCGCAATATAGTCATGCCATCCCGCCGTTCTCTCGGCAATACGGTACTTCGTGCACGACTTGCCACATTGATTTCCCGAAACTGAATGACTTTGGCAAGGCATTTAAAGACGCAGGATTCAAGTTTCCCAAGAACGATGAGGATTTCATCAAGATTCCCCCGGTGATGCTGGGGGCTCCGGCGCAGAAGGAAATGTGGCCGATGAAGGCGATTTATCCCGGCAACATCCCCGGAATTCCGCAGATCGGGTTGCGATTCAACACGTTCTTCCAGGTTTACAGCAGGAACCGAAACACGATTGTTCCGCCGCAAGCAGACGGATCGGGCGGGACATTTACTCCGCGCACCGACTTCCAGCCCGGACTGTTCAGCATTTTCACGGCGGGAAATTTTGGCGATGGGATCGCGTTTTGGGTGGACGATGACTTCAGCGTTGGCGGCGCCAATAGCAATGGCGGACTGGGCGACGGTTACCTCAAGTTTGTCAACATCGGACGTTTGTTCAAATTGCCGACCGATTCGCTCTCTTTGCGAGTAGGGCAATTCGAAATCGACTTGCCCTTCAGCCAGGCCCGGAGCTGGAACCTCAGCGGCTGGGACATCTACGACGAAGCGAACTTCGGCGCGGCCAGCCAGTTGGGAATGGGGGGCGTGAATAACGCGTTTGCGTTTTCTTTGCCGGCAGAGGGCGCGGAAATCAGCGGTGGTCATAATTACGGCGGGTATCACTACTCGCTGGCGGTGATGAACCAGAGTACGAATCCCAACGGCCCACCGGGCGCGGGCCCGAACGTCAGTCCGATCGTGGGCACGTTCTCTGATTCCAATTTCAAAGACCTCTACGGACGCTTTCAGTACCGCTTCAATCTGGAGAAGGATTCCACGAGTCGAAATGACATTCAGGCAGCCGGAGCGAACGGGCCCCGCGACCATACGTATCTGCAGTTCGGCACCTACTACTTTTACGGACGCTCCGTACAGCGTCTTCAGGGAGAATCTGGCGTCCTGACGGCGCGCGAACCGTTCTATCGCGTGGGCGGCGACTTCAGCTTCAACTACCGCACTTTCAACCTGTTTGGGCTGGCCATGTACGGGCATGACCGGGACGACGTGCTCAATCTGACGCAGACGAATCTGATCTCGGCGCCGGCCGCGCATTTCAATGGCGGATTCCTCGAGGCCGACTACCTGGCTCTGCCTTGGCTGATGACGATCATGCGCTACGACCGTGTGCAATCCATGGCGGATTTCTTGACCAGCAACAATTATTTTCAGGCTGCCAGCGCGACCCGCAACCGCATTACACCAGGGGTGCAGTTCCTGATTCACGCCAATATCAAAGCATCGTTTGAATATCAGATTCGTCCGCAGCAGACTGGCGTGGACGTTAACGGTACCACCGTTACGCAGCGCACCAACCAGGCCGTGGCTGGGTTGGAATGGGTCTACTAAATGCGTAAGATCACTGACTGACGATCAACTTTGGTGTAAGACATCTTGTTCGAAGGAGAAATCATGAATCGCAACATCGTTCTTGTGGCAATGGCAACACTGGCTCTCACTCTCGCGGCTAATGCCGGCAGCATCAGCGGCAAAGTTGCCGGAGTTACCGGCGAATCAGTGGTCTATGTGGACACAATCGCGGGCAAAACTTTCCCCGCGCCCGCTGAACACGTGGTTATCGACCAGAAGGGACTCTTGTTCCAGCCCCACATTACGGTCGTGGTGGTGGGAACGACAGTAGACTTCTTGAACAGCGACAAGGTCGCGCACAACGTGTTTTGGCCGTCTCTGATGCAGGGGGGCAAGAAACTGCCCGGCAAAAATCTCGGCACCTGGCCGACCGGCGAAAAGCGTCCGTTTAAGTTCGATCAAGCGGGAGTGGCGGCGCTGCTGTGCAACGTGCACCCGGAGATGGCGGGCTACGTCGTAGTTGTGCCCACGCCCTATTCCGCCACCACGGATAAAAGTGGCAACTACAAAATCGACAACGTTCCCGATGGCCAGTACAACGTGGTCGCGTGGCATGAAGGCGCCAAAGCCTCGACCAAACCGGTTGCCGTCGCGGGTGACACCAAGGCCGACCTCACCGTCAGCAAGTAGCGCCCGCACAATTGGGAGAGCGGAGTTTCACCCGCTCTCCATAACTCCCAGATTCTGCCCCAGGAACGCCGAGACTCCGATCATGCTGAAGCGCTTTCTAGACAAGCGGGTGGATGAGGATTGGCTGCATACCAACTTCCCCTGCATGATGGCTTGTCCGGCGCACACGAATGCCGGGCGCTACGTCGGTCTGATCGCGGAAGGGCAGTTTGAAGAAGCTTACAAATACGCGCGCGGCCCCAATCCTCTGGCCAGCATTTGCGGACGCGTATGCGCGCACCCGTGCGAGACGGCTTGCCGGCGGGGACAGATCGACAAACCCATTTCCATTCGCGCGCTCAAGCGGTTCCTGACGGAACGCTACGGGCCGGAATCCAAACACCCGATCGACGTCAATGCCAACGCAGTCATCAAGAAGTTGCCCTTTCGAGTCGCGGTCATCGGCGGAGGCCCAGTAGGACTCTCCGCAGCGCACGACCTGGCGCTGATGGGATACTCGGTCACGATTTTTGAGGCCGCGCCGGTCGCAGGTGGAATGCTCTATCTCGGCATTCCCGAGTATCGATTGCCGCGCGACGTGGTGGAGGCCCAGGTGCGCGAGATCCTTGCCACCGGCGACATCACGCTGAAGCTCAATCAGAGGGCTGGACGCGATTTTCAGATCGCCGATCTGCGCAGCGGATTCAACGCGATCCTGCTGGCGATTGGCGCGCACCGCAGCCGCGATCTCACGATTCCTGGTGTCGATCTCGATGGCGTTCATCGCGGCGTCGACTTCTTGCTGAACGTAAACCTGGGCTACAAGTTCACCATTGGGCGCAACGTGCTGGTCATCGGAGGCGGAAACGTTGCCATGGATGTGGCCCGCTCGGCGGCTCGCGAAGTGTTGAAGCAGCATACTCCGGGAGTGGCGGGAGTGGAGGAATTGACGCCCTCGGAAGATAACGTCGCAGCGGTTGCGACGAAAGAGATGGTGGACATTTCTCTTTCCGCGCTGCGCATGGGTGCACAGGAAGTGCACGTAGTGTGCCTGGAGAACCGCGATGAAATGCCGGCGGCGCTGGAAGAAATTGAAGAAGCGGAAACCGAAGGCATCATTTTGCATCCCGGGTTTGGGCCGAAGCGGTTTGTCGGTCAAGAGGGCAAGGTCACGGCGCTGGAATGCCTGAAAACAAAATCGGTATTTGACGAGCAGCGGCGCTTCAAGCCGGTCTTCTACGAAAACAGCGAGACCCAGATCGAGTGCGATACCGTCATCATGGCCATCGGCCAGACCGCAAATCTGGATTTTCTGCACGCTGAGGATGGCGTGGAAGTCTCGCCCCGCGGCCTGATCGCGGTGAATCCGCATTCCCTGATGACTTCCTCCGCGGGAATCTTTGCCGGCGGCGACTGCGTATTTGGACCGCGATTGATTATCGACAGCGTGGGCGACGGCAAGCGCGCCGCCATGGGGATTGACGAATACCTCCGCGGCACCGTGCATCCCGCGCCGCTGATTGAAGTGACGACGCTGAAGCGGCACACCATGCCACAGGAGTTTATGGACCTGGTGCGGCAGCCGATTCCGATGTTGCCGCTCGATCGCCGCACCGGCATGACCGAAGTCGAGGAAGTCTATGACGAGGAAACGGCGGTAACCGAGGCGCAGCGCTGCCTGCACTGCTGGGTCAATACCATTTTCGAGGGCTACGCCGATGACGCAACATTGTGCATTCTGTGTGGCGGCTGCGTGGATGTCTGTCCGGAGAATTGTCTCGAACTGGTGAAGCTTGACCGGGTTGAATTCAGCGCCGAGACGATCGAGCATCTTTCCGCCAACCGTGCCCTTTATGAGGCAGAGTTGCCGGATATGGCTCCCGAGGACCTGAGCCTGGGCATCGGTTCGGTGATGCTCAAGGACGAGACCCGCTGCATTCGTTGCGGGTTGTGCGTAGCACGATGTCCGGTCGACACGATCAATATGGAGTCGTACAACCTGTTGCCGGCAGAACCGACCGGCTTGATTTCCATTGAGGCGATCGATGCCCGTCTGCGCGCCCAACCCGTCGCGCCAGCGGGTGCACCGAAATAAATATGGCAGACGAAAAGAAAGAGAGAGTTCAAGTCGCGGCTAACCCAGGTGTCGACCGCCGGCAGTTCTTCCTGAAGATGGGCTTAGGTTCGATAGGAATTGCGGCGGCCGGAACCACGGTCTTCGGCTACCAGTTTCTTTCGCCGAACGTGCTCTACGAGCCCTCGCCGGTGGTGAACATGGGCCGCCCGGAGAGCTATCAACCGGACTCGGTGACGCTCGACGTCGATGCGCGCATTTTTGTTGTCCACGCCAAGGAAGGATTTTTCGCGCTGAATGCGGTATGCACTCACCTCGGCTGCCTGACGGCGTGGAAGCCGGAAATCGGCATCATCGCTTGTCCCTGCCATGGCAGCAAGTTCAACGTTTTCCAGGCGGGCAAAACACCGGGCGAAAAAATTGAAGGCCCGGCTCCCAAGCCGCTGCCCTGGCTCAAGATGTCGCTCAGCGAGGAGGGCGAGTTGATCGTCGATCGCGCGGAAGAAATTCGACCGCTGCAGTTCGTGAGGGTTTAGCGATGAACCAAACCTTGAACAAATATCTCGACGAGTTGCAAAAGTCGCGGGTCTGGCGCTCGGTTTTCCGTGGCGGCACGGGCCAGAGCGCGTTGCGCAACTCGATGGCGATCCAGCAAAACGTCTTCCTCCACCTCTTCTCGACCAAGGTGCGGAGGCGCATGCTCGACTTCAACACCACTTGGTATCTGGGCACGCTGACCCTCGGCACCTTCGGCATTCTCGTACTCACCGGGATTTTGCTGATGCTCTATTACCATCCTTCGGTACCGCAGGCTTACGCCGACACCAAGGATTTGCAGTTCGTGGTTTCCTCCGGACAATTCCTGCGCAACCTGCATCGCTGGTCGGCCCACGCCATGGTGTTTTTAGTATTCGCCCATATGTTCCGCGTGTTTTACCGGGGAGCGTATCGTCCACCGCGCGAATTCAACTGGGTGATCGGGGTCGTGCTGCTGCTGCTCACGCTGCTACTCAGCTATACCGGCTACCTGCTGCCCTGGGACCAACTGGCCTACTGGGCCATCACCGTCGGTTCGAATATCGCGTCGGCGGTGCCGCTGATGGGAGACAAAGTTCGCTTTCTGATGCTGGGCGGCCATTTCGTGAACGCCAACGCCCTGCTGCGTTTTTATGTACTCCATTGCATGATTCTGCCCCTGACCGCGCTACTCTTTGTCGCCATTCACTTCTGGCGCATTCGCAAGGACGGCGGTTTGTATGCGCGTCACAGTGAGCCGGATGTAGTAATGACGACAACGGCTCCCGCAGTGCCAACCCCGAGGCCAACTCTATGACGACGCCTGACTCCAAAGACTTTGTGGCCGGCGTGGGATCGGATGCCCGAAAAGCGCCGGTTCGCGTCGCTTTTGTAACCCGGCGCACCTCGGCGCAGGTCAAGGCCTTCGACGAACCGAAGCTGCAATCGTTCCCGGAAGTGCTCTTCCGCGCCGCTATTGCAATCGAAATCCTGGCCAGCATTCTGATTTTGATCTCACTCCGCTTCAATGCGCCTCTGGAAGGCCTGGCCGATCCTTCGCACACTCCCAATCCGGCCAAGGCGCCCTGGTACTTTCTCGGCCTGCAGGAGTTGCTGCATTATTTTCCACCCGTCGTGGCGGGCGTCATGGTGCCGACGCTGGTCGTGCTGGCGTTGATTGTGATTCCGTACTTCAACATCAACATTGAGGCCGCGGGTCTCTTTACTAAAGACCGGGATAAGCGGATCAGGATCTTTTGGGTTGTTTCTCTCGCGTTTTGTATTTTTCTGCTCGCTTTCGACGTCATCGTTGCGCTTGTCCCCACCGTGATCACGATCGCGCTCATGGCAATGGCTGCCACCGCGCCGCCAAATTCGCCTTCAGCATTTCGTCGATCGCTCGCGGCCAAACCGCTTTCCTTCTGGATTATGAGCTGGTTCTTATTTGAACTTATAGTGCTGACCGCGGTGGGCACGGTTTTCCGAGGTCCGGGCTGGGCCTGGGTCTGGCCGTGGACCAGCGCAGGAGGAGTCCGGTGAAACTTCCGCTTCCTCTCGAAACACTCCGTAAGAAAATCTTTCCCGATACCGTGACCTCGTTCGGTTGGATGAGCCTGGTGCTGCTCGTGTTATTGGCGGTCGCTCCAGCGAAACATCACTTCGCCGACTGGCACGTCTATCAGCGCGGGTATGAACGGCTGATCGGGAAGCGCAGCGATGCCGTCACGCTGCATCGCCATTTTCAATCCGGCATTCAACAGATTTGGCTGCCCGATATGGGCGTGGTCGATCGCTGTACCACCTGTCATAGTGCGTTGAAGGAAACGACCCTGGCGGACGTAACGCTGCAACCCTATCGCCCTCACCCCCCGATCCCGCACAAGCCTGAGGAATTTGGCTGTGTCCTCTGCCATCGCGGTCAAGGGACGGCGACTTCGGTGGAAGAAGCGCACATGAGCACACTGGCTTGGGAAGAGCCCATTCTGCCCGCAAAGTATCTGGAGTCTTCCTGCGGCCAGTGCCACCAGCAGGATCTGAAGGGCACGCCGCAATTAAACCTGGGCAGGAAAACCTTACGCGCCTATGGTTGCGTTCATTGTCACACCGTAAAACAACCGGACGGCAGCGTGATTGCCGGCACGGACGATCCCCCATCGCTGGCGCACATCACCGACAAAACGACCCGCGAATGGATCTACGCATGGCTGAAGGATCCGCAAGCGTATTCGACGACGGCCACGATGCCGAACTTCAAACTGAAAGATGACGATGCGCGAGACATTTCCGCCTTCCTCATTTCGTCCAGCACACCCGCTTCGCTCAAGGTCGTGCAGGCATCGCTCGATCAAGCGAAGAAGGTGAAAGACGATGCCGCGCTGCTGACGAAAGCCTCCAGCCTTTATGGCGAGTCGTTCTGCTCCTCCTGCCACGCGGTGCAGAACGCAGCTGGAAACATGGTGGGCGGCAACGTCGGTCCGGAACTTACGAAGATCGGATCCAAAGCCAAACCCGAATGGCTGCAAGCCTGGGTGCGCAATCCGCATGACTACGATCCAGAGACGGGCATGCCGCACTATCGCTTCAATGATCAGGAGGTCGGCGACCTGACGGGATTTCTCCTCGCGAAGACCGATGCGGACCTGTTAGCCAATGTACATCTGGAAGCGCCGACAACGGATCAGATCGCCCATGGCAAGCGCCTGGTGAACGACTATGGCTGCGCGGCCTGTCACGTCATCAATGGCCTGAAGCGCCCGGAAAATTTTGCGCCCGAACTTACGAAGATTGGTTCGAAGCCCGTCAATCAATTGGTCTTCATCCCGGGCGTGCCGCACACCCTCTACGACTACATCGGAGCGAAGATCAAGCAGCCGCGCGCTTTCGGTTCCGCGCTCAAAATGCCACAGTACACGCTGCTCCCCGCGCAGGTGGATGGACTGGTCAACGCATTGCTCGCGCACAACGAACGAGCGCTGACGCTGCCAGCCGCAAAAACTGTGCCTGCTGCCGCCGTCTCGCATTACGAGCCTGCCGGCAAAGCCGGACAGTTGATGAACGATCTGAATTGTTTCGAATGCCACACGGTTAATGGCCGGGGCGGCGACATGGCTCCGGACTTGACCTTCGAGGGCAGTTCGGTGCAGCGCGAGTGGCTGGCGCAGTTCTTCCGCAACCCGAACACGCTTCGTCCAGCCCTGATCCGGCGCATGCCGAAGTTCAATCTTACCGACGCGGAAATCAACACGCTGACCGATTACATCATGGCGGTTTATCAGTCGCCAAAGGTCGATCGGGATTCGATGCCGCTGAATGGTTATCCCCCAGCACAAGTCGAACTCGGCAAGGAGCTTTACTACTCGAAGTACGGATGCCAGTCCTGCCACATCATCGACACGAAGCAGGATAAAGGCTATATCGGACCCACTCTGACGCACGTGGGCGCCCGGCTGACCGCAGCGTGGGTTTATGGCTGGATGAAAGACCCGTCCTCCTTGCATGCTGGAACCCAGGAACCAAAGCGCAACATGAGTGACGAAGATGCACGCGCGCTGACTGCCTTTCTGATGAGTCAAAAGGGCACCGACAAAGACAAATTGGAGGCGAAAAAGCGATGAAGCGCACCGCCTTGATGCTGACTGTTCTCGTTACGGCTTGGTCGACCGGATGCTCCCGGCCATCCGCGCCGTCATCTGTCACGCCGAAACCGACCGCCTACGGCGCTGCGATCGTGGAATCAAGCGGTGGCAAGCAGACGGCGGAAGTCGGAACGCCTCTCGCCCAGCCCATCGTTGTGCAAGTCAACGACGATCAAGGAAGCGCAGTGGCTGGGGCGCTGGTCGTGATTCGCGGGCCGAATGGCACCTACATCGAGCCCGCCGATGGACTTACCGATTCGAGTGGACAATTTACTTCGAACGCGATGCTGGGCACGATTCCCGGGCGCTATCAGCTCACCGCCAGCACCATCACCAAGTCAGGTAAGACCGTCGATCTGAAAATCGAAGAAATTGGCCTCGGCTACCAGGAGATACTCGGCAGCCAACTGAACCACCAATATTGCGCCCGCTGTCACAACCAGGAGTCGACGCCCGAGCGCGTTTCCAACTACGACAACCTGGCGGTCAAGCCCCACCCATTTACCGAAGGTGACACTCTGAACAAAATGAGCGATGCCGATCTCACCGCGATCATCTCGCATGGAGGTCCGGCCCTGAACAAATCCCCGCTCATGTCTCCGTACGGATATACTTTGTCAAAATCCGAGATTCAGGCGCTGATCGCCTATATTCGGATGGTGTCCGATCCGCCTTACGGAGCTCCCGGAATTGTTTACGCGCAGAAGTAGTTTGCCGCTTTGGTTCGCTGTGTTGCTGCTCGGCGCCGCGCTGCCGTTGACCGCGCCATTGGCCAACTGCCAGGCGCTCACGCCTGCGGAAGTCAAGAGTCCAGAGATGCGCGCTCTGCAGG
>OCZU010001939.1_pt1 | contig 13357 bp, 10 predicted proteins | sample 1539001 | NCBI WGS metagenome assembly OCZU01 (sample SAMEA3539306, study PRJEB22396) | soil metagenome | biome: tundra; feature: field; material: soil | place: USA | collected 2010-05 | depth 0.15 m
GGAAATTTTCACGCGGGCGCCACGTGCCACAGGGATACCAGGACTTGCATGCCATGCAGGCGGTGCCGCTCGGACGCGCTGACCTGCTGCGATAACCTGGCCGACGCCTCTACCTCCGGTCCGTCGCTGCGGTCGGCGGGGCAAGCCCGCTGACCGCAGCGACGTCATCTGGTTAGCAGCTTCTCGGGTTGGGCCGGATGCGTCCGGCGAAGGCGCCGAGGGTGCCCGGCCCGACCTGGCCGTACTGGGCATCGCGGTGGAACCTGTTGCCGTTGGCCATGTTGCCGAACTCCCAGACGCAAGAACCGCCAACCTTGGCCAGCGTCCAGTACGGGTAGAAGTTGCCTGGGCCCTGGGGCGGCATAACGCAGCCGGTGCCCGTGTTCAGGTTGCAGTTCGTGTTGAACTCGGTGGCGCTTGCGTCGGTCACGAACTGGATCGACTGGTATCGCCGTCCGCCGGTGGTCGTCGGCTGCTGTTGCAGGAACGGCGTGGGGAACCGGTCGACCGTAGTCGAGTTCGGCCAGTCCGGATAGTACGGCGAGCCGTCGTAGTCGAGATCGCCGATGGCGTTGAAGAAGACATCGCACCCGGTCATCAGGTCGGGCGCTGCTGTCCCGTCGTGCGTGTCGCCTGCCCGGTAGCACGGTGAGTCGTCGGGCTCCAGGTTCGGGTTTTCCTTGGTCGTCTCGTAAGGACCGACGCAGTTCTTGAAGTAGGTGTCCTTGAGGGTTCCGAGGTTCGTCGTGGCCGGGGTGTTGACCGATTTGCACCCCTCGAAGTGACCGATCTCGAACTGGTTGTTGATCATGTAGGGCCCGATCCCCCACGGGATGTCGTTCTGCGCCCGCGCGGTCGAGTACTCCGGCTGGAAGTTGAACTTCGTGCCGGTGCAGTCGAATGGGTTGGTGTTCATGAACCCGTTGGCCGCGGACGCGATCATGAAGCCGCTCTTCCCGGTCGTCAGGTCGGTTTCTTTAGCTTCAAGTGCGTGCCCGCCGCGAATCGTGGCGTCGAACATATGGATCGTGACCTTGTCCCCAGGATTCATCAGCAGGGTACGCGCGTTGGGCGTATCGGTTGCCAGGTCGCTGAGCTGCGGGCTTGGCGGTCCGGTCGGCACACCGTTGGTCTGGATGAAGCCGAAGTTCACTGGCTCCGGGCAGTTGTTGTTGCATGGGCCCGAGCCGTTGCCGACGCACTCCAGGCTGTCGATCGTGAGCGCTGAGCACCAGTGGGTCGCATCGCAGCTGGTCGCGTCGGCGAATGGCGCGAACCCGGGCGGGTAGAACTGCAGCTCCACAAAGGCCGCTCCGCCGCCGGGGTAGCTGCCGCGCGGCGCGTTCGAGTCCGACCTCGCCTTGCAGGGCAGCAGCGGCGCCGAGTTCGGGTCGCAGACAGTAATCGAGACCCAGGGCGCGATCGTCAGCTCGAACCAGTGCGTGATGTCCGACCCTGGGTGCGCGACTGTGGGCCTGGCCGCTGGGTCGACCGGCAGCTTCTCGGACATCGTGAAGTTGTTTCCCGAGCCGGGAACATTGGAGATGAACCGGACCGACGGCTCGTCATGACCGATGTAGTGCCCGTTCTCGACGAACCGGCCGCCATCGGCTCCGCGCGGGTCAGCGCACATCATCCCGAGCTTAGACGGCCGCTGGATCGGGCTGAGGCCGTTGCAGTCGAGCCCGCCAATCGCGCGCGGCTGCACGCCTGCGGCGGCAGGCTTTGGTGTCGCGGCGGCCATCGTTCTCGCCGCCGTGCTGGCCGAGGCCGTAGTAATCAGGCCCTGCGCTCCCAGCGACAGTACCGCGCTGGCTACCATCACCGTCAGCATGGACCGCCGGTGAACTTGCCATAGTCTCCGCATCGCGACCTCCTTGTCGACAACGTGCTCATAGCAGCCGGCCGCACGACCCCGCTTGTCCGCACATCGTGCGCCAAGTACTACACGAGCAGGACACTAGCGATTAGTCCAGCTCTGCGGGAGCAAATCATGACCTGGCGACTGCCCAGTCAGGTAAAGGCATCCTGACAGCCTCGCGAGCTGTCAGGATGCAGGCTCGCCGCGTTCGGGCACACCGCGGCGAGAACCGTCCGGTGCTACACCACAGCGCCGCATCGTCGACTCGATCATTTCCAGGTGGTTCCGTTCCACCGTGCGATCAGGATCTTGCCGACGCCCGCACCGGTAGAGCCAACGGCCCAGGCGCCGGCGCCGGAGATGGCGGCTACGGCGGCCAGGACGTCGCCCGCTCCCGGACTCGGGCTGCGGACCTGCTTCCAGCTCGTGCCGTTCCAGTGGTCGCCAGCCACCTCCTGATTGTGGCAGGCCATTCATTCGCTGGCCGGGTCCGGCGTAGCCTGACAAATGACGCCTTGCCTCCAGCGTGGATCTGCCAGCCTGGCAGGCGCTGGGAGAAATTCTGCGTGCAATCTCGTTAGACGCGGGAGAAGTGCGGTTCTTCCCAGGGCACTCGTCGGACGCGGGAGAAATGATGTCCGTGCCAAGGCGACAGCTGGCGGCTGCCGCCGTCGCCGTGGCTGTCTTGTTCGTCTGCTATCTGCGGCTGTCACAGACAGCGGCGGTCACTGCCGATGGCGCGTCGAATGTGCTGCAGGCGTGGGACATGCTGCACGGGAACCTGCTGCTGCACGGCTGGTGGTTGTCGGACGTGTCCTTCTACACCACCGAACTGCCCCAGTACATGCTCGTCGAGCTAGTTCGCGGCGTCGGACCTGACGTGGTGCACGTTGCCGCGGCGATGACCTACACGCTTCTCGTGGTCCTGGCCGGCCTGCTGGCAAAGGGCCGCGCGGGCGGCCGGGCAGGGCTCATCCGTGTCCTGATCGCCGCTGGGATCATGCTTGCCCCGCAACTCGGCAACGCTGCCACCATCCTCACTCTGGTCCCGGACCACGTCGGCACCGGAGTGCCGCTGCTGCTCATCTGGCTGATTATCGACCGAGCACGCCCCCGCTGGTGGGTACCGGTCGTGACCGGTGTGCTGCTGGCCTGGGTGCAGGTCGCTGACTCGCTCGCACTGCTGACCGGCGTGCTGCCACTGGTGATCGCGTGCGCCGCCCGCACAGGCCACCGGCTGGCCCGGCGCGAAGATGGCCAGTCCATGACCGGCGGATTTGCGTCGTGCTGGTATGAGCTGGGCCTGGCGGTCGCGGCGATCGGCTCGGTAGCCGCGGCAGCGCTGGCGGGTCGGCTCATCCGGGCTGCGGGCGGCTACTTCGTCTGGCCGCCCAGCACGCCGCTGTCGCCGATCGGGATGCTGCAGCGGCACGCCGGGCTCGCTTATCACGGGGTGCTGACCCTCTTCGGCGCAGACTTCGCCGGGCAGCGGCCAGGCGTTGAGCTGCTGTTCGCCGCGGTGCACCTGGTAGGCGTGGCGATGGCCGCGACGGCATTCTGCCTCGCGGCCAGGCAGTTCTTCGGTTCCGATGACCTCCTGGTCCCGGCGCTCGCGGCTGGGATAGTGCTCAACCTGGTCGCGTACATCGGCAGTCAGATACCGGTCAACATCGCAACCACACGGGAGATCGCCGTCGTCTTGCCTTACGGCGCGGTGCTCGCCGGGCGGCTGCTGGCCGGCCCGCTGCTGGCCGTCCGCCGGCCGGCTCGGATTGCTGTCGTGTCGGTGGCTATCTGCACGCTGCTGTGTTACCTCGCCGCCATCGGCTACGACGCCGCGCAGCGGCCGGTGCCAGCGGAGGATCAGGATCTCGTGGCCTGGCTCGCGCGCCATCACCTCAGCCACGGGCTCGGCAGCTACTGGCAGGCCAACAGCTCCACCGTGGATAGCGGCGGCCGGATCGAGATCCGTGCGGCGGTCGGGCGCGGCGGGTTGCTGCAGCGGAACGTGCTCTGGGAGGCCAAGCTGGCCTGGTACGACCCGGGGTCGGAGTACGCGAACTTCGTCGTGCTCGCGCGCCAGCCGAGCACGGAGTCCGTCCGGATCAGCGCGGGTGCGGCGCGCAGGGCGTTCGGACAGCCAGCCAGGACCTATCGTTTTGGCAGATATGTCGTCATGGTGTGGGACAAGAACCTGCTCGCCACACTTTCTCCGTGGTCAGGACCCGGGGCGTGAGCATGCCGGAGTCTCGCGATGGTGCGCGGCTTCGATCCTGCTCCGGCTGCGGCCGCGCGTGCCGTTCCGCCAGCTGACTAGTGTCAGTTGCGAGAACCGGAGCAACTGGGAGGCGGGATCTTTGTTCGGCAACAGGGATGAGAAGGCTCACGGCTGGGCCGTTGCCTGATGGCCGTCGACCTGCCCGCGCTGATCGCCGACCTGGCCGCCGAGTCCGCGGCGCTCGACTCGATCCTGGCGGTCCTGCCGCCTGATGCCTGGCAGCAGCTGACGCCTGCAGCCGGTTGGAACGTCGCTGACCAGGTCAGTCACCTCGCCTACTTTGATCAGGCCGCGCTGCTCGCGATCGCCGACCCCGATGAGTTCCGCCGCCACGCCGAGCTGCTGATGGCCGGCCCGGCGGACCTTCCTGATCAGATCGCGGCCGAGCATCGCAATCGTCGCGGCACCGACCTGCTGGACTGGTCCCGCAGCGCCAGGCAGGGGCTGCTGGCTGGCTTCGCCGGCGTCGACCCGGCCCGGCGGCTGCCCTGGTACGGCCCGGACATGAGCCCGGCCTCGTCGGTCACAGCCAGGCTGATGGAAACGTGGGCGCACGGGCAGGACATCTGCGACGCGCTCGGCGCGGAACGTCCCCCGACCGGCCGGCTGCGGCACATTGCCCACCTCGGCGTGCGCACGATGGCGTTCAGCTTCGCCGTGCACGGCCTGCCAGTCCCGGCGGACCAGGTCCGCGTCGAACTGCTCGGCCCGGACGGTGGCCTGTGGGCCTGGGGGCCGCCCGACGCAGCCAGCCGGGTGAGCGGCACCGCGCTCGACTTCTGCCTGGTCGTGACTCAGCGGCGCAATCCGGCCGACCTTGAGCTGGACGTTCGCGGCGGCACAGCGCGGGACTGGATCGCGATCGCGCAGGCTTTCGCCGGACCGCCGGGCACTGGCCGCGCACCGCTGCGCGCCGTCGCTGGTCAGATTCTCCCTCGAACGACTACCCCGGGGGCGAGCGGCTCGGCGTAGAGCAGTTCGACCAGGTCAGCGCGATTGCGCAGGACCCTGCGCTGGTTGACGTAGCCTTTGTCGGTGATTTCGCCGGCATCGAGATCGGCCGGCCTCTTCATCACGATCAGCCGCTCGACCCGCGACGCGGAGCCGCTGCCCTGCTGACTGTCCCGCAGCGCCGCCGTCAGCCTGCCGAGCACGATCTGGTCGGTGATCACGTCGCCTGCTGCCGCGTCCTGGGCCGGGAGAGTCCGAGCCTGGTCGGGACTGAGCCAGCCGAGCGCGCACACGAATTCGCGGCCTTCACCGGCGATCACGGCATCGGCGAGCAGCGGCATCGCGGACAGCAGCGCGGTCCTTACCGCGCCGACCCGGACGAACGTGCCGGTGGTGAGCTTGAAGTCCTCGGCTATCCGGCCCTGGAACACCAGGCCCCGCTCGGGGTGATCGGCGTCCACCAGGCGCACCGCGTCGCCGGTCCGGTAGAAACCCTCCTCGTCAAACGCCTGCGCCGTCAGATCGGGCCGCTCGAAGTAGCCGGGAGTCACCATCGGACCGCGCGCTCTGATCTCATAAGCCTCCTGTACCGGGCTCAGCTTCACCTCAGCGCCAGGCAGCGGCACGCCAATGCACGCAGGGTCGTCGTACTCGAAGTGCGCGCTGGTGACCGCAGGCGCCGTCTCGGTCAGGCCCCAGGCGGCAGTCACCGGAATCTTCCGGCCCGTGGTCCTGGCCGCCACGTCACTGAGCCGCTGGCGCAGGCTCGGCGGAAGAGCCGCGGCCGCATTGAAGATGAGCCTGAGCCTGGAGAAGAAACGCCGGGCGAACTCCGGATCCGCCTCAAGGACCGGTACCAGGCGCGCGTAGCCAGCCGGGACGTTGAAGTAGATCGTCGGCGGTACGTCAGCCAGGTTCGCCACAGTCGGGCCGAACAGGCCGGCCGCCGGGCGGCCGCTGTCGACGTACAAGGTTCCGCCTGCGACCAGGACCATGTTGACGTTGTGGTTGCCGCCGAACGTATGACTCCAGGGCAGCCAGTCGACCACAACGGGACGTTGGCTGCGGAGAAATGGCCAGACCTGGCGGATCATCTGCTGATTGGCCGACAGCATCCCGTGGGTGTTCAGGACGCCCTTGGGTGCTCCGGTTGATCCGGACGTAAACAAGATCTTCGCGATCGAGTCAGCCTTGATCGAGGCGAAAGCGGCCGCGATCTGTGGACCGGGCCGGACGGATTCGAGATCAGCCAGCATGACGCTCGCGGCCCGGCGGCCACTGCTTGCGATCTCGGTCAGTCCGCCCAGAGCGTCCAGCGCGGCCGAGAACTCCTCCGCGTCCTGCGCGAAGACAGCACCTGGCCGGACCAGTTCGGCAAGCTGCCTGATCCGGGCGTGGTCCTTCGACTGCAGCGAATACGCGGTGCTGATCGGCACCACCGGCACGGCCGCGGTCATCGCGGCCAGCGAGATCACCAGATGATCGACGGAATTGCCCGACAGGACCAGCAAGGGCTTGGCCGGCCCCAGTCCCAGCCCCAGCAGCGCCTGTCCGATCGACTCAGCCGCAGCCGCCACCGCCCCGTAGGTCCGGGTCCGCCAGCCGCCGGATGGGTCACGCTCGGCGATCAGCGGCGAGTCCGGGTCAGCCGCCGCCCACCGGCGAAGGCTGGTCAGGACTACGGGATCATGCCCGGCCAGCGGATCGGTCGAGTGCAGCAGCCAAGTCCCGTCTGCCCGCCGCTCCGCATCCACCGCAGGCGACGCGAACAAACCCTCCTCACCACTTCGGTGAGCTGCTCGCTCGTCATCTGCAGGCACCGCCACGGCTGGATAGCGTACTGGGTCGGTCATCGGACAGTGCGGTCCTGCGCGCGCATCACCCGCCGCCTGACGGCATCCGCGATTCCAGGGACGTGCGCCTCCAGCACCCCTGACGTGCCTGCGAAGCCAGTCTTTTATCACTTCCTGATAGCGCAGATCAGAGATGGAACCAGCAGAAAGTCTGGTTCAATGCCCCTAATACACCGCTCGCCATGCGACTGAGGAGCCGGCGCCTCGCTGGGCAGGTCTAGGGTCGCGAGGACCAGTGAGCATGGCAGAAGGGAACGTCTTATGCAGTTTCAGTTCGCCGGGAGCCGTACCCGCCTGCTCGGCATCGCCGGTATCGCGACCGCAGCCACGATGCTCGCTACGGGATCGCCCTATCCTGCTGCCGCGAGCGTGGGACGCCCGACCGGCATGGTGGTCAGGACCGTAGCCGGAGCGCCAGCTCCGGTGGAGTCGCTCTACAAGATCATGCACCCGCGCGGCCTCCGCCCGGTCGGTACCCACTGCATCAAGGCCGTCCGGTTCGGCCTGAGGGCTCTCAAGCACAGCACCTTCTGCGGTAAGACGTCCGCCCGGAAGGTTGTCGTCTGGGGCTACCAGTTCGACAGCAAGGCAGCCTACCTGGCCGGGTTTAAGCACATTAACTCCTTTACCGGCTTCACTCCGTCCTCCGCTGGCCCTACGTGCCCGGCGTCTAAGGGCCGCGAGGGTTCCGTCGGCTGGCACGCCAATTCCAACCCGAGGTACAAGCCGCGGCCCGGGCAGATTCTGGAGTGCTTCATCGACAACAAGCGGCCGCTGCTGATCTGGACCATGCCGACGCAGCACGTCTTCTTCATCGGCCAGGACCAGGCGCATGGTTCCACCGAGAGGACCCTGGTCAACTGGTGGAAGACCCTGAACTACAGCCGATGACTTCGCCGCGCTGCTCCGGCGACCCGCGTCGCCGGAGCAGGCTGGCGGGACAGTTGCGGTGACAGCTGCCGCGAATGGACTACCCGTGCCGGGCGCCGACAGTACGACCTGCGGTTTCTGCGCCATAGCCAGCGGCGAGAGCAAAGCTGCCATCATTCACGAGAACGATCGCCTGATGTCCTTTCTCGATCACCGGCCGCTGTTCCATGGCCACGTGCTGCTTATTCCTAAGCTGCACGTACAGCTCATGAGCGAGCTGCCAGCTGACCGGGTGCAGGAATTCTTCACGATAGCCCAGCGCCTTGAATGTGCCGTCGAGGCTGGGCTGGGAGCCGACGGATCAATGATTCTCGTTAACAATGTGGTCAGCCAGTCCGTCCCGCATCTTCACCTCCACGTCATTCCGCGCCGAAAGAAAGATGGATTGCGTTTCTGGCTGGGGCCACGACATCCTTATGACTCTGAGCACCCCGCGGAAGTGTACGCCGAGAAAATCCGATCCGCGCTAAGGGACTGCTTAGCCTCACGGTCTATTCTGGTCCTGGCACGCTGTCCTGACGTGAGCGGATCAGGCACTCGACACGGGCGCCTCCCAGTCGACGTCGCGCGGAGCCGCTACCTCGTCGGGCCGCGGCGGCGTGATGTCGACGGCCACGCCGAAGTCCCACAGTTCGACGATCGCCCAGCTTGGCGGATCGTCCGTGTCGGTGGCCAGTTCGGAGTTCACGGCCGCTCGGCGAATCAACCCGGAGGTGTCCAGCCATACCTCCGCGGGCATTCGGGTCAGCACGCGATAAGGCCCGGCGGGCACGTTGACCCCGGCCGGCACTGCCGCGTCCGCTCGCGCCAGGTCGACGGTGAGCCTGCAGTGCGTGGTAGCCACGCCTCGTACGGCATCGGGTCCGATCTCGACGACATCGTCGCGGGCTCCGAATAGCGCCTCCAGCGGCCAGAGCGGGTCGTTGCTCCGGCGCGGGCCCGCGCGATCACCGAGGAAGAATCCGGTCCAGCGGTCGGCCACGCGGATGAAGGCGTTCGCGCCATCGTAGATCATCTCGCGCGGTTCGCTGGCCCCGGCGAGATCGACGTCGCTGTCCTCGCGCGCCGTGAACGCGGCCACCAGGCTCTCGGGAACCAGCACCTGCGTCACCTGAGTACGACGCCCGGCGAAGTCGGTTACCCCTACGCAGCGCTCGTCCTGCGACTCGGGCGCCGGTGACTCAGCCCACCCTGCGACAAACAGCCGGGCAGTCCCGGTCGCGATCGTCCGGGCCGGGGCAGCGGCCACGCGTTCGGCGATCGGCGCCGTCTCATCTAACACCGGACTAGCATATGGCCCCGCGCGGTCAGGCGGCTCCCGCGTTGCCCGGATTGTCGTTCTGGTGCCGTGACCGCCCCGAGCTATTGTTTTGCCTGCGCGGGTGATCGCAGTGTTAGCTATCTGAGTGCATATCGAGCAGTTCGATCCGCTGACGGATTCTCGGCAGCTGCGTGCTTGTCATCAGATTATGGAAGCGGCCCGGCCCTTCGATCATCGAAGCCTCCCGCCCCTATCGCCCGAAGGCTTCACGGCCTGGTGGGCGCACGGCGGCGGCCGCCAGGAGAGCTGGCTGGCCAGCGATGACGCCGGTGAGCCGGTCGGCTGCTACCTGCTGGTACTGCCAGAACACGAGAACACCACGATGGCCGAGTGCGGACTGGTCGTGCCGCCGGCCAGGCGGCGCGCTGGAGTCGGCACCGCGCTGCTCGCGCACTGCGCTGGCCGGGCCAGGCACGCGGGCCGGTCGAGGCTGACCAGCACGGGCGCGACCAGGACGAAAGTGCGGGAAGGCTCGCCGGGCGCAGCCTTCGCTGCGGCCGTCGGGGCAGGCACTGGCCTGGCCGAGCTGATCATGATCCAGGACATCGATGCTGACCTGCTGGCTGAGCTGGCCAGCCTGCTGGCCGGTGCTGAGCAGCGTTCCGTCGGCTATGAGCTGGTGTCCTGGCTCGGCGCTAGCCCCGAGGAGTACATCGACCAGTTCCTGCAGGTGTCCGAGGCGATGTCAGATGCTCCCAGGGATGCCGGGGTACAGCCGCAGCGGTGGGACTCCGCCAGGCTCCGCAATGCCGAGGCGCTCGCTATCGGCCATGGCCTGTGCTTCTACTCGACGGCTGCCCGGCATCGCGACACCGGCGAGTTCGCGGCGGTCACCCGAATCACCACCGACCCTGCCATGCCGGGCTGGGGCATCCAGCAGCTCACAGCCGTACTGCCCGCGCACCGGGGGCACCGGCTCGGGATCGGAGTCAAGATCGCCATGCTGAAACTGCTGGCCGAGCATGACCCCGGCACTCACCGGATCCTGACCGGGACCGCCGAGTCGAATCAGCACATGATCGCCATCAACGTCCAGCTCGGCTATGAGATCGGCGACATCTACCGGTCCTGGGACCTCGACCTGACAGCAGGACAGCTGACCTAGATCTCCGCACCGCAGAGGGCTAACGAGTCGGGTCGCGGTCGAAGAGGGCACGCGCCCACAGGTATCCGACGAGCGAGATGGCGACGCACCAGGCCACGGCGATGATGACGTCGCTGCCGATCGGAGTGCCGGTCAGCAGTCCGCGCAGCGTCTCGATGACGGGCCAGTTCTCGACGTAGCTTCGCCAGCCGGTGGATCACTTGTCCGTATCCGATCCCGACGTCCATTCTGGCGACCGCACGGTGTGCATGGCGTACTTGCCGGTTCTGGTCCGGTACACCCGGAACACCTCCGCGCGGCTGCTGGTCGTGCGACCCCACTCGCCGAGCAGCAGGCCGGTGAAGCGCTGCTTGCGGCCTGTCCCGAGGCCGACCTTGACGATGATCTCGTCGTAGCCTTCTAGCCGCCCTTCCTCCGCTTCGATGAACCGCCGCAGCGCTGCGGCGATCGTCGCCGACAGGTTGCCCCCAGCCAGTTCCTGAGCCCGCAGGTAGAGCGGCAGATTTGACTGACTACGCCTGCTGCCGCATGGCTCACAGCACGCTTGCCAGCCGCCAGCCGGCCGCTATGACGACCACGACGACGCTGCCGACGGCGACGTCGAGCAGTCGTCCGCTGCGCATGCCAGAGCCAGAGCCGATGCTGTGCGCTAGGGCGACCGGCCAGCACACGTACGCCAGCCAGTGCACCGCCCGCCAGTACCGGCGGCCGATGCGACGCCGGAGCAGACTGGTCACCACGATGGCGGCCAGCAGGTCGAAGGCGACCGTGCCCAGGCCAAGCCAGAGCCGCTGGGACTCGGAGATGAACGGAACTACCACGGCATCCCAGCCGAGGCCGCCAAAAGGCCCGGCCAGCGCGGTCAGGATATGCACGGCGAGGAATCCGACAGTAAGCAGCGACAGGTGCCGGTGCAAGCCACGGCCGGCGTACCTCGCCATCGCCGGCAGCCGCGCTCGCCGGTTCACCATGATGCCGAGCACGACCACTGCCGTGAGCAGCACCATGGCGATCAGCCCGGCGGCCGCGCTGGCAGTGCCGGGAGTCGGCACTACAGGACGTCGGCAGCGGCCTGGCGCAAGGACATGCTCCGAGCTTAGGTCCGCCGCACCGGATCAGGAACTGCGATCCTGCGGGATGCACGGGATACGGCAGCCCGGGCCGAGCTCCCCACGGCGCGGGTGCGGGTCCGGGTCTCTGGGCCTGCGTTCGGCTTCATCAGCACCGTTACCGCGGTCAGCCAGAGGGCGGAGAAAACGAGACTGCCCAGGACGTCGGTCGGATGGTGCTCGCCCCGGTACATGCGCGAGGCCGCCACGAGGATCGGCAAGGCGATCGCCGGGATCAGGAACAGCCACCGCCACCAGCCGCGGGCATGGCCGATGACCAGGATCGCCAGGCCGATGTACAGACAGCAGGCGGCGGCGGTGTGCCCCGAGGGGTAGGCCGAGGTTGGCAGGTGATGGTCGAGGTGCGACACGCCCGGCCTGGGCCGTTTGACCACGGCAGCGGCGGCCAGGAACGCAGTAAGTTCGCCGAGCAGGACAGTGGCGATGAAGATGACTGGCCGCCACCGTCTGGTAATGGCGAGAAATATTATGGCGACGATCAGGGCTGCGGTGAGGATTCCCAGGGTCCCGCCGAGAGTGGTGAAGACCAGGCTCCACTGATTCAGGGTCGGGGTGCGGTGAGCGGCCAGCCAGGACGGAATTGTCCTGTCCCCCAGCACATTGCCGTTCCCGTCTTTGGTAAGCAGCTCGCCGATGCCGACGACAATGCCGACGATCAGCACCCAGGCGACCGCGATCGCAGCGGCCGTGCGGCCGCGATGCAGGGCAGGCGAGTCCGCTGCGGCGGGTCCAGGCCGGGCCGGCCTGAGGTCGGCGCGGTTCTCCGGCTCCAGCCCTTCGGTGACCGGATGAGTGACCGGCAGCCCGGCCGCGTGCCTGCTCAGCTCGAACGCGAACGCGGTGATGCCGAGCCAGGTGATCCCGATCGCCCACCCGCCGATCACGTCGGACACGTAGTGCACGCCGAGCAGGATCCGGCTGACCCCTACCAGCGCGATCAGGGCCACGATCGTGACAGTGAACACTCGCCGCCAGCGGCCGCGGGCGGCGGGCAGGAAGACCAGGAACAGCGCGCCGTAGCAGACCATCGAGCCGAGCGTGTGGCCGCTGGGAAAGCTGTTGCCGGTGCCATGCGCGATCGGGTGCGCCACCACCGGGCGCAGCCGGCCGACCAGCGACTTCAGCACTGGCACCAAGACGAGCGCGCCCGCGCCGGTGACCAGCAGGTAGAGCGCCAGCCGCCACCGCCGCCTGATCAGCAGGCCGAGAACCGCGACGCCGATGACGCCCGCGAGGACGGCGGTGCCGCCCAGCGAGGTAATCGCCTTGACCACCGTCACCAAGGTGGCGTGGCCGGCGATCAGGTTGTTCAGGTGGACGGCGGCACCATGGTCGACCGACTCAAGCACCGACCAGTGCAAGCGCACCAGAACGAGCAGCACGGTAAAGACCGCTGCCGCGACTATGACCGCGATCAGCGGGGTGAGAGTGTGGCGCGGGCGTTCAGCGTTACGGGGCGACATGACCCGCAAGCTGCCCGCCTCGGCGGGCTTCACACGTCGCCAGATGTCTCGCGGCGGCCGTGGGCCGTCGGCGTCGGTCGTGGGCCGTCGGCGTCGGCGTCGGCCGTGCCAGGCTGGCCCACCCCGACTACCGCCCGTCCATGATCGTGGTTATTCGGTGTTGCGGGCCCAACACCTTTTCACCACGATCAAGGACGCGGCCCGCGGAACGCCGTCCGGCCGGTGCTGGCGAGACGCGAGTGGCCGATGTGACAGTGACTGCCTGCTGCGGACCTTTGATAGGTCAACAGCCGCGGCGGCAATACCTTTCACCACGATCAAGAAGCCACCCTTCAGCAGCCGGCGGTGGCCAGGCGGTGCTCTCCTGCGGGGTGACTTCGCAGGTCAGAGCTACAGGCGGCGGACGAGCTGGCCTGTAGGCCGGGTTCTGTGCACCCGCTTGCGCGGGCCGGCGGCCATCCATCT
>OCZU010001940.1_pt1 | contig 13352 bp, 13 predicted proteins | sample 1539001 | NCBI WGS metagenome assembly OCZU01 (sample SAMEA3539306, study PRJEB22396) | soil metagenome | biome: tundra; feature: field; material: soil | place: USA | collected 2010-05 | depth 0.15 m
GCACGGTGGGCCCCGCCGTGAAGTCGCCCGGGCCGACGAAGGTCACCCTGTTCGCCTGCGGGCCGCCGCGGGCTGGCCCGACTCCCCCCGGCCTGTTCTGGCCGCCGACCTGCTGCCCGAGCGCGCCCTGGATGGCGACGCGCAGGCGCGCGCCGAACTGGTCTCGGAGGTGTACGAGCCGCTCCGGCGCGGTGGCTCTGCGCTGCTCGACACGGTGATCACCTATTTGGAGCAAGGTTCATCACTTGAAGCGACGGCGCGCCTTCTGTTCGTGCATCCGAACACAGTCCGTTACCGGCTGCGCCGCGTCAGTGAGCTGACCGGGCTGACACCGACCGATGGCCGGGCCGGATTCACCCTTTGGGTAGCCATTGTCCTAGGACGCCAGATTCACAAGAGCACATAGTTTGTATGGATCTCACAAACTCTTCCCGCTAAAGTTCGTGCGATATTCTGCGCATGTAGCGGAGTTCTACAGGCAGTGTTAAGGCATGCTCGTCATCGCCGCACCGGGCCAGGGCGCACAGACCCCTGGCTTCCTCGCTCCCTGGTTGGAACTGCCCGGCGTCCGCGACCGCATCGCCGCCTGGTCCGACCTGGCCGGATGCGATCTCATCGCCTACGGCACGACCGCCAGCACCGAAGAGATCAGGGACACCGCGGTGGCCCAGCCCTTGCTGGTCGCGGCCGGGATCGCGGCGGCGGAGGTGCTGTTCGGTGGCCTTGACCAGGCGCAGCGGCAGTCGGGGCTCGTGGCAGGCCACAGCGTCGGTGAACTGACCGCCGGGACCATTGCGGGAGTCCTGGCACCCGAGGACGCCATGAACCTCGTCCGGGTCCGCGGGCAGGCCATGGCGCGCGCCGCCGCGCTCGTGCCTACCGGGATGACCGCCGTGCTCGGCGGCGACGAGGCAGCGGTCCTGGATGCCATCGAATCCCACGGGCTCACCCCGGCGAACATCAACGGCGCCGGGCAGGTCGTGGCGGCTGGCACCGTGGCGCAACTCGCCGCCTTCGCGGCCGACCCGCCCGCGCGGGCCCGGCTGATCCCCGTGTCGGTGGCCGGCGCCTTCCACACCCGGTACATGACTCCCGCGGTCGAAGCCCTGCGCGCAGCGGCCGGGAGCGTCACTGTTAGCGACCCGGCGGTGATGCTGCTCTCCAACCACGACGGCGCGGCCGTCCGGTCGGGCGCCGACTGGCTGGACCGGATCGTCACCCAGGTGAGCGCCCCGGTCCGGTGGAACTTGTGCATGCAGTCCATGGCCAGCCTCGGCGCGACCGCGCTCATCGAACTGCCGCCCGCGGGCACCCTGACCGGCCTGGCCCGGCGGGCGCTGCCCGGCGTGGCACTGGCCAGCGTGAAAAGCCCGGACGACCTGGAGGCCGCCCGCTCCCTCATCGCCGAACACGGTGCGATCGAGCCGCACCAGGCTGGGCACGTCCCCGAGTGGCGCCTGCTCGTCGCCCCGCTCGCGGGAACCTTCCGGTCCGGGCCGGCCGATCCCGCCGCGGCGGCGCCGGGCGCTACGATCACGTCGGGAGCCGAGATCGGGCACGTGGAGCAGCGCGCGGCACGGCACGTCATTACCCCGCCATTTCCCGCAACGATCATTGAATGGCTGGTCGAGGACGGCGACCCGGTCAGTGTGGGACAGCCACTCGTCCGGCTCCAGCCCGCCGAATGACCGACCGGCACCAGCAGTTGACCGAGGCCGCCAGTCACCAGGACCACGGGCCACCAGGACCACGGGTTACCAGGACCACGGGTTACCAGGACGGGCCGCCAGGAACCGGCGGCCAGCCGCAGCCGAGCGGATGGCCAGTAACTGGGAGACCCTCAGGAAAGGGGACATGCTGATGCGACTCGCCGAAGGTGCCGCGGGTGCGCGGATACTGGCGTTCGGCGGCTACCAGCCGGCGAGGGTGCTGACCAACGATGAGCTAGCCGTCACGGTGGACACCACCGGCGAGTGGATCCGCAGCCGGGTGGGCATCGCCAGCCGGAGGATCGCGGGCCCGGACGAGAGCCTGGCCGACATGGCGGTGGCCGCAGGCGGCAAGGCCCTGGCCGCCAGCGGCCTGTCCCCCGCCGATGTGGACCTCGTGATCGTCGCCACCTGCACCGCGGAGGCGCCGATCCCGAACACGGCCGCCCCGGTGGCCGCCAGGCTCGGCATCTCGGCCCCCGGTGCGTTCGACGTCAATGCCGCCTGCGCCGGCTTCTGCTATGCGCTCTCCGTGGCCAGCGACGCGGTACGGGCCGGCTCGGCCCGCAACGTGCTGGTGATCGGGGCAGAGAAACTGTCCCAGTGGGTGGACTGGACCGACCGGTCTACCTGCATCATCTTCGCCGACGGGGCCGGCGCGGCCCTAGTCGGCCCGGTCACGGACCCGGCCGAGGGCCCCGGCATCGGCCCGGTGGTGTGGGGCAGCGATGGCGGCATGGCGGACAAGATCGCCATCAAGGACCGCGATTCGTTCATCGTCCAGGAGGGGCAGGCCGTGTTCCGCTGGGCGACCACCGCGATGCACCCGGTCGCGAGGCAGGCCTGTGAGCGCGCCGGGGTCGATCCATCGGAACTGGCCGCCTTCGTCCCGCACCAGGCCAACCTGAGGATCATCGAAGCGATCGCGAGGAAGGTCGGCGCGCCGCAGGCGCTCGTCGCCGACGACGTCGTGACCGCGGGCAATACCTCGTCAGCGTCGATCCCGCTGGCCCTGTCCAAGATGATCGAGCGGGGCGAGGTCGGCTCGGGCGCGGCCGTGCTGCTGCTCGGCTTCGGCGCGGGCGTCTGCTACGCCGGACAGGTCATCACGGTACCCTAGCCGCGCCTTCGCCTCCTGGCCTGCGCCGGGGAAGCGGACAACCACAACACAGAAGGAGAACACAGGCACATGGCCATGACCGAAGCGGAAATCCTGGCAGGACTCGGCGAGATCGTCGACGAAGTCGCGGGCGTCCCCGCCGACCAAGTCACCCCGGAGAAGAACTTCGTGGACGACCTCGACATCGACTCGCTGTCCATGGTCGAGATCGCGGTGGCAGCCCAGGACAAGTTCGGGGTGGAAATCCCCGATGACCAGCTCAAGAACCTCAAGACAGTCCAGGACGTCGTGAACTACGTCCGCTCAGCCGAGGTCTCGGCCTGAACGAGGCAGCACGGCGCCCGGCGGCACCCGTCCTTCCGGGCGCGGGCCATCCGGCGTAGTTCCGCGGCACGACCAGAGGAGCGATTCACAGTGCGGGCAGATCAACCACGCGTCGTCGTCACCGGCCTGGGCGCGACCACGCCGCTGGGCGGGGACGTGGCCTCGACCTGGGAATCACTGCTGGCCGGGCGCAGCGGCGCGCAGACGCTGGCCTACGACTGGGCGGCGCAGCTGCCCGTGCAGATCGCCGCGCCCGCCGCGGTCGACCCGACGACGGTGATCGACCGCGTGCAGGCGCGCCGGCTGGACCGCTGCGAGCAGCTTGGACTCGTGGCGGCGCGGGAGGCGTGGGCTGACGCCGGGACCCCGACGGTGGATCCCGAGCGGCTTGGCGTGGTGGTCTCCAGCGGCATCGGCGGCATCGCGTCGACGCTTGTCGCCTACGACACCCTGAAGGACAAAGGCTGGCAGCGGCTGTCCCCGTACACGGTTCCGATGCTGATGCCGAACGGTTCGGCCGGCTGGATCGCCATCGAGCTGAACGCTCGCGCCGGGGTGCACACCACCGTGAGCGCCTGCGCGTCCGGCGCGGAGGCGATCGGGTACGCGATTGACATGATCCGGGCCGGCCGGGCCGATGTCGTCCTGGCCGGCGGGACAGAGGCAGCCATCCTCCCGCTGAACATCGCGGCGTTCGCCGCGATGCGGGCGCTGTCCACCCGCAACGACGAGCCGCAGCGGGCCTCCCGGCCGTTCGACAAGGGCCGGGACGGCTTCCTGCTCGGCGAGGGCGCCGGCATGGTCGTGCTCGAGTCGGCGGAGCACGCGGCGCGCCGTGGCGCCACCGTGTACGCCGTCGCGGCGGGCGTCGGGTACTCCTCCGACGCGCACCACATCGCCCAGCCCGACCCGGCCGGCACCGGGATCGTCCGGGCCATCGAGCGGGTCCTCACCGACGCACAGCTTGTCCCGGAGCAGATCGTGCACGTTAACGCGCACGCCACCTCCACCCCGGCCGGCGACGTGGTCGAGGGCCAGGCGATCGCCACCGCGCTCGGCCCGGCCGCCGCCGGCGTGGTCGTCTCGGCCACCAAGTCCATGACCGGGCACCTGCTCGGCGGCGCCGGCGCACTCGAATCGGTGGCGACCATCCTCGCGCTGCAAAACCGGGTCGCCCCGCCCACCATCAACCTCGACGACCCCGACGACGAGGCCGGAATTGACATCGCCACCGAACCACGGGAGCTGAAGCCGCACACCAGCGCCCCGATGGCGGCACTGAACAACTCATTCGGCTTCGGCGGGCACAACGTCGCACTCGCCTTTGTCGCTGCCTAGACCACTTAGGTCATGCCCGGCCCGGGGGGACCGGCAGCAGGCCGCAGATCCGGACGCGGCCTCACCCGCGCTCTCCCCGCTACCGCAAGGAGACATCCCGTGACCGCACTCGACAGCAGAACCCAGGCCGCCCACGCCCGGCCCGTCCCGGCGCAGGCCGCGGCTCCCGCCATCGCCCGCGATCCGGAAGTCAGGATCGCGGCCCTGTTCGACGCCGGGACACTGCACCTGCTCACGGAGCATGACGCGAGCGGGGCGCTGGCCGCCACCGGGAGCATCGACGGAATGCCTGCGGTCGCGTTCGCCAGCGATCCACGAGTCCAGGGCGGTGCCATGGGCAGCGCAGGCTGCGCGGCGATCGTCGCTGCCTACGACGAGGCCATGACCCAGGGCGTCCCGGTGATCGGGCTATGGCACTCCGGTGGCGCCCGGCTACGTGAAGGTGTGGAAAGCCTGCACGCGGTGGGCACCGTGTTCGCCGCGATGACCCGGGCTTCCGGCATCGTGCCGCAGATCTCCGTGGTGCTGGGCGCCGCCGCCGGTGGCGCCGCCTATGGGCCCGCCCTGACCGACGTGGTGATCCTGTCCGATCACGGCCGCATCTTCGTCACCGGGCCGGACGTGGTCCGCAGCGTGACCGGCGAGGACGTCGACATGGCGCGGCTTGGCGGCCCTGAGCCGCACAGCCGCCGCTCCGGCGTGGTGCACGTGGTGGCCGCGGACGACGCCGAGGCCATTACCCAGGCCCGGCGGATCGCCCTGCTCCTCGGCGACCAGAGCGCCATCGACCTGACCAGGGCGGACCTGGCCCCGGGCGGCTCGCTGGCCCGCCAGGCGGGCCCGGACCTCGGCGCGCTGCTGCCCGAGTCGCGGCGCCGGGCCTACGACGTGCACCCGCTGCTCGCTGGGCTGCTGGATGAGCCGGGCGTGGAACTGCATCCCCGGTGGGCGCCCAACGTGGTCACCATGCTCGGCCGCCTGGCCGGGCGGACAGTCGGCGTGGTCGCCAACAACCCGCTGCGGCTCGGCGGCTGCCTGGACGCGACCTCGGCCGAGAAGGCCGCCCGCTTCGTGCGGATGTGCGACGCCTTCGGCGTGCCGCTCGTGGTCATCGTGGACGTGCCGGGTTATCTGCCGGGCGTCGGCCAGGAGTGGGACGGCGTGGTACGCCGCGGGGCCAAGCTGCTGCACGCGTTCGCCGAGGCCGTCGTGCCCCGGGTGACGCTGGTCACCCGCAAGGCCTACGGCGGCGCCTACATCGCGATGAACTCCCGCTCGCTCGGCGCGACCAGGGTGTTCGCCTGGCCCGGCGCGGAGGTCGCGGTCATGGGCGCGGTGGCGGCCATCCGGATCCTGCACCGGCGCACGCTCGCCGACGTGCCCGCCGACCAACTGCACGAGGCCGAGACCAGGCTGGCCGAAGAGCATGAGCAGGAGGCGGGCGGCCTGGAGCGGGCGCGGGCGCTCGGCGTCATCGACGAGATCATCGAGCCTGCCACGACCCGTGCGGCGCTCGCCCGCGCCATTGCCGAGGCACCCCAGGTGCGCGGCAGGCACGGCAACATCCCGCTCTGACGGGAGGCGACCCCGATGCGCCTGCTGGTGATCGAGCACCAGCCTGACGCGCCGGCCGGCCTGGTGGCCAGCTGGGCGGCCGGCCGCGGGCTGGCCGTGACCACCCTTCGCCCCACGGCCGGCCAGCCGCTGCCGCGGTCCTTCTCGCCCGGCGACGCCGTCGTCGTGCTCGGCTCCGAGGAGACCGCTCTCGACGATTCGAATCCCTGGCTCGCCGACGAGCTGGCGTTCGTGGGGACCGCGCTGGATGGTTCCGTCCCGGTGCTGGGGATTTGTTTCGGGGGTCAGGTGCTCGCGCGCGTCCTCGGCGCGCGCGTGTACCGGCTGGACGTTCCCGAGATCGGCTGGGTGTCGGTGACGAGCAAGCAGGACGAGCTGCCTGAGGGACCCTGGCTGGCGTGGCACCGCGACGGGTTCGAGCTGCCGGCGGGCTCCCGTGAACTGGCCACGGGCGTGGCGTCACTGCAGGCGTTCAGCCTGGGCCCGCATGTTGGCCTGCAGTTCCATCCCGAGGTGACCCGGCCGATCGTGGCCGCGTGGATCGCGGGCGCTGACCCGCCGCTGGACCCGGCCCAGGCTGAGCGGATCCTGCACGACGGTGACAGCGCCAGGGAGGCGGCCGCGGCCAACGCCGCGACACTGTTCTCGGCCTGGCTCGACGGAGCCTTCGCGACCTCCTGACCGCGCCGGGGAACGCTGGCGCGTGAACCGGGGCGCCGGCTGCGCAGAAGTACGGGGATCGGCCGCAAGCCCTGACGGCGCACGGAGCGACCCAGGGCCGCGGCTCCAGGTCAGCGGTCGCCGCCGGGCTGCTCCCCGACATGGCGGGAGAGAGCGGCTGCGATCTCGGCCACGCGCCCGGCGCTGACCTCATCCACTTCCGGCACGCCCAGCAGGCCGAAGATCCTCGGCCCGCGCAGGCTGTCAGCCAGGTCGGCTGGGCGCGGCATGATGTGGAAGTGGACGTGCCCGAATCCCGGCGCCTCGGCGAACTGCGCGACGTAGGTCTTCTGGCAGCCGGTGACCGCGTGCAGCGCCCGTGACAGGCGGACCTGCCAGGTGCCAAGCACCGCCGCCTCCTCGTCCGTCAGGTCCGCGATCGAGGTCACGTGCCGCCTGGGCACGAGGACGAGCCAGCCCGGAAGTCCGGTGCCGATGGCGTGCGCAACCCGCCATAATCCGTCGGCGGCGATCCGCTCGTGCGGCGCCGCGGCCGGGTCGGCGTCACGGCGGCAGGTGTAGCACTCGGAGGCACCCATAAAACGGGACCATACCGGCCGACCGAGGCATGCAGCGCAGGAATGCCGCTGGCATTCCCGCTGGCCTGCGCCGCAGGAATGCCAGCGGGCTGACGGCAGTTCACGCGACTAGGCGCGCCGGATCACCCATGGTGCGCCCCACAACCATCGGGAGCACCCGTGACCACTCCGCTCACCAAATCCCTCTACACCGCCCGGGCCACCGCGACCGGCGGCCGGGCCGGGCATGCCGTTTCCGATGACGGCATCCTCGATGTGAACCTGCAGCCGCCCAAGGAGATGGGCGGCCCCGGCGGCGCCACCAACCCCGAGCAGCTTTTCGCCGCCGGTTACGCCGCCTGCTTCCAGAGCGCGCTGGGCGTGGTCGGCCGCCGCCAGGGCGTGGACACCAGCGATTCGCTCGTCGAAGCCGACGTCAGCATCGGCCCAGTAGCGGGTGGCGCATACGGCCTCGCGGTCAAGCTGCGGGTCACCATTCCGGGCGTGGACCCGGAGCAGGCCCAGTCGCTCACCGAGGCCGCGCACCAGGTGTGCCCGTACTCCAACGCCACCCGCGGCAACATCGACGTCACTCTAGAGACCGCCTGATCCCCCGGCAGGCTCTCTCCGGCGCGGCGGCTTTACCGCGGAGGCGGCCGCGCGCCGCCTGCACAGGACAGACGCGGCAATCAGGCCACCGATGGCGCCGGACAGATGGTCCTGCCAGCTGATTCCGCCGCCCTGCGGCACTACGTCGAAGATGATCCCCCAGTACAGCGCGCCCGCGATGAGCGCCGTGATGACGTCGGCCAGGCGGTGCTGGAAGAAGCCACGCGCGACCGTGTAAGTGAACAGGCCGAGAATCCAGCCGCTCGCGCCTATGGTGACGACGCCGGCCGGGCTGATGAGCCAGGTGCCCAGGCCGGCGACCACGATGATGATCAAGCTGGCCAGTGCGAACCGGCCCAGGCCCCGCCACGCGGCCAGCGTGGCCAGCACGAGAAACGGAAGGCTGTTGCCTTCGATGTGCTGCCAGCTCGCGTGCAGCCACGGCGCGGCGGCGATTCCGATCAGGCCATGCGCGGTGCGCGGCAGGATGCCGTAATCCTGATCGAGGACCTCCCCCATGTTCGCGTTCACGGCCTGGACTACCCACATGACCGCCAGCAGCCCGAACGCCGTCAGAAAGGCCTTGCCGCCCGCCGACCTGGGCTCCCGCTTGCGCACCTGGCTGGCAGTCATCCCGAATCAATCACCAGCCGGGCCGGGCCGGGCCGACGCTGAGTGCCACGCAACGGGATCGGGCCGCCGTTCCAGGCACCGTGCATACCCGACATCATAGGCGGAGTAGCACGCTGTGCTATCTGATGCTGCCCCAATGCGGCGGGCCAGGCGTCAACGCGGTGCATTGTGTGCGCAGGGGACGCACGATGCACCGCACTAACCGTTGTCCGGGGCCCGGGCGGCGGCGGTCCGGGCGTAGGCGTCCAAGACGAGGTCCCAGAAGCCGGGGACGTCGACGGACATGGCGACGAGGGCATTGCGCTCATGGTCGGGGGCGGTGAAGTCGGTGACGGTCATGCCCGCCGTCCACCGGCCGGCCGTCTCCACCTCCACCCGGGCAGGCACGCAGCCGAACAGGCCCGGCTCGGCCACCAGCGCGATCGCGCACACGTCGTGCACGGCTGGCCCCTCGGCCACGCCGGGCGCCAAGCCCACCGCTTCCTCGTGCCGGTATCCCGACAGAGCAGGCAGCAGCAGGTCGGTGCCGAGCCGCCCCAGGCTCCCCATCCGCTCCTGGACACCGGCCGTGGCCCGCACCTGGTGCGTCACATCCAGCCCGACCATGGTGACCGTCCACCCGGCGCCGAACACGATCGCCGCAGCCTCCGGATCGGCGGCGATATTGAATTCCGCGGCCGGGGTGACGTTACCCCGCCCGGCCGAGCCGCCCATGATGACGAAGTTCCTGACCTGGCTGACCAGCCGTGGCTCACGCCGGACGGCAAGCGCGATATTGGTCAGCGGGCCGGTCGCGACCAGGGTGATCTCGCCAGCCGCCGCGCCGATGGTATCGACCAGAAAGTCCACCGCGTGGCCATCCCGCGCACCGGACACGGCGGCCGGCAGACGCGCGCCACCCAGCCCGGACTCGCCATGCACGTGCCGGGCATCCAGCACCGACCGGAGCAGCGGCGCCGGGCTGCCGGCCACCACAGGCACCTCCGGGCAGCCGACAAAGTCCCGCACGCTGAGCGCGTTGGCCGTGGTCTTGGCCAGATCCACGTTCCCGCCGACGGTGGTCAGCCCCAGCAACTCCAGCCCGGGATGGCCGCAGGCGAAGGCGATCGCGAGGGCATCGTCGATCCCAGGGTCACAGTCGAGGATGATTTTCCTGAGCGGGCCCTGCGTCGGCTGCCCGGTCACGCAGCCAGGCCGGCCTCATCGATCAGGGCATTGATCTGGCTGTACAAGCTCCCGACCTGATCGGCGGTGGCATCCGGGCGGACAGATGCGATGACCGGGAAGCCGGCCTGGACCGCTCGCTCCAGCAGGGCCCGGGTGGCCAGCGCCAGCGCTGGTGTCCATTCATCCGGGACTCTGACCTCAAGCGTCATGACGCCTCCTTGGGGGGCGACCCCCGCACCCGCAACTGGGTGGCCGCGCAGTGATGCGGAGAGGTCCGTCACATCCATGGTAGGCCGATCGCCGCAGCCGTACCAGGACCCCCGTGCCCGCCGTACCCAGCCCGCCATGCCACGGCCGCCATGACCCGGCCAGCGCGAGGAGCCGGCTCACCCGGTCGCGTGCAGCCAGCGGACCGGGGCGCCCTCGGCCGCGCACCGGAACGGCTCGAGTTCGTCGTCCCACGGCTCGCCGAGCAGCCGGGCCAGCTCGTCCTCCAGAGAGCCGCGGGACGCGGCCGCGGCGGCCACCGTCATCGCCGCGCGCAGCCTGCTCTCGGGGATCATGATGTCCCCGTTCGCGCCCGTCACCGCGGAGAACGTGCCGAGCTCCGGCGTGTAGCTGTAGCGAACGGCGTCGCAGCCCGGGCTCGCCTCCTCGGTCATCTCGAAGCGGAGCCTGTTCCAGCCGGACAGCGCGGACACGATGCCCCCTGCCGTGCCGGCACGTCCCTGCCAGCTGAGTTCGGCGCGCAGCGACCCCGGCGCCGCGGGCTGACTTACCCAGGGCAGGCTCACGTGCACACCAAGTATCCCGGCCGCCGCCCACTCGATATGCGGGCATAGCGCCGGGGGGGCGGAATGGATCTGCAGCACGCCTCGTACGGACACCAGACCTCCTTGCGAGCGACCGAGGTGCGTCTTCCCCAACGACCTCGGCGGCCACGCAGCCAGGAATCTCGTGTCCGGCGATATGGTCCGCAGTTCCTGCGTCGTATTCTGCCTCACCGCGCCCGCCGGCACCAGCCTTCACGGCGTGTTGACCGGCATGATGTAGTAGGCAGGTGATCCCCCGACGCGGGGCACCCGCCGCCTCAGCACCCTCTGCCCATGCACCCGGTGCCCCCGCACCTACCCCGCCAGCCGTTCCCGGCCAGCTGGGCGAGCGCGACATCGCCGGGCTGGTGTTTGTCGGCGAGATGTACGGCATCCAGCTCGACCAGCTTGCCACACTGCTCGGGGTGCCCGAGCAGCGGGCCGGCGGATTCGCGCTGCGCTGGCGGCGGCTCCGGTACGCGGAGTCGGCCCGGCTGGGCCCGGGGCGCCCGTGGGTCTGGCTGACCCGGACCGGACTTGGCGTATGCGGCCTGCCGTACACCGCGACCGCGCCCGCCCTGTCCAGGCTGGCGCATATCCGCGCGGTCACGGCCGTCCGGCTGGCCATACAGGCCACGGCCAGCTATGCCGAGGCCGACGCGTACTGGCGCGGCGAGCGGCGGCTGCGCGCCCGGGCCGGCGGCCGGGTGGGCTTACGCGAGCACTTCCCGGACGGTGAGATCCACTGGCCGGACAGTGCCAGTCCAGACAGTGCCAGTCCAGACGGGGCCAGTCCAGACGGGGCCAGTCCAGACGGGGCCAGTGTGGCCTGGGCCGGCGAGTGCTGGGCGGTCGAGGCTGAGCTCACCCGCAAGACCGTCGCCCGGACAGCCGCCATCATGACCGAGATCCTCACCCGGACGGGCGATTACGGCTGCCCGGCCGCCGAGGCCAGGGTGCCGGGCCGCGAGCCGCGGCACGCCCGCGTCCTGTACCTCTGCTCGCCCGCCGCCCGCCATACTGTGGCCCGGGCCCGCGACGCGCTCGGCGGATATGCGGCCCGGGTGGAGATCCGGGACCTGCCCCCAGGAGCCGCCACATGATCACCCGCTATCTGGGCCTGCTGGCGGCGCGCGGGATGGTCCGCCTGCTGGCGAAGGTGATCAAGCTGACGGCGATCGTTGTGGTAATCGTGGCGTCCGCACCGGTGTCCCTGGTGGCCGCTTACTCCGCGACGCTGGCCTGGTTACTGGGCTGGCCGCCGCGGCAGCTCTACCGCGCGGCCGCCTGCTGCGGGCCCATGCTGGCCGCATGGCTGGCCGCCACCGCGGTCGCCACCCGGTCACCGGCCCGGGTCGCGGCCGCTCCCTACACGGCCTGGCTGGCCATGTGGCACGACGGCGCGGCCGGCTCGTACGCGCTGGCGGCGGTCACCATCGCGCCGGCCGCGGTCCCACTCGGCCTGGTCGCGGGCGCCGTCGCCTGGCGCTACCGGATCTACTCGATGGAGACCGGCGCGGGCGGACTCGCTCCCAGCGCTCCGGCCACCTTCGACCTGCGCCAATGGCGCCACCAGGTGCGCACGGCCCAGGCCAGGATCTCGGCCCCAGGTTCCGTCCCACTCATTTCGCGCAACGGAACAATCCTGGCCGGTGCCGTCATCAGGGCCATCGATCATCCGCAGCTGCCGCTAGCCTGCATCCCGTACTCCAGGCTGCGCTCCCACCAGGTCGTGATCGGTACCTCGGGGACCGGGAAGACCACCCTGCTGCTGAGGCTGTGGGCCGGATTCATGGCCATGGGGCGGCAACGGTACGCAGCCGGGGCCTCCCGCCGCCCGATGCTGGTCGTCCTGGACTGTAAGGGCGGCGCTGACTCACGGCGGATCGCCGAGCGGACCCGCCGGGTGCTGCGCGGCGTCGGCGCGCGGAGCACCGCGATCTGGCCGGACGAGGCGAGCCTGTCACTGTGGGCGCTGCCACCGGACCAGCTCACCACCACGCTCGTCGACATGATCGAGCACGGGACCGGCGGGGCGGCCTACTACGCCGACATAATGGAGGCGATCGTGACGCTGGCCGTGCAGGCGCCGGCCGGGCCTCCGGCCAGCGCCGCCGAGTTCCTGGCCCGGCTCGATACTGGCTGGCTGACCACGGCCTACGCGCTCGCAGGCCGGGCGGAAGACGTGGCCCTGCTGCGCACCGCGGCGCGGCACATCGGCGATATCGCGCTGCGATTCCGGACCCTGTTCCGCCGCCTGGGCCACGGGCTGGATGGGCCAGGGACGTTCGGGGACGCGGACGTCTGGTACTGCATCCTCGAGGGGACCGCGGAGATCACCGTCGCCGAGGCGCAGGCCCGCGCGCTGGTGGACATGCTGGCCAGTTACGCGGCACATGGCGGCGCGGCCGAGATCCTGCTCGCCGTGGACGAGTTCAGCGCCGTGTCGCGGCGGCTGCCGATCTGGCAGCTGTACGAGCGGGCCCGCTCGCTGGGCCTCGCGGTCCAGGTATCCGCTCAGTCCTGGGAGGGCCTGGCCGCGCAGGAGGACGAGCGCTACCGGGTCGCCGCGACCGCGGATGGCGGCATCTGGCTGCTGCGCACCCCACGCCCAGAACCTGCCACCGCGCTGGCGGGCACCCGGCGCGCGGTGGATACCAGCCGGCGGCTACTCGGCGGGGCCCTGTCCGGAGCCCTGTTCGGATCAGCACGGTGGAGCCACCAAGGGCAGTCTGGTGAGCGCCGCACGCCGGTAGTCGACGCCGATCTCGTGCGCCGCCTCGCGGTGGGGCAGGCCGCGTACATCTACCGGGGCGGCGTCACCTAC
>OCZU010001941.1_pt1 | contig 13351 bp, 10 predicted proteins | sample 1539001 | NCBI WGS metagenome assembly OCZU01 (sample SAMEA3539306, study PRJEB22396) | soil metagenome | biome: tundra; feature: field; material: soil | place: USA | collected 2010-05 | depth 0.15 m
CAAGGCAGTCAGATGGGCCCAGTAAGTGAGGGGTTCGGGAAACGGGGAAGGTTCCCGAACCTCTCAAACACCAAGATCGGGTTTGGGCACGTCACCACGCTTCGTTACAGAGACACTTCTGCAGAAAAATCCGCTTGCTCCCTCTTGTTTACCCCGCTCCCAGACCCCTTTCCCCAATCGCTGGTAGGGGCGACGAGCGGGATCGACCTTGACTGCGCTCAGAGGCTAGCTTTCAGGATATGCAATCCCATCCATTTCTAAAGTAGCGCTTGAAGGATGGCAGGGCTAAATACGGGCCTTCTGAACGAGATAGTAACTCCCAAAAAACAGAAATCGGATTCCATAATCCATAGGTATTATCCCGAATTGTATCTATAATTGTGGAAGTGACTGTAACGTAGCGGTTTAGAGCTACCACAACGGGCGGAAGGTGGCAGTGAACTTGCTTACACATCACAGGCGGGAAGAGTCTTTAATTGACCCAGCGTCTGTTCCCGTCCGGGAGTCGCGGGGTGATTCGGCGGCCAAACCGCGAATCGAGTCGCGAAATATGAACCGCGAATTTGAGGCTCGCTTTACCGCCATCCTACTGACCCTCCTCACGGTAGGAGCCATCGTATTCGCTGGTTTCAACTATAAGATCGAGCACCAATCGGCGATTCCTGACGACGGAGCGTGGTGGCTGGAGCGCAACGGCCATCTGGTCGCCGACCGACTGGAGCCGAATGGACCCGCCCTAACGGCCGGCGTCCGTCGCGGCGACGAAGTGCTCAGCATTAACGGCCGGCCCGTCGACACGGCGGCGGCAATCACGCGGCAACTCAATTATTCGGGCGTCTGGTCGAAGGCGACGTATTCGCTGATCCGTGGATCGGTGCCACTGGACGTGGAAGTGGTGCTGGTTCCGGCCGAGCGCTCCATGAACGATTGGCTGCGGCTGATCGCGCTGATTTACCTGGGCATCGGGCTTTATGTGCTGATGCGGCGGTGGACGGCGGTGGGTTCGACCCACTTTTACATTTTTTGCCTGGTGTCGTTCGTTTTTTACTCGCTGCACTTCACCGGCAAGCTTAACGCGTTTGACTGGATTGTTTTTTGGGCGAATGAAGTTGCATGGTTGCTGCAGCCCGCGCTGTTTTTGCATTTCGTGTTGACTTTCCCGGAACGGCGGGAGTTTGTCCATAAGCATCGCAGGGCGATTTCATTTCTGTATCTGCCTGGGGCGATACTCCTGGCAATCCAGATCCTATCGCTTGAATACGCAAAAGCCAGCGCTTCCCTGCTCTTTGATCTGAACCGGGTGGACCTGGCATACCAGACGATCTTCTTCTTCTCCGCGGCCGGGGTCCTTTGGAACAATTACCGGAGGGCTGGAACGCCGATTCTGCGGCAGCAGCTGAAGTGGATTACACGCGGCACAATCCTGGCCCTCACACCCTTCACGCTCTTCTATGTGCTGCCGTATTTGCTCGGAAGGATGCCTTCACCCTCAATGAAGGTGTCGGTCCTGTCGCTGGGCTTACTGCCATTGACCTTTGGCTATGCCATCTTCCGCTACCGGTTGATGGACGTGGATCTGATCTTCAAGCGCGGCATGGCTTACACGCTGGCGGCGGCGGCCATTGTGGGCGCGTACTTCGGAGTAGTGGCCGCGATTGCGGAACTGGTGCACACGCGCATTCCGAGTTCCGGACCGTATGGCTTGGTGGTGGCCGTCGTGGTCACCGCGCTGTTGTTCGATCCGGTACGGAAGTGGATTCAGGAAAAGCTCGACCGCTTCTTCTTCCGCACAGGCTATGACTATCGGCGGACGCTGATTGAGTTCGGACGCGAGTTAAGTTCGGAGACCGACCTCGACAAAATGCTGTCATCGTTGGTGGACCGGCTGGCGCGCACGCTGCTGGTCGACCGCATTGCAATTTTTCTCGGCAACAGCGACTCCTCGCGCTTTGAACTGTCGAAGTCATTTGGGATTGCGCACGTTACCGGCCTCGACTTGTCGTTCCTGGCGAAGCCGCGAATCGAGGATGCGGCCGGACATATCTTCTTCGAAAACACGCGCCAGTTGCCGCGGGAGAATGCTTCAGCCAAAGAAGCAATCAGCCGCCTGGACCTGAACTATTACATCCCGTGCCATGCGCGGCAGAAGACCATCGCTTTCCTCGGGCTGGGCAAGACGATGGAGGGCGATTTCCTTTCCAGCGAGGATGTGGAGTTGCTGCAGGCGCTGGCGGGCTACATCGGCATCGCCATCCAGAACGGTCGCCTCTATGCGTCGCTCGAACAAAAAGTCAGCGAGTACGAGCGGCTGAAGGAATTCAGCGAGAACATCGTGGAATCGATCAACGTGGGCGTGATGGCGGTCGATCTGCAGGATCGCATCGAGTCGTGGAACTCGCAGATGGAAGTTATGTATGCGCAGCCGCGCTGGCAGGTGGTGGGCCGCTCGTTGAGCGAAGTTTTCCCGGCTGCCTTTGTGGAGGAGTTCTACCGCGTCCGGCAGACTCCCGGCATCCACAATCTTTATAAGTTCCGGCTGGTAACTCCGACGGGCGAATCGCGCGTCGTGAACGTGGCCATGACGCCGCTGGTCACCCGCAAATTCCACGTGGTCGGGCGCCTCGTCATCATGGATGACATCACCGAGCGGGTCGAACTGGAAGTGCAGCTCACGCAGGCGGACAAGCTTTCTTCCATCGGACTGCTGGCGGCGGGCGTTGCCCACGAAGTGAATACGCCGCTGGCGGTGATCTCTTCTTACACGCAGATGCTGGCGAAACAATTGCAATCCGACCCGCAGAAAGCGGCGGTGCTTGACAAGATTACCAAGCAGACATTCCGCGCCTCGGAGATCGTCAATAATCTGCTGAACTTCTCGCGAACAACCGGCACCGAGTTGACGGAGATCAGTCTTAATAAGGTGATTGCGGATACGCTGGCCCTGCTCGAACATCAATTCAAAGTGGCGCACATCGAGGTGCGGCCGGAGTTGAACGAGAAGCTTCCGCTGATCCAGGGCAACGCCGGACGTCTGCAGCAAGTATTTCTGAATTTGTTTCTCAATGCTAAGGACGCAATGGCCGGCGGCGGAGTGCTGAACGTAGCCACGCTCAATGGCGAATTTGTCAGCGTGCGCGTTTCCGACACCGGCTCCGGCATTGCGCAGGAACACATTCAGCGCATCTACGATCCATTTTTCACCACCAAAACATCCCCCGCCGAGGGCCAGAATCGCGGCACCGGCCTGGGGCTTTCCGTGACCTACGGAATCATTCAGGAACATGCGGGAAATATTCGGGTAGAGAGCCGCCCCGGCGAAGGCACGACCTTTACCCTGGATTTCCCGCTCATCAGGAAGGCAGTCCATGTCTGAAGTTGCCATGTCGGAAGTCGCGGCTGCCGGGCGCCGCAGTTTGAAAGAAATGCCGGAGAGCGCGGGCCGAATCCTCATCATCGACGACGAAGCCGAGATCCGGGAATCGCTGGAGACTCTGCTTCAACTCGAAGGCTACACCGTGTTCGTTGCGGGATTTGCGCGTGAGGGCATGACGCAGATTGACCAGCGCACGTTTGACGTAATACTGCTCGATTTGGCGCTGCCCGACAAGAATGGGATGGACGTGCTCGCCGAGATTCGGATGTTGCATCCGCAGCAACCGGTGATCATGATCACCGCTTACGGCACGGTGGAGAATGCGGTGCGCGCCATGCAATCGGGCGCGACGAACTTTATCCAGAATCCTTGGGATAACGAGAAGTTGCTCGCCGACGTGCGCGCCGCTGTCGCCCGGCAGAAAGCGGAAGAAGAAAACGTTCAACTGAAGCGCGCGCTCAAGCAACGCTATAACTTCGAGCATATCGTCGGCAAGAGCGAGCCGATGCTCAAGATTTTCGATCTGGTCGCGCAAGTGGCGCCCAGCCGATCGACCGTTCTGCTGCAGGGAGAAAGCGGCACCGGCAAAGAATTAATTGCCAAGGCGATTCATCTGAATTCGACGCGGCGCGACCGGCCCTTTGTGCCCGTTAATTCCGGATCGACGCCGCCCGACCTGCTGGAGTCAACGCTCTTTGGACACGTCAAAGGCGCGTTCACGAGCGCGATTGCGTCGAAGAAGGGACTGTTTGAAGTCGCCGACCGGGGCACGCTCTTCCTCGACGAGATTGGCACCATGAGCATGGACACGCAGAGCAAGATTCTGCGTGTGCTGCAGGAGCGCAAGTTCATGCATCTGGGCGGAACGCAGGAAATTCAGGCGGACGTGCGCATTATCGCCGCCACCAACGTCGATCTCAAACAGATGGTGCGCGAAGGCAAGTTTCGCGAAGATTTGTTCTACCGCCTAAACGTGATCAGTATCGATCTGCCGCCGCTGCGACAGCGGCGCGAAGATATTCCGCTGTTGGTACAGCATTTCCTGCAGAAATATTCCGCGGAGAATGAGCGCCCGTTGCGCCGCATTACGACCGAGGCGTTGCGCCCGCTGGTGAGTTACGCGTGGCCCGGCAATGTCCGCGAACTGGAAAACACCATCGAACGCGCCGTAGTGTTGTCGTCCGACAGCGACATCGGAATCGATCTGCTGTCCGACCACATCATTGGCCGGGGAAACATGGTTCCGGCCATGGACGCGAGCAGCGGAGCGACGCTGTTCAGCATCATGGAAGACTGCGAACGGCGAATCATTATCGACATGCTGGAGAAGTGCGGCTGGAATCAGACCGAAGCGTCGGAACGCTTCCATGTGCCACTCTCTACGCTGAATCAGAAAATCAAACGGCTGGCGATCGAGATCAAGAAGAAGAACAACCGGGAGTGACGGGCGATTGGGCGATCGGGCCATCGGGTGATCTGAAACCCGCAAGCTTTCTTAAGTGAACCCGCCAGGTTGAGGTTTTATCTCACCCGATGTCCGGATGGTCCGATCACCCGATGCCTTGTTCTCTCTGCTATAGTTTCCTCAGCAAAAGTTCCTCGACCAGACATTTTTCGACAGGAAATGGCCACCGAACTCCAATTTACTTCTCCGATTGACCTCGCCAAAGACGCTGCCTTGGCGGTTCAGGAATACACGCTGCTGTCGGCACAATCGGTAGCAAATTTTTTTCGGCGCCCTTTGTATATGGGCGACATGTTGCAGCAGGCGGACCTGATCGGCGTCGGTTCCCTGCCCATCGTTGTTCTCACCGGCCTTTCCGTTGGCGCCCTTCTGGCGTTGAACGCAGCCAGCACCCTGCAACGCTTCGGTGGAATCGCGCTGATCGGGCGCCTCGTCTCGCAGGGCATGGTCACCGAACTTGGGCCGCTGATTACCGGCCTGATGGTGGCGGGGCGGAACGCTTCCGGCATGGCCAGCGAACTGGGTTCGATGATCGTGACCGAACAGATCGATGCCATGCGCGCTCTGGGCACCGATCCGACCAAGAAACTGATTACCCCGAGAGTTGGCGCCACGACGTTCATGCTCTTTTTCCTCACCGTCATCGCCGATCTGCTCGGACTGATCGGCGGCTATGCGGTGGCGCATCTTCTCTTCGGCGTCGACACGGAACAGTATTGGACTTCGGTCTGGCAGTATCTCGTCTTCCGCGACGTCTTCACGGGACTCATCAAACCCGTGCTCTTCGGCTTCATTATCGCCACCATGGGCTGCTACTACGGCATGTCGACGCGCGGAGGCACACAGGGCGTGGGCCGTTCCACGACCCAGGCCGTGGTCGCGGCGTCGGTGCTGATTCTGATTGTGGATTTCTTCGTGACTAAGCTGATCTTCGCGATTTTTGGTTATAGCTAAATCATGCCCGCTCCCACTCTGCCCCTTGAAAGTCCGTCGGCTGCGGTGGCGAGTCCTCCGCGGTACGCTATCGAATTCGACAATGTCTCGATCGCGTTCGACGAAAACGTCGTGCTCAGCGGCATTTCATTTAAGCTGCCGCATGGCGAGACCAAGGCGGTTTTTGGCGTCGCGGGCTCCGGCAAGAGCACCATGCTCAAGCTGGCCATGGGATTGCTGCGGCCCGATAGTGGACGCATCTTCGCGCTCGGCGAAGAGGTCACGCGCATGTCGGAGCCGGAATTGTTTGAACTGCGACGTCGCGTCGGCATCGTGTTTCAGGAGAGCGCACTCTTCGACTCGCTCAAGGTTTACGAAAACGTCGCCTTCCGGGTGATGGAGGAAAAAACTCCAGCGGAAGAGGTCGAACGGCGGGTGCGCGAGGTGTTAAGGTTCGTTGAGCTCGAGCGAACCTACGACATGTTTCCATCGGAACTTTCCGGTGGCATGAGGCGGCGCGTAGCGATCGCCCGCGCTATTGTTACCGAACCTGAAGTGCTGCTCTACGATTCTCCCACTGGCGGACTCGATCCGGTGACGTCGGACACGATTGTTCAGCTCATCATGAAGCAGCGCGATGTCTACCATACCAGCGCGCTCATGGTGACGCATCGCTTGCAGGATGCTTTTACCATGGCGACGCATCAGTTCGATAAGACGACCAACAAGATGGTGGTTCTGCCGAAGGGGCAGCGCTGCGACGTGCCGATGAGCTTTTTGATTTTGCGCGACGCCAAAGTGATTTTCGATGGCGACGCTCACGAATTGGCAACTTCGCGCGACCCTTACATTCGCGAGTACATTTCGTAGAAGCAGTTGTCAGTTCTCAGTTCTCAGTAAAAGCAGATCCAGGCAAGGTGCTGAACAAGGCACAAGTTTCAGGGTTTCGGGGCATCGTTTTTCTTCACACCTTTGCTGGGCAGGCCCACGGGATTTTCATGGGTGCGTTCGCGGAATCCGCCTTTCATGCCGCGCGCCAGGCCGATGGCAGATTCTCCAAACTTATCGCGGAGATGATCCGCGGCCGCTAACGCTTTCTGCCAGCGTTGGTCACGCGCGGGTTCCAGCAGATCAAGCTGGGTCGATCCGGATTCAAAATTCGAGGCCTGCACTCCCAGCAGGCGCACGGGCGCTCCGGGCTTCCAGTTAGCAAAGAACAGACGTCGTGCTGCCTCGAAAATCTGGTTGTCCATCTGGGTTGGATCATCCAGCGAATGCGCTCGGGTAATAGTCGTGAAATCTTTATAACGCAGCTTCAACTGGATGGTTCGCGCAAAATATCTGCCCTCGCGCAAGCGCCTTCCGACCATCTCGCTAAGCCGCATCAGCGTCGACTGCAGGCGTTCGGCATCGCCTGTGTCTTCATTGAACGTGTGCTCGTGGCTGATGGATTTCGGATCGACGTTTTCTCCCACTTCATTGTCGAACCATGCGCCTGCATCCTCGCCGCGCGACTTCCCCGCGAGCGCGAGGCCCCATTTTCCAAAGCGATTTTCCAGATCGCGATCGTCAAGTCTAGCGAGGTCTCCGACTCTCTGAATACCGATCGCATGTAACTTCTCTTCCATCACTTTGCCCACGCCGGGAATGTCGCCGACTGCGAGCGGCGCGAGAAATTTCGCTTCTTCGCCCGGTAATACCCAGAACACTCCGTTGGGCTTGGCTTTGGCCGAGGAAACTTTCGCAATTAACCGCGATGTGCCTATCCCAATCGAGCAGTTCAACTGCGTATTCGACTTCATCGAGTCATGCAATCGTTGCGCGGCCTGCAACGGTCTGCCGTGCAGGCGCTCGGTGCCAGTCATGTCGAGATATGCCTCATCGACCGAAGCCATCTCGACCAACGGAGAGAAGTGCCCAAGCACTTCATGAACCTTGGCGGAATACTCGCGATAGCGTTCGGGGCGTCCATTGACAAAAATCGCCTGAGGGCAAAGCTTTGCCGCAGTTCGAAGAGGCATCGCCGAGTGGACCCCAAACTTGCGCGCCGCGTACGATGCCGCCGAGACTACACCTCGTTCATCGCGTTGCCCGCCGACAACTACGGGCTTGCCCTTCAGTGATGGATCGAACAATTCTTCGACCGACACGAAAAAGGCGTCCATATCGACGTGAAAGATGGTGCGCGAGGAGGTGGTCATCGGAGGGGCCTTGCGGCAGTTTACCGCGAGAACGTCGTCGCCGATTTGCTGTTCGCCGGAGATGAAAATAAATTTCGCGGCTGGATGGTGTGTTTCCTGTCTCCGCGGACCTAAGTTTACTGGTTGGTACCCCCACCCCCCTCCCCCTGGTCTTCTGGAATCATAGGGTTAGCGGGAATTTCTGACTCGGTCTTTGATTCTTAAGGACTTAGATCAAAGTATTCCGGAATAAGGACTTAGGGGATTTCTTGCGCCGCTTCGGGCTTTGCGGGCCTTCGTAGTGGGGTAAAGCGTGTCAAGCCCCTTTTTCGGGTCGAATATCGGTTTTTAAAGATCGCTGAGACCGTCTCTGGAGACGGGCGGGGCTCTGCCTTGGCACAGGTCAGTCATCATTGTCGCGCACGGCGGGGTGGCTGTCTGTGATGCGGGTACATTGAATTTGTGATGAAAAGGTCGGCTTTAGGATTGTGATAATGGGGACGCTCGCGGGCCACTCATCGAAAAAGAACGTGAGAGCGGGTCGGCCGGCAGGATCCTCGAAAAGCGCGAGACGCGTGGCGCCCCCGGTTGTTTCTCTCCTCGTGTTAGTCGATCCATGCTATTGCGAAATAGAAGTGGGCCGCCCGCCTAGTTAAAAATAGCGCCAACTGTCTGGTTCGTGCTCATGATCACGCTGCACGAGGTACCAGGACCATCCGGATTGCAATTTGACGACCAGCCGCCCGTACTGGGTGACGCCGTCAGCGTCACGGTCGAACCCTTTGGGAAGTATGCCGTGCATCCTTGGCCAGAGCCGCTGCAGTTGATTCCGGCCGGGCTACTAACAACTGTTCCCGTACCAGCGCCGACCAGATACACGCTGAGCGAAGGCAGGGTAGACCCTCCTCCGTTTGGTTCTACGGTGATGTTGGAGGTTCCGACAATAAAGCCGGACACTGGGTCGGTCACGCTCGCTGTTATGTTGCTTATACAAGACTGCACCCCGCAAGAAACCGCTGTCGTCAGCCCTGATGAATTTATCGTGGCAATTGCAGGATCGGTCGCTGCCCAAGTTACCAGATCGGTTATATCTACAGTTGTCGGTGCAGCGGTATAGGTGCCAGTTGCAATGAACTGTGCAGTTTCCCCAAGCGTGTATAGAGTCTGCGTCCCCGCACCGGGAAAGATTGTGATAGCAGATAATGCTCTTGTCGGCGGCGGTCCGCCGGGGCTTACGGTCAGAGACGCGGTTCCAATTATCGTTCCCGAGATCGGGTCCGCATAACTAGCCGTCAAGGTCACGACACAACTGGAAACTCCGCAGTCCACGGCGGTTGCCAAACCGGACGAATTGATTGTAGCAACATCGGTATCGCTAGACCCCCAGCCCTGAAAAAATGGGTTACCAGCAAGATTTTCCGTTGTCGGAGGTGCGCTGAATGTTCCTATGGCAATAAACTGTGCGGTTTCTCCAATTGTGTTCAGCGTTTGGCTAGGTGGGATGGCCGAAATCGAAACTAATTGGCGTTGACCCCCAACTCCCGTCGTTACGGTTAGCACCGCGCTTCCGACCACAGGTCCAGAAGACCCGTTCATAGTCGCAGTAATAGTTGTTGTGCCAGCGCCGACAGCCGTCGCTAGCCCTGTGGAGTCAATCGTTGCCACATCGGTGCTGCTCGAAGCCCATGTTGCCTCGTCAGTAATGTTCTGCGTTGTGACCGGATGGTTGCCGCCACGAGAATAAGTCCCTATTGCTGTGAACTGTCCGGTGCCGCCGATTGTTCCAATAGTTACTGTTGACGGCGTGACCTGAATAGAGGTCAAAGTGCTGGACTTCGTGCAACCTGTAAGAAAGGTTATGGCGACTGCCGATACACAGAGAAGGGAGCGGTAAATCATCATGGGCTCTACTCGCCGAGCGGAATGTCGTGCGCGCGGAACAAGCCAAGATACGCGCCACTATAATGTTTGTCTAGCGTTTATTTCTGAGAAAGCGGACCAGTTATTCAGATACTTCTGCTACAGAACGGCCAATTTACGGGATAACCACGGGAAGCGTAAGGTCTCTAAGCACACCCCGCCGGGTGCCCCACTCATCGCGTCCTTTGCGATGAGTGGGATTCGCGAGGCACACCATGCGGCCTTGAATTCAAGAGCCGCTCGATGCGCTCGGGTTCGCGTGCAATCACCTTGAGATAGGCTTGCGTTGCCTGGTCCGGCTCCGCGCGGCCTTGTTCCCAATCCCGGAGAGTGCCCAGCGGGATGTGGTAGCGGACAGCGAATTCCTCTTGCGTCAAGGCTAAGGCGCGGCGAATGATTTTCGCCTGCGGTGTCCGCCTCATCCGCTTAAGCTCGCCGGGGGTCAGCGGCTGCGCGTCGCGGTCGGCACGAGCCGCTGCCTCGATGGCCTCGGGCGTCATGGGCCTAAGCATTTTGCCGGAAGTAGTCGACTTGCTCATCTTGAGTTGCCCTTCGCGCTGAAATTAGGCGGACTCGTTCCCCGCGTTCGGTATAGGCCACAAACAACAAGGTGTTTCCCTCGGCCATACCGATCATGACAAAACGCGCTTCGCCGTGGTCCTCGCGATCATCCAGGCGCTCGATGGCAAACGGGTCTTTAAACACCGTCTTCGCCAAATCGAAGGTCACGCCATGTGCGCGCAAGTTAGCTTCGGCCTTGGCCTCGTGCCATTCAAATGCCAGCTGCATCATACTACGGGAAATCAGTAGTCATGTCAACCGTCTGCGTACTTGCCGGAGCGACCCTACCCCGCGACCGTTTCCTTGTTCAAATCCGCCCCGCCAGCGGCAGGTTGCGCGCTTGCCCGGGCCTGGCGCGCGCGCTCGTAGACCTTGCCATACTCACGGGCGGAGGCTCCCCAGGAGAAATCGCGGGCCATGCCGTTGCGCATCAGCGTCTGCCACGATGATGGATCTTGATACGCTAGCCGCGCTTGTTTGATGGTCGTGAGCAACGCCTCTCCGGTGTAATCGGAGAACTTGAAACCCGTACCCTTGCCGGTGCGCGCATCCCACGGCTCGATGGTGTCATCGAGACCGCCGGTTGCCCGCACTACCGGAACGGTTCCATACTTCAGGCTATAGATCTGATTCAGGCCGCAGGGCTCGTAGCGCGACGGCATTAGAAACATGTCGGAGCCCGCTTCGATTTTGTGGGCGATGGCATTGTCGAACGCAACCTTGACCGCAATCTTGTTGGGAAATTGTTTGTTGATGCGCGAAAACATTTCTTCGTAGGGCTTGTCGCCCGTGCCGAGGACGACCATGATCATCTCTTCGCGGGCTACGCGATCCATAATCTGCGCGATCAGGTCGAAACCTTTTTGTGCGGCGAAGCGGGAGACGATGCCGATCACCGGAACTTTCGTGTCGGGGTTGGCGATTCCGAAGGCATGCAGTAAATCCTGTTTGCATTTCGCCTTGCCGCTGAGATCCGGCGGAGAATATTTGGCGACGATGAATTTGTCGCTCTGCGGGCTCCACTCATCGTAGTCCACGCCGTTGAGGATGCCGCTCACGGTCGCGGCCCGATTGCGCAATACGCCTTCGAGGCCAAATCCATATTCGGTGGTCTGAATTTCCTGGCTGTATTTTTTGCTGACCGTGGTCACGTAGTCGGCATGGACGAGCGCGCCTTTCAGAAAATTGACCTGGCCAAAAAATTCCATTTTCGACATGGTGAGCAGTTCCCAGGGGAGCATGAGCAACGGAAGCGTGTCGGCAGGAAACAGGCCCTGGTATCCCATGTTGTGAATGGTGAAAACGGTGGCCACTTCGCGGAACGCCGGATCTTCGTCATAGAGGGTGCGCAACATAACGGGCACGAGCGCCGACTGCCAGTCGTGGCAATGAAACACGTGGGGCACTCCTAGAACCTTGGACGCTTCGAGTACGGCGCGCGAAAAAAGGGCAAAGCGTTCGGCGTTGTCGGGATAGTCTCCGGCGGGGCTTCCATAGAGAGCCTCGCGGTCGAAGTAGGGCGGATAGTCCACAAAATAATATTTGACGCCGGCGCTCGAACCGGCGGTGACTACGGAACAGAAGCGATATTTGTCGTCAAAGGGGATGGTGATGCTGCGGACGACGGTTTGCGGGTCCGCTAGTTTGGTCTGGCGATAACGCGGGAGGTAGACGCTGACCTGGTGGCCGAGAGCGGCGAGCGCGCGGGGCAGTGCGCCGACGACATCGGCCAACCCGCCAGTTTTAGAAAAAGGGACGCACTCGGATGCGGCGAAGGCGATATGCATGGCGGAGGAGCCTCCAGGCGAAGACTCGATTGGCCTCGCTCAGTTTATGATGATTTGTGATTGGTAATTTGTAATTTGTAATTGGAAACCTTGCGCGGGTGTTTTTCGATTACAAATTACCAATCACAAATTACAAATCTTTCAACTCTGTTCAAGTCTAAATTCCAGAAGAAAGAGGGTCAACGTGCCGAAGGGCGCTGGCGTACAAACGAGTTCCCGCAAGCCCAAGATGGGGCAGCATTTTCTCGAGGGCGAAGGGGCGGCTCTGCGCATTGTCGAGGCGCTGGGCGATGTCTCCGAAGCCACTGTGCTCGAAATCGGGCCGGGGCGCGGCGCCATTACCGACCTGCTCGCACGCCGGGCTCGGCGGCTGATCGCGGTGGAGTTGGACCGGGTGCTATCGGCTCAGTTGCGAATGAAATTTAACATGCAGCCGAATGTCGAAATTATCGAAGGCGATATCCTGACCATCGAACTGGATACTGTGTTCGGGGCCAAGCCGGGCAGCCTGCGCACGGGGCTTAACTTCGCGCCCGAACCAGCGCGCGTGGTGGGGAATCTGCCCTATTACATTACTTCTGACATTCTGCTGCGCTTGCTGGAATATCACCGCTACTTTTCGACGATCGTGATCATGGTGCAGAAGGAAGTGGCCGATCGGCTGGCGGCATCGGCGGGGAGCCGCGACTATGGCCTGCTTTCGGCGACGACGCAGCTTTATGGCCGAGTGGAGCAGCTTTTTACCTTGCCGCCGTCGGCGTTTTCTCCGCCGCCAAAAGTTCATTCCAGCGTGGTTCGCATCACCGTCAAGCCGCGGCTGGAGTCGCTGCGGGTTCCGGAGAAGGAGTTTATTGCGTTTCTCAAGCTGTGCTTTGGGCAGAAGCGGAAGACGCTCTGGAATAATCTGAAGACGAGCTACGATGAAGGTGCGTTGCGGGCGGCGATGGCTAAGAGCGGGGTAAAGCCCACAATTCGGGCCGAGGCGCTGCCACTGGAAAGAACTGCCGCTCTGTTTCGCGCGTTGGGCAACGGAAGTTCATAATTGCTTCGGGCGGTGTTGTCGCGCGCGCGATTGTTTGACGCTGCTAACTTTTCGCGGGCAAGAGTGCCCGCGCCACACATGCCTACCATG
>OCZU010001942.1_pt1 | contig 13344 bp, 14 predicted proteins | sample 1539001 | NCBI WGS metagenome assembly OCZU01 (sample SAMEA3539306, study PRJEB22396) | soil metagenome | biome: tundra; feature: field; material: soil | place: USA | collected 2010-05 | depth 0.15 m
GCCTGCAAGTCACGGTTTCGCTCAAGAAGCCAATCACGGACGAGGCGCTCGAGGCAGCGCTCGCTCCGCAGATCGTCTGGGCCTACCGATTCACCGAACAGGACTTGCGCCGCGCGGTCGATCGCGCGCAGCTGTTGGTGCATTACCAGCCAAAGATGTGCGCCACCGTGCGCGGCTGGAAGGTCACCGGCATGGAAGCCTTGCTGCGCTGGATTCACCCGGACTACGGTCTCGTGCACCCGCAGGATTTCATCGGCCTCGCCGAACAATACGGTCTGATCGGCGCGCTCACCGACTTCGTGCTGCAGTCGGGCATCGATCAACTCAGCGAATGGAACCGGCTCGGCCCGAGACTCGATCTATCGGTCAACTTGAGCCCAAAACTCGTCAACGAGCTGGATTTTCCCGATCGCATGAGCGACTTTCTCGCGGCGCGCGGCGTCGCGCCCGAGCAGCTGACGCTCGAAATCACCGAGACCGCCGCGCTCGAGGATCCGCGCTGCACGTTCGATATCCTCTCGCGCTTGCGCCTCAAGGGCATCGGTGTATCGCTCGATGACTTCGGCATCGGCTACTCCTCGCTGACGCAGCTCTATAAACTGCCGTTCAGCGAAGTCAAAATCGACCGCACGATCGGCATGGATTTACCGCACACCGACGCCGCACGCACGATCGTGCGCGCGATCGTCGATCTGGGACACAATCTCGGGATCGCGGTGTGCTGCGAAGGCGTCGAGAGCGCGGGTGCGCTCGAGTTCGTGCACCAGTGCGGCTGCGACTATGCGCAAGGCTATTATCTCGCGCGCCCGATGCCCGCGCAGGATCTCGCGCGCTGGATCATGGGCCCGAATTCGTTGACCGACGGTGCGGTGCGCCTGGCGTCCTAGAGACGCCGGCCGATCTTATTCGGGCGTCGCGGACGCCGCGGGCGCAGGTGGCGGCGCGTCGCCTTGTTGCAGCTTGCGGCTGCTGAACCAATTGATCGCGTACTGAACGAGTTGGGTGCCGGTGCTCAAGTTCAGCTTGCGTTTGATGCGCTGGCGGTGCGACTCGACGGTCTTGATGCTCAAATTGAGCGAATGCGCGGTCTCGCGTGTGCTCATGCCCTTACCGATCATGTGCAAAATCTGCAGCTCGCGATTGCTGAGCCGGTCGATCGGATTCGCGGAGATATACGAGCCGCCCGCGGCAAATTTCTGAATCATGTTATTGCCGACGGCTTCCGATACGTAAATACCGCCGTCGAGCACGCGCCTCAGCGCGATCAAGAACTGTTCGCTCGCGGCCTGTTTCATGATGTAGCCGTTGGCACCCGCCGCGAGCATGCGCTCGGCATAAATGGTCTCGTCGTGCATCGAGAGCACGAGGATCGGCAGCTGCGGGTAATGCGCGCGCACGTCGCGCACGAGTTCAATGCCATCGCCTTGTTTCAAACTGATGTCGGCGATCATGACTTCGGGATTGAGGTCCTTGATGGCGACCCGCGCGTCGCGCACGGTCTCAGCCTCACCGCAAACCGTCAGATCCTCCTCGGCCTCCATGACGCGCCGCAATCCTTGACGCACGATCGGGTGATCATCGACGATCAGCACGCGCCGAGCGCGGCGTTTGGCGCCTATGATTCCCGACGCCACGACCCCGGACCGTGTCCAGGTGGGATTGCTGACCGGCATGCTCGTTTCCTCCATAAATCGCCGCTCTTTGATCATACCTCAGTCGCGGCTTGCGGTTGCGCCCCAGTCACATTGACGATAGTCCCGGACGGCGCGTTGCCGAGAAATTCGATATTGGCACCGATGATATTCGCGCGATAGGCCATGATTTTCATGCCGAGGCCCGTCGCCGCACCGACCGAATTGGGCATTCCGAGCCCGTTATCGACGATTTTGAGCTGAAATCGGTCTTTATTTACCAATAAGGTGATATCGACGCGGGACGCCTGACCGTGTCGCGCGGCGTTCGTCAGCGCCTCTTGCGCAATGCGGTACAAATGGCTGGCGTTGGTCTCGTCGAGGCGCAACTCGGGCCAGACTTCGCCGTGAAACTGCACATCCAGGCCACAAAGGCCGCGGCTGCGATCGGCCAAGCTGTGCAGCGCCTCGAGCAGTCCGCCCTGCTCGATACTGACCGGCAACAGGCCTCGCGCCAGGCAGCGAGTGCTGTCGATCGATCGATTGACCAAACCGACGATCTCGTTGACCGACTCCATGGCGTCGGGCGCGTCGCGTTCGAGGCGTCGCGCGAGGCCGCGCAGCATCAGCGCGATGCCCGTCAACTCCTGGCCGAGCCCGTCGTGCAGATCGCGGCCGATGCGCTGGCGCTCGCGGCCCGAGGCCTCGAGTATTTCCCGCTCGAGGCGCTTGCGTTCGGTGATATCGCGTACCGAGAGCGAGATGCCCGTGCCGACGCCCTGGCCCTCGACCAACACCGCGCGGTTCTCGAAATAGCGCGTCTCTCGCGCCGGCCCGGCATCCTCATATTCATAGCTCACGGCCTCACCGCTCAGCAGCACATGACGGAGCTTGGCGGCGACGCGATTGCGCGCCTCTGCGGGCACCAGCTGCTCGATCGCAACGCCCGCCATTTGCTCAATCGTCATGCCGTGCAAGGCTTTGTTGGCGAACCGAACGTGCATATCGGCATCGAGCAGAATCAGCGTGTCGGCGGTGTTCTCGGTCGTGGCTCGCAGCAACTCCTCCGAGCGACGCAGGCGGATTTCGGACTGACGATGCGCGGTGATGTCCTGCGTCACGCCGACGAGTCCGTAAGGCTCGTGCGCCGCATCGAGCAGCGGGCGTCGGCGGCCCCGACGAAGACGCACCGCGCAGCGGCGTTTGCCAATAACACGGGCTTGTGGTGCTGGCGGGTATCGATGAGCAACACCGCCTCATGCAACGCATCCAGTGCAATATCCGAGAATGTTCGCGCGGTACCCAGCACCACACGCACAAATTCCGGAGATGTTGCCATCCTCTCGTACTCCGGCCGAGCGAACCATTACAAGGGCAATAGTGTCCCCGCCCTGAGAATGCGACATAACACCTATACGCAAAAGCAGGGATACCCTCAATTTACTTTGGCGATGGTGCGGTGGCGCACGCGCGCGGTCGATGCGTTTCGCGTGCTGCAAGATGCGCGATGCGCGCATTGTGATCGCCGCATGGCGGCGCGTGACTGGAGCAAAAACGCGGCGAGAATCGCCGCGTAATGTATCAACCTCGAAGAACCAACGCAGCGTTGCGCACTTTGCGCAGCGCTGCGCCGATCGAAATCAGCAACCCGCGGTTGTCACCGGCAGCGCCACGGCTGCGGGCGTACCCAAGGCAGGCGAAGCGGTGTAGCTGACCGCACAGGTGGCCGGCGTCGGCGCACCGTTCTTCGTGAACGTTACCGTGGTGCCCACAATGGTCGGCGTGAAGCCACTGATGTCCTGCAGCGAGTTCTGAATGCCGCTCGCCGTTTGATCGGGATAGCCATTGGTCAGGGTAATGGCCTGACCGTCCATGTTGACGGCCGCCGGCGAGGTGCCGCTCGCCAGGTACTGCGCATGTGCAAGTGCCGCAGCGCTTTGCAGGCTGCCCGCCAAGGCGCTGACTGCGGCGATACGCGCTTGACTATCGAGCTGCGTGAAACGTGGGATCGCGAATGCGGCCAAAATGCCCAAAATCGTGATCACAACGACTAATTCGATGAGCGTAAATCCCGTCTGCCGATTGCGCATGTCATTTCCGTCCGTGTAGGGTAAACCGTTACAAGAGTCATCGACGTCGCTATCAGGTTCTTGAGATCCGTACTTCCGCAGTGTGAAGCGGATCTCAGAATTCCCGGTGCGCGGCCCCGCTGGCCGCCCACCCTGGCAAGCTCTTTCAGCAACCCGTGGTGACCAACGGCAGCGTCACGACCGCGGGCAATCCCAAGGCAGGCGAAGCCGTATAGGTGACCGCACAAGCGGCCGGCGTCGGCGCCCCGTTCTTCGTGAACGTGACCGTGGTGCCCAAGACCGTCGGCGTGAAGCCGCTGATGTCCTGCAGCGAGTTCTGAATGCCGGTCGCCGTTTGATCGGGATAGCCGTGAGAGAGCGTAATCGCCTGGCCGTCCATCGTGACGAATGCCGGCGAGGTGCCGCTCGCCAGGTACTGCGCATGCGCAAGCGCCGCAGCGCTCTGCAGGCTGCCGCCCAAGGCGCTGAGCGCGGCGATACGCGCTTGGCTATCGAGCTGCGTGAAGCGCGGGATCGCGAATGCGGCCAGAATGCCTAAAATCGTGATCACAACGACCAATTCGATCAGCGTAAATCCTGTCTGCCGATTGTGCATGTCATTTCCATCCGTGTGGGGTGAATCGTTATAGAGGGCATCGACGTTTCTCGTAAGTTCTTGAACTTCATGCTTGCGCACTGCGCAGTGACGCTCACAATGGCGCGACGCGCGGCTCATGACTGGCCGCCGACCTTGGCGAACATATTCCACATGGGCAAGAACACACCGAGCGCGAGCACGAGCACGACGCCGCCGACCGCGACGATCAGCGCCGGCTCGATGATGGCGCTCAAGTTTTTGAGCTGATAATCGACGTCGCGCCGGTAATGCTCGGCGACTTCGCCGAGCAACTCGGACAGCTCGCCGGTCTCCTCGCCGACTGCGATCATTTGCACGACCAAGGCGGGAAATAAGCCGGCGGTCGCGGCCGCGCGGCTGATCGATTCGCCGCGTTCGACCATGTCGCGCAGACGCAAGATCGCCTCGCTGACGCAGTCGTTGCCGGTCGTGCGGGCGATGGTACCGAGGGCCTGCAGCGCCGGAATACCCGCCGATAGGCAAATCGCCAGCGAGCGCGTCACGCGCGCAAGTATCGCCTCGTGCAGCAAGCTGCCGACGAGCGGCATCTTGAGCAGCGCACGATGCCATTGGTAGCGACCGGCGTCGGTGCTGATATAGGCGCGCGCACCGATAAACGCCGCGCCGGCGAGCAGCAGTATGAGCCACCAATAATGCTGGGTGATCGACGAGGCGCCCATGATCAGGCGCGTCGGCAGCGGGATGTCGTTGCCGAGCACGCGGAACACCGGCGCAAACGCCGGGATGACCTTGACCGAAATGATGCCGATCGCGATGATGACCGCGCCGACGACGATCAGCGGGTAGCGCAGCGCGCTCTTGACGCGATCGTGCACGTCCTGTTCCATGCTCAAATAATCGCAGAGGCGCAGAAACGCGGTATCGAGCGTACCGGTCGCCTCGCCGACGCGCACCATGTTGACGTACAGCGGCGGGAATATGTTGCCGTAGCGCGCAAAGCTCGTGCCGAGGTCGCGGCCGGATTCGAGACTAGAGACGATGTCGGCGAGCGCATCGCGCAGCACGTCGTTATGCATCGCCGCTTGCAGCCCTCTCAAGCCGCGCAGCAGGGGCACGCCGGCCTTGGTGATCGTATACATCTGGCGCGAGAACATCATGAGGTCGGAGTTGGTCGGTTTGCCGCGGCCCAGGGAGATCCACAGCTGGCGCAGTGTCGCGCCCTGTTCGCTCTCGAGCCCGATATCGATCGGCGTAATGCCGGCGCCGAGCAGGCGCGTCGCGATCTGATCGGCGGTGTCCGCATCGAGCCGTCCCTCGACGACGTCGCCGCGCATCGAGCGGCCCTTATACGAAAAGATGGTCATGCCGAGTCAACTCAAGTCAGCAAGGACAGAACCTGCGCGGGTTCCATGTCGGCTTCATCAGGGCTTGCCGCGATGATGGGTTGGGGTTCATCGACGATGCCGCTGACCGAGCTGATTACCTCGGCGAGCGTCGTGAGGCCGCGCGCCGCCAAGTCGATCGCCGACTTGGTCAAGGGCGTATAGTCGGGACGCGCATAGGCGAGCTGCGCAAATTGCGTGAGATCTTGGCGTCGAATCGCGTCCGCTTGGGTGCGATCGATTTCCAGCAGTTCATAGACCGCGACGCGGCCGCGATAGCCGGTCATGTTGCAATAGCTGCAGCCGACGCCGTGCATCAGCGACAGCGCGGCTGCGGCCGCTTCGCCGAGTTGCGCCGACGCCCAGGCGAGTTCATGTTCGTCCGGCGTATACGGTTCCGCGCAATCGACGCAAATGCGCCGCACCAGGCGCTGGGCGAGCACGGCGTGCACGGCCGCGGCCACCATATAACCCGCGGCGCCCATGTCGATGAGCCGATCGATGGTCGCCACGGCGTTCATGGTATGCAGCGTCGAGAACACCAGGTGACCGGTGATCGCGGCGCGCAGCCCGATATCGACGGTCTCGCGGTCGCGCATTTCGCCGATGAAGATGACATCGGGATCGTGTCGCAGCGCCGAGCGTAGGATGCGGCTGAAATCCAAGCCGATCTTGGTCTTGGTCTGCACCTGCGTAATGCGATCGAGGCGATATTCCACGGGATCCTCGACCGTGATGATCTTGGTATCGGGTTTGTTCAAAATGTTGAGCGCCGAGTACAAGGTCGTGGTCTTGCCGCTGCCCGTCGGTCCCGTGACGAGCACCATGCCGGCATTGCGCTGGATCAGCTTGCGAAAGCGCCGCTCGAGGTCCTCGGGCATGCCGAGCAACTCGAGCGCCTGCAGGCCCACGGCTTGGTTGAGCAGGCGCAACACCACGGCCTCGCCATGCTGCGACGGCATCGTCGCGACGCGCACGTCGAGCTGCGCCTCGCCGACTTTGATCGAGAATCGTCCGTCCTGCGGCAGGCGCTTTTCCGAGATATCCAAGCCCGACATGAGCTTGAGTCGCGTCACCAAGGCGCCCGCGACGCGATTGCCTTCGAGCACCTGTTCCTGCAACACGCCGTCGATGCGCTGCCGGATGCGCAGGCGCGCTTCGCCGGGCTCGATATGAATATCGGAAGCGCCGACCTGGACGGCGTCGATGAACATGGACTGCAGAAGCCGCAGCACGGGCGCATCGGTGGAGCCGTCATCGGCGGTCAATTGCTCCAGATCGATATCGCTCTCGCGCAAATCGTCGCGCACTTCCTGCACCAACGAGGCGATCTCGTCGGTGCGCCGGTAGACGACATCGAGCATGCGCAGCAGCTCGCTTTCGCTGACGACCGCGATGCGCAGCGTCTGTTTCAGCCGCTTCGCGAGTTCGTCATAGGCAAGCAGATCCGAAGGATCCGCCATGCCGACCAGCAGGCCGCGTTTATCGGCCTGCAGCACCAGCGCCCGAAAGCGTCGCGCGAGCGCCTCGGGCAACTGTCGCACGACTTGCGGATCGAGCGTCATCTGGCGCAGGTCCACATACGGCAATTGCAAATGACGCGCGAGCGCCTGATGCAGCGCGTCCTCGCTGAGCATGCCGAGATCGGTAAACACGCGCCCCAGCTTGCGACCGGTGCGCTTCTGCTCCTTGAGCGCCTGCTCGAGCTGTTCGGGCGTGATTACGCTCTGTTCGAGCAGCATCTCGCCGAGTCTGACGCGCTTTTTCGGGCGGTTGTCCATCTCTAGGGGCCTATCGACATGGTGCCGTTGACCTTCGGATCCAACTTCTTGGCGTTATCGATGCTCGACTTGACGAGCGGACTCCAGTCTCCGTCGTTGTCGCCGACCACGATGGGCTTGAGCAGAATCACGAGTTCCGTCTTGGTGTTGGTCGTCTGTTTGCTCTTGAACAGATTGCCGAGCACCGGGATCGAACCCAAGAACGGCGTCTGGTAATTGGTGTTCACGCTCTGGGTCGTCATGAGACCGCCGATGACGATGACTTGACCGCTGTGTGCACGCACGACGCTGTCGGACTCGCGAATCTGGCTCAGCGCGAGCGGCAGCGTGTCGGTCGTGCCCTGGACCGTGACGCTGAGATTCTGTGCAGTCACTTGGCTGACTGTCGGATGAATATGCAGAATCACCGCGCCGTCGTCGTCGATCTGCGGCGTGACATCGAGCGCGACGCCCGAGAAAAACGGCGTCAATTCAACCGAATTGGTGTTCGAAGACGCGGTCGAGGTGACCGTGTTGCTGGTCACGTTGGTGACGAAGAATTGGTCGGAACCGGATTTGATCACGGCCTTTTGGTTGTTGAGCGTCGAGACGCGCGGACTCGAGAGCACGCGCGTATTGCCCTGCACCTGCAGCAGGTTGACGTAAGCGTTGAAGTCCTTGGCATCGAGCGCCAGCGTGAACGCGCCGCCCAGGGTATTGCTGACGAGGCCGTTGATAGGATTGCCCGGCGAGACATTGACCGTGGGACCGCTGGGCGCCAGCAGATCGCCGGAGAACGTGCTCGGCGAGCTCTGGCCCGCGAAGTAGCTTTGGCTGCCGTTCTTGAGCAAGCCCGACCAGTTGACGCCCGCCTGATAATCGTTGTTGAGGTCGACTTCGATGATTTTCGCCTCGATGATCACTTCGCGCGACGCCGTCGATTGGATCTTGGCGAGAAATTTCGCGACATCGTTGAGCTCGTTGGGCATGCCGCGCACCGCGACGACGCCGGACTGTGCGTTGACGACGACCGAATGGGCGTTGTCCTTCGGCAGCAGCTCGTGCAGCGAGAGCTCGAGTTCCTGCCAGAAATTCACCTTGTATTTCGTGTCGACGGTCGTGCCGGTCTGCGCAGGGTTTCGATTGCTGCCCTGCAGGTTCTGGCCGTTCATGCCGGTCTGGCCAGCCTGATTGGCATAGGGATCGACCGCGAGGTTGCCGGTTTGGGTCTGACCGCTTTGGGTCAGCTGCCCGGAACTGACGCGCGTGCGCGAGGTGCCGCTGCGCTCGAGATCGACATAATTGACGTAATACATCCGCGTTTGGATCGAGGCCGGCAGCACCAGAAAGCCCGCCGGCAATTTCTCGAAATCGTAGCCGTACAGTTCCCGCGTCATTTGCAGAACTTCCGGTACCGTGACCTGCTTGAGATCGAGCGTGACCGTGCCGCTGACTTCGGGACTCACGACCAAGTTATAGGGAGTGTCGTGGACGAGCCCTAGGAAAAACGACTTCGCGGGCGAATTGACGACCGTGATGTTGAAGCGAGGCTCTTCGTCGGCCGCCGGCGCGGCGAGCGGCGCCGCCAACAGCAACAGACTCAAGAGGGGAAAGCGCAAACGTTTCATCGGCTTAGTTCCTTATGAAGTCGATCATTCACTCGGCCGCCGTAGCAAGCGCCGCAAACACGAGTTGCCCGGCCGAGCGGTAATGCACGCCGCTCGCCGTAATGGTTTCGATGTGGTACGCGCCGACGCTGTCGCCTTCGTGTACGGGTTGTTCGTTGAAGATCGCGACGCGACGCGACCCGGAAATGAATATCGCGCTCACGACCGGCAGCGATATGTGCTGTTCATGATGCTTCGCGGGCGCGACCACCTCGGGGGGGTGGGTCGGATCCCGTAGGTCCGCGGCCGTCGCGCACACGGCAAACAGTGTTGTGGCAGCAAGAAGCGCAAGGGTCTTCATACGCCCAACCAATTCGATTCCATGGAGAGCGTCATGAACTGAATGTGATACTCCGGGCCATCCTCGCTCGAGCTCAGTTCGAAACGTCGCCATTGAAATCCCCAGTTCTCGGCTTCGAGTTCCTTCAAATACGCGAGCACGTTGAGATAATCGCCTCGCACGACCAGTTCGACCGGGTGTAGATAAGGGCCCACGTCGGCGACCGGCGCCGCGTCCGACTTGTCTGATTTGTCAGTCTTATCCACCGGCTTCAGCAGCGGTTGCACCGGCAAATTGCGCAGCAGCACGAGGTGCAGATTCTTCTGACGCTCCAAAACAGCGGTGAGCACCTTGACCATCTCTTTGGGTTCGATCATGCCGCGCTGCATGTCGCGCAATTGCGCGTCCGCCTCCGCGATGACTTTGGTCAGCGCGAGATCCCGCGATTTGAGTTCGGCATAGCGCTGCGCGACCTGGTCCTCGGCATTTCCCGCCGCGTCGACCGATGAATGGCTGCGGATCGCTTCGATCGTTTTGGCGATGACCGTGCGGCGCGACTCGAGGGGCACCATCACCAGCTGGTACCAGAGCATCGAGATCACCGCGACCGCCGCGCCGAACATCAACGCGCGTTCCCTTAGCGAGGCACGATTGATGCGCGCGAGCAGCATGTGCAGCCGTTTCATAGTGCGCTTCCCGCTGCGGCACCCATCGCGAGCCGCGGCTCTTTGCCAGGCAGCTGCGCAGACGATGAGACGACGAAGTCGACGTGGCCCTGATCCGCGCCCTTTGGCTGACGAATTTCCAGCGATTCCAGCTTGGCACCCGCCAAGGAAGGCTCATGTGCGAGTCGAGCGAGATAGATCGGCACCAATTCGGCGTTCGAGGCACTGCCGTTGAGCGCGAAGCGCCCCGACTCCGCGGTGAAGATCGCGCCCTTGAGCCACAGACCATCCAACTGTTCGCGCGCCAGCGCTTCCATGCGCTCCGCGAATCCACCGCGCGCAGCGGCTTCGCCGCTTCCTAGGTAGCGCAAGGCCTGTTGCCGCCGATCCAGCTCGACCGCGAGGCCATTGACGCGGCTGCTGAGCGCCTGCTCGCTATCGCCGTGGTCAAACAGCGCATTCGATGTCGCAACGAGCTGCGCGTGCACCTGGTCTTGGGTTTGAATGGCCCGCAGCGCACGATCAAGCGCGGCGATTTGCCACCATGAATACAGCGCGATCATTACCAGGCCCGCGGCGATGAAGCCGAGACCGGTGCCTATCGTCGTCGCGGAGAAGAGCTTTTGCTCCTCTCGAAATATCGGTTGATAGAGGTTGACTTGTTGGAACATAGATTTAGAGCTTTATTTGATCGTCGCGCAGCGCTGCACCGATCGCGAGTAAGCTGCTGCGGCTCGCCGCTTCCACGCCCGGCGCGATGGTCAATGCGCGGCTCAGGTCGATCGTCTGAATGCGCATCGAGGTTTGGTTGACGAGCTCCGCAGCGAGCATGTCCGCGTGCTCGTTGTGCGGCGCGATGATTAGATGACTGATCGGCGTTTGTTCGTAGTGGCTTTCGAAGTAATCGGTCGAGCGCTGCAACTCGAGTGCGATCGCGTCGACGTCAGGTACCTCACTGCGCAGGCTCAATGCTTTGTTTTGCGTGAACTGCACGGTTCGCGCGAGGTAGAGCGTGGATTGCTTGATGACCAGAAGCTGCGCCGATTGCGCGTTCAACCAGAGGAGGATCAGACCATCGGCAGCCTCGGGTAGCTGCGCCGCCAGATTGCGCAGGGCCAGCTCCGGGATATCGATGACGTCGAACCGCGGCGTGACGGCCTTGACGATCGAAATGTGTTCCTCGATCGCTTGGCGTTTCGCGGCGATCGCATACATCATTTTGGCGCCGGTGCGACGCGCCGGTTCCGGAATGCCGAACACGTCGACGACTGCGTCTTCCAAGGGGAAATCGATGATGTCCTTGAGCCGCCAGCGCACGGCGGCTTTGAGTTCCGCGGCCAAGACGTCCGGGGATTCGACCAGCATCAGCTGATAATCCGCCACATCCAGTACCGTGCCGATCGCGCCGAGTTGGCTGCGGTCGGTCGTGAGCCATGAGGCAATCGTCGCTTTCTGCTCCGAGGGCGGCGCCTCAACCGATACGCACGAGTCCAACCGGTAACGACCGTCGCGCAGGCGGCTCGTCGTCGCCATCGCGCAGCCGCTCGCGTTGCAGACCAAGGCTGTCCGCCGAGTCGAGGGCTCGTTGTGTCGCCATAATTTGAACAAATGATGCGCTCCGTGCCGACGGTGTTGGTCTGATCACGCCCTGCTTAGCGGTCTCGCATATGGAAACTTTAGGGGTAGGCCTTTTGTGTGTAGGGAGTAGCCTGCGGCGCGCAAGAACTGCGGCGCGATCGGCGTTTGCGCCCCGGTCAACTGTGACGCAAGTCCTCAGGTTTCCATTAGACTTGCTGCGTGCATTTCCACGCCGTCAATCACCTCCGCGCGCAGGATCCTCGACTCGCCGAGTGGATCGATCGCATCGGCATGATCCAATTACCGACGCGGCGGGCTCGGGAGCCATTTCCCGCTCTTCTCGAAGCCATCGCCCACCAGCAACTCGCGGGAGCCGCGGCCAAGGCAATTTGGAATCGCGTGCTGAACTTGTTTCCGGAAGGGCGGCCGGATCCCCATCATCTGGTCGCACTCAGCGATGAGCATCTACGTGGTGCGGGCTTATCGCGCAGCAAGGCACTCTCGATGAAAGAGATCGCCTCACGAGCGCTCGCCGGCGATGTGCCGGACGCAAAGCGCATTGCACGCATGTCGGAAGCACAGATCATCGATCAGCTGACCCAGATCCGCGGAGTGGGACCCTGGACGGTCGACATGCTATTGATATTTACGCTGCGCAGGCCGGACATCATGCCGCTCAACGACTACGGCGTACGCAAGGGATATCAGGTCCTCTATCGCAAGCGCAAACTGCCCACACCAAAACAGATATTAATGAGTGCCGAGCGTTGGCGGCCATATCGGACCACTGCGGCGCTTTACCTGTGGCGAATCGCCGACGCCCCGAAGGCAGGCAAAATTACTTCTTGAACAGCTCCGCGAGCGAGGCTTTGACTCGATCCAACTCGGCTTGATTTTTGCCGATATAGGCCCCGGGCCGGGGCTTGAAATAATCGCAGAAATTGGCCTCGGTCTTCTTCAATACTTCTTCGGCCGTCGGCTCGCGACAGTGCTTCGCATAACCGGTGTGGTATTCCACGCAGAGCTTGCAGACGTGAAGCTCGGCATTGCAGGCCTTACACACATCCAAGCGACGTAATGGAAGGCTGAGGGCCGCGAGGGAGGCGCCGCAGTTCCAGCAAACCAAATTACCCAACGGGGCACTGGGTGGTGGCATATATGAATATCCAACAATATCCAACTATTGATACAACTTAAGGCCGAAAACAATAATCCTCAATAATCATGCCAAATTTCGTGCGTGCCGTCATCAAACCAATGTTGCCGATCCGGATTGGTAGTCAGAGTGAAGTAATGGCTACAAATTGCGAAAACTGTCTAATGTCATAGTAACCGCCCCCATGTCGGCCAGAAAACACCCGCGCAGTGTGCCCTCAATCTTCCATTTTCAAATGACTGTGCCAAATGACGTTTGTTGCGTCGTTCGATCCGCTCCGCCGCTGCTGCACGTTGCACGCTATGTCGACCATTCCAAAGCGTCTCCGCGAACTTTCCCGGTTCCTTTTCGCGGACGAGCGAGTAGCTCTACGCACCTCCCAAGGAAGTGTCTTATCGACGATATCGGCGCACCCCTCGGCTCGCTTGCTCATTATAGTAAAACCCTCGTGGCCCCTAATGGAGGCGCTGACTCTGACACCGCGAGCCAGGGTTATCCAGGTAAGGCACTGTAAATAAATAAAGGTATCAAATGTTCTTGGCGTTGGGTTTGATAAAG
>OCZU010001943.1_pt1 | contig 13341 bp, 11 predicted proteins | sample 1539001 | NCBI WGS metagenome assembly OCZU01 (sample SAMEA3539306, study PRJEB22396) | soil metagenome | biome: tundra; feature: field; material: soil | place: USA | collected 2010-05 | depth 0.15 m
CTAGCCACAGTTAAGAAAGCGGTGACGATGCGAAATCAGATCGTTCACGGGAAATCCCCGAAAACCACGAAGGAAACAATGAGGGAAATCCTCACGGCAATTCACGATTGTCTGTATATTTTCGACTGCTACAGCGGAAAGCTGTGGGCGTGGAGTTGCATCTCATACGGAACCAAAAGATTAATTCAAAAGGAGTTGTCCTTAACTGCATCGAACAGAAGTCAGGCGGCGCAAAAGAGGAAGAAGTAAACCTGCGGCGCACAGGTCATGCAGGCCGAACGCGTCCTGTCCGGCGAAGCTGCTGCGGGTCGCAGACCCGCGCTCCGTCCCAAATAGTCGGTTCATTCCTTCTCCCGCTTCACCGGCGCTCGCTCGCTCCGGTGGTTGGGAACGTGCCGCAGGAGACCGGCGAACTCATGCAGGCCGCTCGCAATCCACGGACACACGAACGCGAGCGGAACGGCACGGAGTTTACGCGAAGGCGTAAACTCCAAAAAAATAATTCGATTTACTTGACAAGAAATCAAAGCTCTTAACACTGAACCATATTGTTCAGTGTTCACCCAGTTCGTTGGACTTTACTTTTGCGGCTTTGGGTGATCCCATCCGGCGCGTCAATGCAAAAAACAGGAGAACATCATGGCTAAAATAAAAACGATAAGCGGCACGAAAGAACACAAGGTCGTTTCAGGAAAAGAATGGCTTGCTGCCCGCAAAGCGCTGCTCGTGAAGGAGAAGAAGTTCACCCGACTGCGCGATCAGTTGAACCAGCAACGGCGGAATCTTCCCTGGGAAAAGGTGGGTAAGGAATATATCTTCGATGGCCCGAACGGCAAGGAGACGCTGGCGGAACTTTTCGACGGCAGGAGCCAGCTCATCGTCTATCATTTCATGTTTGGCCCGGGCTGGAAGGAAGGCTGCCCGCACTGCTCATTTTGGGTGGACCATTACGATGGCGCCCGGGTTCACCTGAACCGGCGCGACACCACCCTGGTCCTCATCTCGCGCGCTCCTTTGAAGGAGCTCGCCGCTTTCAAGAAGAGGATGGGATGGAAGCTCAAATGGCTTTCTTCGTTCAAGAATGATTTCAATTTTGATTATCACGTGTCGTTCACGCCGGAGGAAATCAAGAGCGGGACGCTATACTACAATTATGGAAAGTTCAAGATGGACATCGATGAACTCCAGGGAGTCAGCGCATTCTACAAGGACAAGAGCGGCGACGTATTTCATACCTACTCGGCTCACGCCCGCGGAATTGACATGTTGAACACCACCTACCATTTCCTCGATCTGACCGCGAAGGGACGCGATGAAGACCCGTCGCATCCGCAGGACTGGGTGCGATTCCATGATAAATATGGCCCACCTTGAAGCCATGCTTGCTCCCGCTTCACCAGCACGCGCTCTATAATACGCGATGGCCGCCGGGATCCGTCCCAAAATCCATGCGCCCGGCTTTGTTGCTTTGCAGCCCACGAAGTCGCCAGCGGGATCACAACTGGCTTGCAGCTTCGTGCCGGGCAAAATAATCTTCCGCACATGGCCGATGATTCCATTCGCGTCGAATACAACCAGGATCTGAAACCTCTGGAAGAATTGCTCTCCGGCGTCGAGCGGGCGGGGGACTTCTTCGTCAGCGGCGCGGTGGAGATTCCGATGCCGAAGGTGGAAACCGAAGGCGTGGGCGTGTTGTCCTTTCCTATACCGCCCATCCAGATAGCGGAACTAATCGCGCACGCCACGCGCGCGCCATACGGACGGGGCGAGGAAACCATCCTCGACGAATCGGTGCGCAAGGTGTGGCAATTGACGCCGGACAAGGTGCGAATCGGCGGCAAGTCGTGGGCGGCGAGTTTCGACGGGATTCTCAAGCAGGTGATCGCCGGACTCGGCTGCGAGGGCATGGTGGTGTCCGCCGAAATTTACAAGCTGCTCGTGTATGACACAGGCGGGTTTTTCCTGACGCATAGGGACACGGAGAAAGCGGACGGCATGTTCGGCACGCTGGTGGTCGTGCTGCCGTCGGCGCATCGCGGCGGTGAATTGGTGATTCGCCACGCGGGGCGCGAGGTCACGGTGGAAATGAGCGGCGCGGAGTTTTCGGAAGTGAGCTTCGCGGCTTTTTATGCGGACTGTGAACACGAGGTGCGGCCCATCACGCAAGGCAATCGAGTTTGTCTGGTTTACAATCTCATCCAACAGCGCGGAGCGAAGGGCCATAGCCCGGCGCTTCACGCGCCGGATTACGAAAAGCAAATCGCGGCGGCGGCGGAGTTGCTGGAGAAAAACCTCGCTGCGCCGGGCGCGGCGGCCAAGGTCGCTTGGTTGCTCGAACATCAATACAGTCCGGACGGATTATCATTCTCCGCGTTGAAGTCCGCCGATGCGGCGCGCGTCAAGGTGCTCGCGCAGGCGGCGGAACGCGCGGGTTGCGCGGCGCATCTGGGCATCGTGCATATCGAGGAGTCGGGCAGCGCGCAGGAAAACTGTCACGACCACCCCCCGCGCGGCTGGGGGCGCTATCGCGATGACGAGGAGGATGAAGATGATTCCAGCAGCGAGGACTTTGAAGTAATCGAGGTGTGCAACTGGCGGCATTATGTTGATCAATGGCGCGACTTGCAGGATCAGCCGGTGGAGTTTGGGGAAATTCCCATTGCGCCGGGCGAACTGCTTCCCGCCGGCGCGCTGGATGACGAGCAGCCCGACGAACAACGCCTCATGGAAGCCAGCGGCAATGAAGGCGCGAGCTTCGAGCGTTCGTACCATCGCGTGGCGCTCGTGATCTGGCGGCGCGAGCGCTATGCCGAGGTGCTGTTGCAAGCGGGCGTGGCGGCGGTGCTGCCTTATCTGAAGGAGCGCCTCGAAGCGTGCGGGGAGAAAGGTTCGCCTCCCGGCGCGCGCAAAGAAGCGGCGTCGCTGGCCCGGATGCTCGTGAACGCCTGGAAAGACGCGCCAGAATACTCGTTCGGCCAGCAGCGCGGCAGACCCGGCAAACGCGACGGCATGTTGAGGCTGCTCATTGATCTCGGCGATGCCGCGTTGCTGGGGAAGTTCATCGCTGAAGTCGTGACGCGCGATTACGACGGCAGCGAGAACGCCGCGCTCGTGGCCGGCGCCCGGCTCCTCGGCGCGGAAAAAGCGGCGGTTCTGTTTGCCGAACTGATTCGCCCGCACATGCGGCTGTTGCACGGGCATTGTGTTGGTTTGCTCAACGCGCTGGCGCGTATTCTCCCTCTCTCCCCGCGAGAAACGAGCGGCGAGAGGGGCAGCCGAAAAAAAGAAGCCTCCGCTCCCCGATCCTCTCCTCCCTCGGCGGGAGAACAGGGAGAAGAACCGGAAATCGTCGGCCGCGGCGCCGCGAAACAGGAATGGAAAATTGCCTTGCAACATATCGCCGAAGCCGCCGTGGCCAAACTGGACGATGTCGGAAAAAAATCCGCCGCCGGCGAGTGGATGGATTGGCGGGTGAGTGAAAAGGCTCGCGCGGTAGATGCAACCCTCGTGGCGAATTTGCTGGACGTGTTGAATAAACTGGACGCGCCCGGGTTGCGCGGTGTCGCGGCGCAGAAGTTCGCCGCGCGTCCCGAGGTGTTCGATCCCGTGACCGTCATAGTGTCCGCGCTCGGTTTGCTGGATCGGCGCGATGACGAGGACACGGCGTTTGGGGGCCTTTGGGAGCACAGCGCGGAATTTCTTCTACGCCGGAGCGAACGTCCGCCCGAACCGCCGCAAGATTGGCGGCAAGACGTGAAGCTCTCGTGCTCATGCGCCGATTGCCGGGAGTTGCAGGCCTTCACCCTCGATCCAGTGGAGCAGACGCATCGCTTCCGTGTGCGCCAGGATCGCCGCCAGCATTTACATCAGGAGATCGAGAAACACAGCCTGGACATGACGCACGTCACCGAGCGCAAAGGTTCCCCGCAAACGCTGGTCGGCGTGAAAGACCGGCGCGGTTACCAGAGCCGTTGCGAGCAATACCGGAAGGACATTGACGCTATGCGGCAACTCGTAGAACTATCGCCTGCAGTGAACGGCAAACCCGCGTCTCTGCTGGTTCAGCTCAACACTGCGGTCGGTCGCGGCAACTCACCAAAGTTGAAGCCATGAAACGCAGATCCCTCCGCGAACCTCCCGCAGCCAAGTAGAAAAGCTCACGAGCATGAACACCGCCTCTCAAAATCTTGCTTATGCCTGACCCGCGCATCTCCATCTCAAGCTCGCCGGCCCGGCTCGTGCGCCGGGTTTTATCGCGAGGTGACGAATTATTGAATGCGCTCCACCCGACCCACGACAAAAATGTAGGAGAGCGCGCCAACCATCGCGAGCGCGGCCACAAAAAACAAGCCGGGCGCAAAGTTATCTCCGCGCACCAACAGCCCAATGACGAGAGGCACGATGATTGAAGAGAGATTGCCGAAGAAATTGAACACGCCGCCGGTCAATCCCAACAGCCGTTTCGGTGCCAGCGCGGACACGAACACCCACGCGATGGACGAAAACCCGTTGCCGAAACCGGCAATCGTCAGGAACAGAATGATCAGGGTTGGATTCTCGACATAGTTCGCTCCGACGATGCTCGTGCAGAGCAACAGGCCGGAGATGACCGGCACTTTGCGCGCGGTAGTGGCGGACCAGCCGCGCTTCATCAGGAAATCGGACAGAAAGCCTGAAGCAAGAATGCCGCAGAACGCGGCGAGGAATGGCAGCGAAGCGAGAAATCCGGCCTTGATGAATTTCATGTGCCGATAGTCCACCAGATAACTTGGAAACCAGGTGAGGAAAAACCACAGCGTCGAGTTCACCGCGGCCTGGCCGATGTAAATGCCCCAGAGCTTTCGATGCGAAAGAACTTTTTTCAAGTCAGCCCATTGAAATTTTTCCGCCGCGGCGGAGGCCGGGCGCGAAGCCAGATCGGCCAGACCGCCACCAGCCTGGATGTATTGAATTTCCGATTCATTCACGCCGCGAGATTCGGCGGGATCGCGATAACGCCAATACCAGATTGCCGCCCAAACGAGACCAGCCGCGCCGGTGAGAATGAAAACGGAATGCCAGCCGAGATTTTTTTGGGTCAGGGCCAGAACCGGTGTCAGAAAGGCGAGGCCGACGAATTGTCCGGAAGTGTAGCATCCGATGGCGCCGGCGCGTTCGCGTTCGGGAAACCACGTCGTGACCAGCCGATTGCAGATCGGATAAGCCGGAGCCTCAAACATTCCAACCAGCAATCGCAATGAAAACAGAAAAATGAAAGTGCCGGCGAAACCCTGCAACAGCGTGGCCAGCGACCACAGGCCGCAAATCGTCGCATACAGAACACGCGGTCGGATGCGGTCCACGAGCCAGCCGCCCGGAATTTGCAGCGCGGCGTAAGCCCAGCCAAAAGCGGAAAGAAGCAATCCCTTGTGGAACGGGTCGAGTTGCAGGTCGCGGCCCAGATCGGGCGCGGCCACGGACAGATTGCTGCGATCGAGGTAATTGATCACCACCGTGACGAATAGCATCGCCAGAACCCGGTAGCGAACGCGCGTTGGTCTTCCGTCACGTGCGAAGCTCGAGGGTTTTTTGTATGAAAAGATTTCTTCCATTCATTGCACCGTGTCCCTGTTCTTTAAGAGCGGCGGAGGGCCGCCGCACTCCAGGACGCTGGCGCGATTGGTTGCGACTGTCGAACTCGCGAAGCCTCTTGGAGTGCGCCAGCCCTCTGGCGCTTTGCCCGGGGCCGCACTAAGAGCAGCACCATGATGCGCTCTGTTCATTCGGCAACCAACGGGAAGCGCACCGGTTTCCGGTCGCGGGTCGCCCGATAAATGGCGGTGAACAATTCCACGGTGCGACGACCGTCTTCCCCGGTGATGGAAGGCTGTCTTTGCTCGATGATCGCCTGGAGGAAATCCTGAATCTGCAAACGATGAAAATACTCCATCGGCTTCACGGAATTAAAGAGCCGCGCATCCTCCTCCTTCCATTGCGCGAGCAGATGTTCCTCGCCGCGAATCGTCCACATGTCGTTGAAGGGTGGTTCAAGAATGTTGGACATTCCGGCGACGAACATCGCGCCGCCATCGGTTTGCACGCCGGCCGACGCGCCGTTCGTTCCATGCACCGACACGCGCACGTGGAGGGCCGGATTCTGGCTGTTGCTCGTGACGATGTTCCCCAAGGCGCCATTTTTGAAACGAACGACGGCCACCGCCGTGTCGTCCACTTCGATGTAAGGATGGTTCAGGTTCGCCCAATAACCGAAGACTTCCTCCGGCTCGCCCATATACCAAAGCAGCAGATCGAGTTGATGCGGCGATTGGTTGACCAGCACACCGCCGCCTTCGTGCTGCCAGGTGCCGCGCCAGGGATCGCTTTGATAATACGCCTCATCGCGCCACCCGAACATGGTGGCGATGCCAAGCGCCGGCTGGCCGAGGCGGCCGTCCTGGAGCGCGTGATGGATGCGCTGGCAGGGCGGATAAAACCGCCTTTGGCAGACCGTGCTGAGGATCGTATGGCTCGTACGCGCGGCGGCCAGCATCGCATCGCAATCGGCCAGCGAGGACGCCAGCGGTTTTTCGACCAGCACATGCGCGCCGGCCCGGGCCGCCGCGATGGTTGGCGCAGCGTGTTGCGGATGCGGAGTACAAATGCAAATCGCCTGCACTTTTGCTTTGGAAATCATCTCCTTCACGTCGGTGAAAGCGCCGACGTGATATTGCTCGGCAAACGCGTTGGCCTTTTCCGAACCGCGCGCGCAAACGGCGACGAACTCGGATTCAGGCAGACTCTGAAGCGCGGCGGCGTGCAGGTGCCCGACTTTTCCACAACCGACCAAGGCGGTTCTCAGTTTTTGCATAATCAATTTTTGATGGTGCATTGGTGGGGGCGAGAGTCCTCGCGAGCCGCGCTGTCGCAACCGAACGGCTCGCTGGGACGCTCGCTCCACCAGATTGATGCGCCGCTTAATCTTTTAGGGCTTGAGCAAAACTTTCATCAATCCTTTTTCGCCGGCGTAGAGCCGTTCGAACCAGTGCGCGCCTTCTTCCAGCGGCGCAGTCGCGCTGACAAATTCTGTCACATTGATTCTGCCGCTGGCGATGAGATCGAGGCACTCGGGATATTCGCCAGCGGAACCGCAGGTGCCGAAAAGCGTCAACTCGCGGGTTACGACAGCTTGCAACGGCAAATCCACCTGCGGCTTGAGATTGCCGACGAGCGTCACACTGCCCCCTTTGCGAACAGATTCAATCGCGGTCTTGACCGTGGGCGCCAAACCGACCACCTCAAACGCGGCATCCGCGCCGCGCCCTTCGGTGAGCGCGCGAATTTTTTCCACCAGGTCAGGCTCATCGGCTTTGAGGGTGTGCGTCGCGCCCAATTTTTTTGCGAGCTGCAATTTACCTTCCTCCAAATCAATGGCGACAATCTGTTTGCAGCCCGCGACTCGCAACACCTGAACCACCAGCAATCCTATCATGCCAGTCCCGACGACCACGACCGACGCGACATCTGAAAGCGGCGTGCGTTTGACCGCGTGCATCGCGACGGACACGGCTTCCACCATCGCCGCCTGCTCGAAGCTGAGATTGTCGGGCAGCCGATAAAGAATTCTTTGCGGCACGGCGACGTATTCCGCGAACGCGCCGTGCCGGCGATAGTCATCGCACGAAACGCCGAGCACACGGCGATTCTCGCAGAGATTTATTTTGCCGCGCCGGCAATACCAGCAATCGCCGCAATAAACGGTCGAATCAAACGTGACGCGGTCGCCCGCTTTCCAGCCGGTGACCCCATTGCCGACCTGGGCAATTTCGCCCGCAGCTTCGTGTCCCATGATGATGGGCGGAATTCGCCGGCCGGAACTTCCGTCCATCCCATGCACGTCGCTTCCGCAGATCCCGCACGCGCGCACGCGCACGAGAACTTCGTCGGACTGCAATACCGGAACGGCAAAATCCTCCACGGCAAAGCGGCGATAATCTTTAAGGACGAGCGCTTTCATCGGAAAAGATTACAGAGTACTCTCCCGCGCATCAATTTTCATCTTGCAGCAGTTTGACAACGAATGCGAAACCAGGGTCAGGCTGCGGAATTGAAGAGCGTTAACATGCCGCGCAACCGTCTCATCTACGCCGGATTCAGCGCACTCACGTTGGTGTGCGGGCTGGCCACGCGCCCGCTGCATTCAGTGATCGGCCCGGAGCTGGCCAAGAATCTCGGCGACGCGTTGTGGGCGATGCTGGTCTATTTGCTGATCGCCTGGACGTGGCGGCGGCAGTCCAGCGGGCGCATCGCCATGGCAACACTGGCGGTTTCGGTCGCAGTGGAATTCAGCCAGATGTATCACGCTCCGTGGCTTGATGCGATCCGGCGGACGACCCTCGGCGGGTTGGTGCTGGGCTGGGGGTTCGCGTGGGGCGACCTGATTGCGTATGCGAGCGGCATCGCCGTGTGTTTTATTTTGGAGCGGTGTTTCAGACGCAAGCTCGTCGAGAAGCCGTAGATTTGTGAACGCGTTTGTGTGCCGCCGCAGCCCGGCTTCGTTTATTCCGATTTATTGTCGGGTTGGTAGTGATTTACCGGTTGCACGATGACGCGTGACGGGCCTTTCTCGGGCAGACAGGCGGTGAACAGGGCAAGCACTTCGCCTTTTTCATTTACATACACAAACGGCCTTTCCCGGCGGCTGAAGATTTCGGACGTGCCGTCGTCGTAGGCAACGGTTTTGGTGAAGACGGGTTCGCGCGAGACGAGCTGATAATGGATGCCGTCCCTGGAAAAATATTGCGCGCCCGCCTTGCCAATGCCGGTGGCGTGGCCTTTCCAGTCGTTCAGCAGAATGTTGTATTGGTTGTTGGCCCACCAGATCGTCGGGTCTTCGAGTTCGCCGCCGTCCGGCAGGAGGTTGTTGCCGTTGTCCACGAGAGTGTAAGGGCCTTCATACGACGGCGCGATGAAGGCAATTCCCCGATTCACCTGGCGGCTGTCTCGAAGTCGTCCGAAAACGTAAATGCTGCCGTCCGATCGGACCAACGGCGCGGGATTGCTGACCTTCATCGCGGGCTTGTCCAAACGCGTCCACAGCCCGGTGACGGAATCGGCGACGGCATAGCCGGTCTGGTTCGCGCTGTTGATGTAATAAAGCACATACTTCGAGCCGGCCTTGACGATTTTGACATTGTGGATTCGCGTGTTGTCCCAATTGTTGGCGCGCTTTTGCAGCACGACTTCCTGAAACGCGTAGGGGCCATAAAGATTGGTGGAGACGGCGCGGACACATTCAGAGTGGCTTGTCCAACCGCCGAGTCCGTATTGCGCCGGCCAGCGCGAGGCGAACATGTGATAGGTGTCGCCGACTTTGATGACCGAAGCGCACCAAATGATGCAATCGTCCATCGCAAAACCGCCTTTCTTGACGGCAGGCAGCAAGGAGTCTTTGAGACTTTTGGGAGGAGCGGCGGCGGAATGGACGGAAGCGGTGGGTGAGTCGGTCAGCGTGGCGGCATGGCCAACGGGGCCAACCGCCAGCGCAACGAAAAGCCCGGTCAGAACATCGAGACGATGTAAGCGCATAAAAAATTGAATTGCGGCGCAATGATAACAGGTGTTTCAGACGACGCACCCAACAGTTTGGTTTCCAGGCTGGTCTGGAAAACTTCCGGGGGGGCAGAACACCACGACGCGGTGTTTGATCAGTGACCCGATTGGTGTCCGAAAATCTGCGCGTGACTTTGCGGGCGGGTCGTGGAAAATTCTGCGGCCTATGAAAACAATATTGTTACCTTGCACGCTAAGTCTGGCGTTCGGCCTTGCCGTGGCAACCGCCGCCGATACGAACAAATCTGAAACGAAGCCTGAAACCAAACCGGATTTCACCGTCCCCGCCAAACTCACGGAGAAGGCCCCGGATTCCTTCAAAGTGCGCTTCGACACGACAAAAGGCTCTTTCACCGTCGAAGTTACACGCTCTCTGGCGCCCAACGGGGCGGACCGTTTTTACAACTTGGTTCGCTCCGGTTACTTCAAGGACATCGAGTTTTTCCGTGTGATCCCCGGCTTCATGTGCCAGTTCGGCATCCACGGAGATCCGAATGTGGCCGCGGCCTGGCGCGAAGCGCGAATCTCCGATGACCCGGTCAAGGCCGGCAACCTGCGCGGCGCTATCAGCTTCGCCACGGGTGGTCCCAACACGCGAACCACGCAGCTCTTCATCAACTACGCCGATAACAGCCGCCTGGATGGGATGGGTTTCTCGCCCTTCGGCAAAGTGACGGCGGGCATGGAAGTTGTGGACAAGATCAACGGCGAGTATGGCGAAGGCTCCCCCCAAGGAAAGGGACCAGATCAAGGTCGGGTTCAAGAACAGGGCAACGCCTATCTCAAAAAAGATTTTCCAAATCTCGATTACATCAAATCCGCCACCATCCTGCCCTGAACCTTCACCTGATTCAACCTGAACACACCATGAGCACTGCTTACACCAACGAAGTCGCCATCATCACAACCACCGAAGGCGAAATGGTCGTCGAATTCTGGACCGACGTCGCGCCGAAGACCGTCGAAAATTTCAAGGCGCTCGCCAAAAAAGGATTTTACGACGGCACCTGCTTCCACCGCGTCATCAAGGATTTCATGATTCAAGGCGGCGATCCGCTGACGAAAGATCCGAAAAAGGAATCTGACTGGGGCACAGGCGGCCCCGGCCACACCGTCAAGGCCGAGTTCAATGATCGCCATCACGATCGCGGCGTCCTCTCGATGGCGCGCTCGCAGGACCCGGATTCCGCCGGCAGCCAGTTCTTCGTCTGCCACGGCACGCCGCGATTTCTCGACCGGCAATACACCGCGTTCGGCAAATTGATCAAGGGCGACGATGTGCTGGAAAAAATCGCCACGACCAAAACACATCCGCAGGACCGTCCGGACAAGCGCATGGGCGTTGAAAGCATCAAAATCGTCCCGGCGGATTCCGTGAAGTGATTTGCAACCGCAGATAAACGCTGATGAACGCTGATGTAGGAGCCGCGTCGGTTCGCCCGTTTTTTGATCTGTGTTCATCTGCGCCATCTGCGGTTAAGAAAAGCCGTGGAAATCTCTGAAATCGCAAAACTGCTGATTGCCCTCGGTTGTCCGCCCGAAAAATCCAGCGAAATGGCCGCGCAACTCGACAAGCGCGCCAAGCAACTGGTCGCCGAAAAAAACCGGAGCTACGAAGACGCGCTGGCGCATTTGCTCAAGTTGATGAGCCAGGGCTGGGCGGCACAGGGCAAACTCGAATGATGGAGAGACAAATGACGAATCTCAAATCGCGATTGTCGGTACCGCAGGACGAATTCGATATTTGACATTCGTCATTCAACATTTGACATGATCAAACCCTGGAAAACAATCAGTTCGACGCCTGCTGGCGATTTCCGGATTTTCACGATCCGGTCGGACAAAAAAATTTCACCGCGCACCGGCAAGGAGCACGACTTTTACGTCATTGATGCCGTCAACTGGGTCAATGTCATTGCTGTTACGCCCGAGCGGCAGCTTGTAATGGTCGAGCAATATCGTCACGGTTCAAGAACCGTCGAACTCGAAATCCCCGGCGGCATGATGGACGCCGGAGACGCTTCGCCGATCATCGCGGGAGTTCGTGAATTGCGCGAAGAGACTGGATACGGAGGCGATCAAGCGCGAGTCATCAACCAGGTCTTTGCCAATCCGGCCATCATGAGCAATACCTGCTTCACAGTGATGGTCGAGAATTGCCGCTGCGTTCATCAAATCGAATGGGATCACGGCGAGGATTTGATCACGCGGCTGGTGCCGATTTCTGAAATTCCGAATCTCGTCGCCTCCGGAAAAATCCAACATCCACTAGTCGTCGTCGCGCTTTTCCATTTTGAACTGCTGCAACAAGGATTGAAGAAAGAATGAACATTCCAGTGGCTGGCATCAATGCTCGCCGCGGGAGGTTCATGCAATTCCTCTTTGACACTCAGGACAGGGGTTGGCAACGTTCCAATTCGATTTTGAAGCCGTGCTGATTGAAAAATCAAACCGAACTTATTAACGAAACTGGAAACCTATGGCAGAACTGATTGGAAATCTTTTGGTCGGGCAGTCCGGCGGACCTACCGCAGTGATTAACGCGAGCGTGGCCGGCGTGCTGCAGGAAGCCGGCAAACACGAGTGCATCGAGGAAATATACGGCGGGCTCAACGGCATCTTTGGAATCCTCGACGAGGAAATCGTAGACATCAACGAAGAGAAGGCGAAGACGATCGAAGGCTTGAAATTCACGCCCGCCGCGGCGCTCGGCAGCTGCCGATACAAAATTGATTTCAAGAAAAAGCCCGAGAAGGCCAACCAGGACATGGACCGGCTCTTTGAAGTCTTCCAGGCGCACAACATCCGTTACTTTTTTTACGCGGGTGGCAACGATTCGCAGGACACCTCGCACAAAATCCATCTCGAAGCCGTCAAACGCGGCTGGGACATGCGCGTCATGGGCGTCCCCAAAACGATTGATAACGATCTGCCCCACACTGACAGTTGCCCTGGCTACGGCTCGGTCATTAAATACAACGCCACCACCGTCATGGAAATCGGCTTCGATGTTGGCAGCATGGCGACGGACGAAGGCTCGTGCTGCATTGTCGAGGTCATGGGACGGTCCGCCGGCTGGATCGCAGCGGGCACCATTCTCGCCAAACGCGCGCCCGCCGATCCACCGCACATCATTCTCTTGCCCGAAGTGCCCTTCAACGAAGAAAAATTTCTGGCCAAGGTCAAAGAAATTGTCGCCGCAAATCATAATTGCGTCGTCGTCGTCGGCGAAGGCTTGAAAGACGAGCAAGGCCGTGAACTCGGCGCGGACAAATCGCGCCTCGACCCTTTCGGACACCCGCTCCTCTCCGGCGTGGCGGACGAGCTTGCCGAAATCGTGCATGGCAAACTCGACCTCAAATCCCGCACGGTGAAACTCGGCTATGCCCAGCGCGCCGCGTCGCACTTCGCCAGCGCCACCGACGCCAATAATGCCTGCGCCTGCGGCGTCGCCGCCGTGAAAGCCGCCATCGAAGGCCAGAGTGGCTTCATGGTCAAGATTGTCCGCAACGAGCAGGGAGACGGTTCGATCAAATGGAGCACCGGCCTGCAACCGCTCGGCGACATCGCCAACGTCGAGCATTTCGTTCCGCGCGAATGGATTTCCGAGGACGGTTTTCTGCCCAACGAGAAATTCGTCGCCTACGCGCGTCCGCTCATTGAAGGCGAAGTGAAATTTCCGCTCGAAGGCGGCTTGCCGAAATACGTCACGCTCGATAAATCCAAAATCGAAAAGAAACTGCCGGCGCGCGG
>OCZU010001944.1_pt1 | contig 13329 bp, 12 predicted proteins | sample 1539001 | NCBI WGS metagenome assembly OCZU01 (sample SAMEA3539306, study PRJEB22396) | soil metagenome | biome: tundra; feature: field; material: soil | place: USA | collected 2010-05 | depth 0.15 m
GCGGTCCATCATGCCCCGATGTGACGTCTCCCGCCCGCATGCTGCGTACCTCGCGTGGTATCAGCGCGAGCGCCGACACCACGACGATCACCGCGGCGCCTGCCTTCGGCGGCGAGAAGCGCCGTGGCGGTCAGCAGGAAGCTGGAACAGCATGATGCACGTCCTCATCCGACTGCGGCGCCGTCAGCCCGTCCGTAGCTGGGCCGCCACGAGCAGGCCGGGTACGGTGCGTCCGCGCCACAGCAGCACCGAGGACACCGCGGCGGTGATGATGATGATGATGATGATGATGATGTCTGCAGCCAGCTTCGCCCCATGCACCTGGTGCATGGTACGGCGGCTGAATTCCGCACGCGCTGCGGCCATGACGTCTCCTTCCCGGCGGCTCGGCCCCGCTGCGCTGACCCGCCCGCAGGCGCGGCTCAGTGCCCGAGGGCGAGCTGCACGATCTTGATGATGACGAGGATCATGGCAACGGCCAGGTAGAGCCGCAGCGCCGACATGCCGATCTTGCGGCCGGCCGACATGGCCGGGCGCCGCAGCAGGGTCAGCGGCGGCATCCGCCAGGCCTCCCGGCCGGCCCGGTCAACAGGAACGGCTGCCAGCGTGCCCGCGCGCAGCCGGCGGGCCAGGGCGTAGCCAGCGGCGAGCACCGCCGTGCCGCCGCAGCAGGCCATGATGGCCAGGATCTGCCCCGGGGTGATCGCCGGGAACAGCACCGATGCGGTGAGGATGACCGACAGGGCGACCAGGATGGCCACCACAGCGGCGGTGAACATGTTGGTCTTGCGGCCGTTCACCCACGGGCCCAGGACTTCCCGGTCGTTGCACAGCAGCAGCAGGAACACCGACGCGGACGGCAGCAGGACCCCGGCCAGGGTCTGCACGCCCTCGGTCAGCAGCCCGAGCGGGGAGCCGGGGATGAGCACCACCGCCGCGGCGGCGGCGACGAGCCCGCCGTAGACGGCGTAGAAGCCCTTGGCGCCCTGCACGCCCCGGTGCAGTGAGTGCTTCAGGCCGAGGACGTCGCCGATCGCGTACGCGGTGGCGAGGGAGACAGCGAAGGCGCCGATGACCGAGGCGTCCAGCAGCGCGACCGCGAACAGGACCCCGGTGACCCTGCCCGCCTGAGCCTGCAGGCCTTCGGCGATGCCCGCCGCGTTGGTGAAGTGCCCGGCGCCCGGGTGGCCGGCGAAGGCTGCGGCGGTAAAGCCCATGATCGCGGCGGCGCCGATGATCACGATGACGATGCCGATCCACAGGTCGGCCTTCTCGTACTTCATGAAGCGGGGGGTGATCCGCTTGTCGATGACGTAGCTCTGCTGGAAGAACAGCTGCCAGGGGGCGACCGTGGTGCCCACGATCGCGATGATCAGCAGCATCACCGTGGACATCTGCCCCGGCCCGCCGGGCATGACCGGCATGGCGAAACCGCGGGCCATCTGGGAGACGGCAGGGTGGGTGATGAAGTAGACGGGGATCAGGAGGAGCGAGCCCGCGCACAGCGCGACCGCCATCCGCTCGAACCGGCGGAAACTGCCGGTGAACGCCGCCCCGATGATCACCATCGCGGCCAGCGCCACCGCGGCGGCCTTCGGCAGCCCCAGGTACCCGGCCGCCAGGGTGATGCCGATGAACTCGGTGATGATGGTCAGCGCGTTGAGGATGAACAGGTCGATGACGCTGAACGCGCCCCAGAACTTACCGAAGCGCTCCAGGATCAGCCTGGCGTGCCCGACCCCGGTCACCGCGCCGAGCCGCAGCACCATCTCCTGGTTCACGTACAGCACCGGGACCAGCAGCAGCAGCGTCCACAGCAGCCGGGTGCCGTAGTCCTGGCCGGCCTGGCCGTAGGTGGCGAACGCGCCCGCGTCGTTGTCGCCGACCATCACGATCAGCCCCGGGCCGATGATCGCCAGGAGCGTCCTGAGATGTGCCGGCAGGCCGCGCCGTGGCGCGGTGTCCTCCAGCCGGATGGTGCCCAGCGCGCCGCGGATGTCGCCGACGTGCTGGGAGTCGAGTACCGCGGTGCGCTGCTCCAGGGCCGTGGTCATGGTGATCCTCCCTCATTCCCCTGTCCGGGGCGTCCTGGGAGGCACGCAGCATCCGTCCGCGCTGCGCTAAAGCGCAGCGCGCAGCAGATCGTGACGCGCGAAATTCGCGCAGAGCGGGCGGTTACCGCGTGCCGGAAGAAAACGAGAGTCCTCGGATGCGGGGCCGATGATGGCCCGGTTCACCGCTATCCATGTCTCGCCTCCCTCCGGCCGTGGCACACGGGGGTGCCCGATGGCAGCACACAGGAGAACGCCGACGGCAAACCCGCCGCGCACCCCTACTCGTCAGAGCTTTGGCACGACACGACGTAGCACCAGCGGTGCAGCCACTTCGGGTCACCCCTTAGGCCGGGGAGACCTGTCCTGACCCTGGGCGTCTCTCGACGTCGTGGGATCAGTGGCCTGTGTTCATGTCGACGCCTCACCGAACGAGGTGCCCAAACAACCTTGCGTAGTTTACCCGCACTCAGGCGTTCCGGGCAAACACCCGCTCCCACGCCACAGCCAGCGCGGCGGAGCGGACGCGCCAGAGGCCGGCGCGGTGGTCAGGCGGCTTGAGATGCCTGAGGAAATGCTCTCCGTGCTCATCGCGCCGGGCCAGCGGATACAACTATCGCGACGGCCATGGCCACGGGCCACTGCACCATCGTGATCTCCAGGGTGATGCCGAGGAAGAACGAGGCCAGGCAGAGGACGGGCAGCGGCGAGAGCATGCCCAGGGACAGCGGTGAGATCGCGCCGTTGCTGCGGGACGGGGGTGGGTTAGCGGACGCCGTAGAGGTGCTCCAGGGCGAGCTGGTCGAGGCGCTCGAAGGCCATGCCGCGGGCGGCGAGAGCCTCGATGTCGGGCGTGAAGCCCTGGACGTCGCGCCAGGTCTCGCCGTCGGCCAGGGTCGGCAGGGCCAGGTCGGCCACGTGCGAGGCAGCCAGCGCCTCGATGACGTCCTGGTCAGCCCGGAACGCACGGACCTTCGCCCGCAGGATCAGGTAATTGCGCATGCAGGCGGCGGCCGAATCCCAGACGCCGTCGTCATCCTCGGTGCGGGGCGGCTTGTAGTCGAAGTGGACCGGCCCGTCGTACCCGCCTGCCTCCAGGGCGTCCACAACCCAGAACGCGCCGCGTGCGTTCCCGGCCCCGAACCGCAGATCCTGGTCGTAGCGGGGCCCGTTCTGGCCGTTCAGGTCGATGTGGAACAGCTTGCCGTGCCAGAGCGCCTGGGTGATGCCGTGGGCGTAGTTGAGGCTGGCCATCTCCTCGTGCCCGATCTCCGGGTTGATCCCGACCATCTCGGGATGCTCCAGCTCGTTGATGAAGGCCAGGGCGTGCCCGGCGGTAGGCAGCAGGATGTCGCCGCGTGGCTCGTTGGGCTTCGGCTCGATCGCGAACCGCAGGCTGTATCCCTGGTCGATGACGTAGCCGGACAGGATGTCCATCGCTTCCTTGTACCGCTCCAGCGCGGCACGCACGTCTTTGGAGGCGCCTGACTCGGCACCTTCCCGGCCGCCCCAGAACACGTACACCCCGGCGCCGAGCTCCGCGGCCAGGTCCAGGTTGCGCATGACCTTGGCCAGGGCGAAACGGCGCACGTCACGGTTGTTGGCGGTGAACGCGCCCTCCTTGAACATCGGATGCGAGAACAGGTTGGTCGTCGCGGTGGTCACGACCAGGCCGGTCTCCTCCAGCGCCTGGCGGAAATCAGCGATCTTCTTGTCCCGCTCCGCGTCGGTCGCGTCGAAGCCGAACACGTCGTTGTCGTGGAAGTTCACCCCGTAGGCGCCGAGCTCGGCGAGCTTGCGCACCGCCCGGTCAGCGGGCATGGGCGGCCGTACCGCGGGGCCGAATACCTCCACTCCCTGCCATCCCACGGTCCATATGCCGAACGAAAAGCGGTCAGCGGGAGCCGGAACGTAAGCGTCTGTGCTCACGGGTCAGTCCTTTCTTTCCCATGGTGCCGTGGCCTCACGAAGCGCGGCGAGGTTGTCTCGGATGGCGGGCTGCGGCGGCCCGGTGTACTCCTCCGCCGTCCGGCGTGGCCAGTCCGGCGGGGCCGGGGTGCCCGCCAGCACCCAGGCCGCCTGGCGGGCCGCGCCCAGGGCGACGTATTCCTCCGGCTCGGGCACGGCGACTGGCACGCCGAAGATGCCCGGCGCGACGGCGCGGACCGCGGGCGAGCGCGCCCCGCCGCCGATCAGCAGCACCCGGCGGCGCTCGACACCCTGCGCGGCGAGCAGGTCGGCCGCCTCGGCGAGCGAGGCGAGCACGGCCTCGACGGCGGCGCGGGCCAGATTCTGGCTAGTGGCGTTCTTGGTCGTCAGGCCGCGCAGCACCCCCGTCGCGTCGGGACGGTTCGGGGTCCGCTCGCCGTCCAGGTAGGGCAGCAGGGTGATGCCGCCCGCGCCGGGCTCGGCCGCCAGCGCCTGGGCATTAAGCCCGGCCAGGTCGGTGCCGATCAGCGAGGCCGTGGCGGACAGCACCAGGCCTGCGTTGACGGTTGCCACCAGGGGAAGGAAGCGGCCGGTCGCGTCCGCGAACCCGGCGACGGCGCCCGAGGCGTCCGCGGCGGGCACCACGGTGACCGCGTAGGCGGTCCCGGACGTCCCGATGGAGATGACGAGCTCTCCCGGCTCCAGGCCGAGGCCGAGCGCCGCCCCCATGTTGTCGCCGGTGCCCGGCGCGAGCACCGCCCCGGTTCCGGTCTCCCCCACCGTCTCGGCCGGTGTCGCGACCCGGGGCAGCCCGGGCTCGTGGCCGAGCGCCGCTGCCGCGAGATCGGGCCGCCACTGCCCCGCCGCCGGCGAGAAGTAGCCGGTACCGGAGGCGTCGCCCCGGTCGGTGACCGGGGCGGTCGCCCCAAGCCGCCAGGTGACCCAGTCGTGCGGCAGCAGGACCCGCGTCACGCGGGCGGCGTGGTCTGGCTCATGCTCCGCGAGCCAGCGCAGCTTGGTGACGGTGAACGAGGCGTTGGGCACGCTCCCGGTGTGCTCCGCCCACCAGGCCGGGCCGCCACGTTCGGCGATCAGCGCCCGGGCCGCGGCGGCTGACCGGAGGTCGTTCCACAGCAGTGCGGGCCTGATCACGTCCCCGGCGTCGTCCAGGACGACCATGCCGTGCTGCTGGCCCGCGACCGCGATCGCGTCCGCGCGGCTCAGCAACCCGTCCCCGGCCTGCTGGAGCGCGGACCACCAGGCCGCCGGATCGCACTCGGTGCCGCCGGGATGCGGCGCGCTGCCGCGCGCGACGACGGCACCGTCCTCGGCGCGGCACAGCAGGACTTTCGTGGACTGCGTCGAGGAGTCCACCCCGGCCACTAGCATGCTGCACCCTCCCACGCTGACGCAATGAACCTATCCCGGCAGCGCATTCCGCACGAACTCAGGAGGCCCCTTCAATACCTCTCAACACCCAGGTGGCGAGAGGTCCGGGTGGTACCCGGCGAGCCCGGCTGGCGTGGCAATGATTTTCGCGAAGCTATCGAACAAGAAGGCTGGTCCCCGCATGGCTGCGCCTCGCCTGCGGCGTGCTCACCATCTGGTTGTGCCGCTTCAGGGCTTCGGCGTGCGGAATCACGCGGTGACCTTCCGGTAGAGATTCAAGGACACGACGAGGAATACGGCGAAGATCCCGATGCACCACAGGACGGCTTGCCACAGGTCGTGGTACACGGCCCCGCCTTCGAAGAGCGCGCGCACGGAGTTGATGGTGACGGTGGCCGGCTGGTTCTGGGCGAATGGCTGCAGCCAGCCGGGCATGGTGGACACCGGGACCAGCGCGGAGCTGGCGAAGAACAGGATGAACATGGGCAGGATGGAGGCCATCTGGGCGGTCTGGGGATCCTTCACGGCTAGGCCGATGGCGGCGTAGACCCAGGTGAAGGCGTAGCCGAAGGCGATGATCAGGGCGATGCCGGCCAGGCATGCGCCGAAGTTGTCGTGGAATCGGAAGCCGACCAGCAGTCCGAGGCCAATGATGAACGCGAGCGCCAGCACGCTGCGGCTCAGGTCGGCCAGGGTCCGGCCGGCGAGGAACGCGGACCGGGCCATCGGAAGGCTGCGGAAGCGGTCGATCATCCCGGCTTGGAGGTCCTGGGCGAGCGCGAGCGCCGTGGTCATGCCGCCGATCAGCACCGCCTCGAGGAAGATGCCTGGCACGACGAAGTCGACATAGTCGATGCCGGGAACGTGGATGGCCCCGCCGAGCACGTAGCGGAACAGCAGCAGGATGATCGTGGGCTGGAGGATCGACACGAACAGCAACTGCGGCGTGCGGATGATCCGCAGGAGATTGCGCTTGGTGATGCCCCTGATGTCGCGGACGGCCAGCCTCACGGTGAGCGGCACGGGGCGGGTTGCCGGCTTTTGGATTGTGAGATCAGTCATCGACTGCACCTGTTCTCGTCGTGGCTCCGTCGTTGCCCGGGCCGGTCGTGTGACCGGTGAACGCCAGAAAGACGTCGTCGAGCGAAGGTCGCCGGATCCCCAGGTCGTCGAGTGCAACACCGATGTCATCGAGCGCCCGGCCTGCCGCGATCAGCTCGCGGGGTCCGCCCTTGACCGGCATGCTGACCTTGTTCAGCTCGGGATCGAGCCGGGGCGCGGTGCCGCCTAGGTCCGCGACGAGCGAGGCGGCCCGTTTGAGGTCGGCCCGGTGGGTCACCCGGATCTCCAGCACATTGCCGCCCAGGTGGTCTTTGAGCTCATCAGCCGTGCCCTCGGCCACGACGCGCCCGGCGTCGAGGACGACGATCCTGTTCGCCAGGTGCTCTGCTTCTTCCATGTACTGGGTCGTGAGCAGCACGGTGGTGCCCTCGGCCACGAGTTCCTCGATGAGCTGCCAGAGTTCGTTGCGCGTTCTGGGGTCGAGCCCGGTAGTTGGCTCGTCCAGGAACAGGACCGGCGGGCGGCCGATGAGGCTGGCGGCCAGGTCGAGACGGCGCCGCATGCCGCCTGAGTAGGTCTTGACGGGCTTATCCCCCGCCTCAACGAGCGACATCCGCCCCAGGGCCTCCTGGGCGCGGCTCCGGTATACCGGCTTGTCCAGGTGATAGAGGAGCCCGACGAGCTCGAGGTTCTCCCGGCCGGTGAGCATCTCGTCGACGGTGGCGTACTGGCCCGCGAGCCCGATTATCGATCGGATCGCCTTCGCGTTGCGCGTGACGTCGAGCCCTGCCACCTTGGCCCGCCCGCTGTCGGGCTGGAGGAGCGTGGTGAGCACCCGCACCAGGGTGGTCTTCCCCGCTCCGTTGGGTCCGAGCAGCGCCAGCACCCGGCCCGCCTCGACCGATAGCGTGACCTCGTCGAGGGCGCGGGTGGCGCCGAACCGCTTGGTGAGCGCTTCCACCTCGATCATCGGAGCGACTGTCACCTGGCCTCCTATGGAACGGATCGGTTCCGTTCCGTCAAGTGTGCCATACCCTCACGCGCCCTGACCGATGCTGAAGTCAGCGCCCGGACGACTACTTGGGTTGAGAAGGCGCGCCGGGCACCGGGGCCGTGACGAGCGGAAGGATGACGTCCTCGAATACCTGCCGAATGAAGGCTTGGTCGATCGACTTGCCCATCACAAGGCGAAGCATGTTCAGGCTGAGGATGACGTCGGGCACGAGCGTCAGGTCGCGGCCCGGCGGGATCTCGCCGCGGGCGACGGCTTGATCGAGCACCGCCGTGATGACCTGGCGGGGCCGTGCCATCGCATGCTCATGGAGCGCGGCGGCTAGGGCGGGATCGTGGCTCGCCGCAGTCGCGACACCGAGGAATACACCGATCGTGCCACGATCAGCGTCATCGAAGTCGGGGACCATCGCGATCATGGCTTTGACGTCACCACGCAGCGATCCCGTGTCCGGCACCGCCGAGGAGCCCATCTGCTCTCGCCACCAGACGATGGCCCCCACGACCACGGCCGCCTTGGACGGCCAGCGCCGGTAGATCGCCGCCTTGCCGACATGTGCCCGGGCGGCAATGTCGTCCATGCTCAGGCGGTCGTAGCCGTGCTCGGCCAACCCCTCGAGAGTGGCTTGCAGGATGGCGGCGTCTCGCGACGGATCGAGGTGCCGCGGACCTGCGCCTACCCGGCGTTGCCCGCCTCGGATGTCGCCATCACCGCTGTTCACCACGACCCTGGTTCCACCAGTCCTCCGAACCCGCGATACGAGACGGTTCCGTGCCACGTGCTACCGAGCGTAGCTCCTGGCAGCTTGCGTCCGGGAGCGTCCTGGCCCGGGCGGCCTGCCAGCCCGCCACCAGCTCGCAAGCGAGCACGCGAGCACGCGAGCAGCGCCACGATCGGGAATGCCCAACTGCCGGTTGCGGTGTGCAGGAACCCGACGGCGAGCGGGCCCGCGGTCGGGTTACAAGGTAACGGGCGCCCTGGGCGAAGGCTGACAGGGAGGCGGCCGCCGCGGGGTCGGGTAGCCAGGCCACGGCGGCGGCGATGGCTGGCAGCGCCCACAGGCCCAGGGTGAGCCGCGCCGAGCCGCCCGAGGCACGGTAGACGGGAATCGCGATCAGCGAGCTGAGGATCGAGCCGGCGGACAGGCTCAGCAGGTAGATCCCGATCAGCAGCCCCGCCCGGGCCGGGTCCCGCCGCTTGACCAGGCTCGGCAGCAGGACATTCATCAGCGCGATAGCCAGATCGGCACGCTCACTGGGGTGCCCGGCTGAGCAGGTCCCTGAGCACGTGGAGGTACCTGTGCCCGAACGCCACCGAGGGTTCCACGTACGTGTTCTCGGTCCACTCGTTCCAGCTGATCAGGCCCAGGACGTCCGGTGCGGAACGAGATGCTGCCGCGTACTCGGAACGCAGCGTGGCGCCGCCGCGCCGAGGGACGATGATCTGGCCGCCGGTCTGCGTGTCGTTGAACCCCGGCGCGAACGGCGCCAGCCAGAGCCGGTCATCCTCATGCACCGCCGCGCCCATGGCCCTGAGCTTGCCGCCCCACCCTGGGTAGGTTGCGGGATTGCCCGAGGACCAGTAGTAGGCGTCCCCGTCGGTGCAGTTGGCCAGTCGCTGGAACTCCGCGACGCCGTTGGCCTCGGCGAGCACCAGGATCGCGTGACGGACCGGCCCGGTCACCCGGCAGACGGCCGGGACGGAGAATTCCCCGGTGCCGCTCAGCATGGTCAGCGGCTTCCCGCCGATCCGGTACCAGGCACGGTTCACCGCGTAGTGGACCGCGAAATACTTGAAATCCCGCGTGACCTCGGCGACCGGCAGCGGGAGGCGTGAATAGTCAAGCCCTTCGTATTCCATGGCAAGCCGGAAATTATCCTGGTTGGCCACTTTTTCGAGCCTCGGCATAATTATCCGGTACAGCGGAGTGTCCTTCCAGCTAACGATGAAGCCAGTGATCCCGGCGGCCTTCGCCTGCATGATTTGCCAGTTCATGACAGCAGGATTACTGCTGTTGTAGTTTCCCGGGAACGGCTGCGCGGGATAGTCCAGCTTGTTGCTGGACCAGTAAGAGCCGTGCATCCACACGTAGTAGTAGGCGAACACTGGGACGTGCTGCGCAGGCAGGGATGACGCCGTGGCGGAATCCGCCGCGCCGCCGCCGGCGGCGGTCAGGCCGCTGCCCAGGACGACAGCGAGCACAGCATTTCTGAGCGCATGATTTCTGAGCGTACGGCTGGATGACATGTCCCCCCGGATCTGCACAATCCAACTCTCCCGATTTCTTCAGGATAGCAGTCCATTATCTGGCGGCCACGGAGGGAAATCCTTGTGTTATTGACCCGCTACTGGTTATTGGCTCGCTACTCCTGGGCGCGGCCCAGGGATCGTCCTCGCCCGGGCGGCCTGCAAGCCCGCCACGAGCTGGAAACCGGTCACCGCGAGCAGCGCCACTATCGGGATTGTCCAGCTGCCAGTAGCCGCGTGCAGGAATCCGACAACGAGTGGACCGGCGGTGGCGACCAGGTAGCCGGTGCCCTGGGCGAACGCCGACAGGGAGGCGGCGGCCGCGGGATCGGGCGCCCGGGCCATCGTGAAGTAGATCGCCAGGCTGAGCGACGCTCCCTGGCCGAAGCCGAGCACGAGAATCCAGCCGGCGGACTGGGCCAGCGGGGCGAACCACACACCGGCCAGGCCCACCGCGATCGCCCCTGTCGTGGCGGCGATCAGCACGCGCTGGCTCGGAGCCCGGTGCGCCAGCACCGGGATGAGCAGGGCCGCGACGGCGCCGCCGAAGTTCATCAGGGCCAGCAGGTTACCCGCGTGCTCGGCGCTTGCGCCGCGGTCACGGAACATCGTCGGCAGCCAGGAGAGAGCTGCGTAGAAGGCGAGGCTCTGCAGCCCGAAGAACGCGGTCACCTGCCAGGTCAGCGCGTGCCGGTGGATTCGCAGCCGCCCGGGCCGCCCCGGCACCGCACCCGAAACCACCGCACCCGAAACCACCGGACCCGGCGGGGCGGCGGCCAGCGGCACGGCAGCCGGGCCGGCCGGCCTGGTCCGGTATCTCCATTGCGGAAGCCACGCCACGGCGGCGGCGATGGCTGGCAGCGCCCACAGGCCCAGGGTGAGGCGCGCGGACCCGCCCGATGCCCGGTAGATGGGAATCGCGATCAGCGAGCTGAGGATCGAGCCGGCGGACAGGCTCAGCAGGTAGATCCCGATCAGCAGCCCCGCCCGGGCCGGGTCCCGCCGCTTCACCAGGCTCGGCAGCAGGACATTCATCAGCGCGATAGCCGCGGCGGCGAGCGCCGTGCCGGGGAACAGCATCACCCCCGGCAGGATCCCCCGCAGCAGCAGTCCCACGGCCAGCACGGCCAGTGCCACTTCCAGCACGCGCTCTTCCCCGAAGCGGCGGCTGAGCGGTGCCGCGGCCGCGGAGAACACGGCGAAGCAGAGCACGGGGACTGAGGCGAGGACAGCCAGCGCCGCTGAGGACAACCGCAGGCTCGCCGACAGTTCGGGGAACACCGGCGGCAGGCTGGTGATCGCGGCCCGCAGGTTGAACGCGAGCGCGACGATCCCGATGACGAGCAGGGCAGTACCCCGCCCGAACCGTCCGAGGCCGGGGCTGGCTGGAGGCGGCCCGCGGCGCAAGGTCAGACCGTGATGGCGCGAAGTCCGGCGGGAACATGCTCGGCAAGCTGGGCGGCGATGCTGGCCGCGCGTTCCGCCGCCGTGTTTACGGCAGCAGGAAGGGCCTGCGCTCCGGCGGCGCCGGCACAGCGGTTCGCCAGCACGGCGACCCGTTCAGTCAGCACCGCCCACGCGGCCTCACGGGCGGGAACGAAATTGCCCATCTGGTAGTACATCTCGAACGCCGGGCCCGCTGCCCGCCCGGGGTAGCCCGCCCCGGCGGGCAGCCGGGTGAGGGCCGAGCCTAGAGGCTCGAGGACCCCGGTCATGAGCCCGAAAGCACTGCCGATCAGCAGCCCCAGCTGTTCATCACTCTCGTCCGTGTGGGTGAAGAACCGGGTCAGCATCTGCAGCAGCGCCTCGTAGCCGAGGCTAAACAGCTCGGCGACCGCGTGCGCCACCGGCTCGGTGAGCACCGGCTGCGGCAGCGGGACGTCGTAGGGCTGCCGGGTGAATGCGGCGATGACCGGCCGGGCCGGCTCGAAGGAGGGGTCCTGCCTGCGGAGCTCGCTGTACTCCTCCCACATGCTGAGGAACCGGCCATAATGGGCCGACCGCCAGTCACCGCGGGCGCCCTCGCCCTGCTCGATGATCTCCTCGATGGCTGCGTGCGCGGACCGCAGGTCCGTCACGGCCACCAGTTCGGGCCAGTGAAACAGCTCGGGAGTCGCCTGCGCGCGCGGCGGCCCGACGAATACGGCGCCTTCCCCCAGGCGGCTGACGAGATGGCTGAGGCCTTCCGCGATGCCCCGGTAGAGATGCCCCACAGTCGCGAAATCCTGCACTCGCGGCAGCGCCTCGCCAGGCTCCACGGGCTCATGCGGCGGTGCGCCAGGAACGAAGCCCTCGGCGTCCTGGCGTTCCATTCCCTCTGGCCGCTCCAGGTACAGAAAATGGGTGAGGGCCGCGTCGCCGAAAGGCAGCAGGTCAAGAAGGACGCCTGGGGGGAAGTAGTTCGAGCGCTGCGGGAAGTTGGGCCTGGTCAGCACGGGAGCAGCCCCGATCGAGGACATGAGGTTCGCGACCAGCGCAAAATGCAGCATCTCCTGCACGGCGATGCCCCGCAGGACCTCCCGCCACCTCGCGACCGCGGCGGCCTGCTCCGCGGTCAGGCCCTCCGCCGAGTCCCGCTTCAAGCTGAAGCCCGCGTAGAGGTACTGACACATGATCATGTGCTCTAGCTGGGACGCCTCAGCCAGTAGGTACCAGAGGTGCTCACGGTGCTCAACCACGAGCCTGGGTTCAGCCATAGGTGCTCCAGAGGCTCAGCCGCATCACGAACGGTCAACGCGCTTACATAATTACATGTCCGCGCCGCAAGAACGGCGTACTCAGCCTTTCGCGACCAGCGAGCGGAGCACGTACTGCATGATCCCGCCGTGCCGGAAGTAGTCCGCCTCCCCGGGCGTGTCGATCCGGACGACGGCCTGGAACTCCCGGCCGTCCGCGCTGACCGTGACCTCGCGTGGCACCGGGCCCGTGTTGATCTCCTCGATGCCGGTCACGTCGAACACCTCGCGGCCGGTGAGGCCGAGCGAGGCCGCCGACTCCCCCGGCCGGTACTGCAGGGGAAGGACGCCCATCCCGATCAGGTTGGACCGGTGGATCCGCTCGAACGACTCGACGAGGACCGCGCGCACGCCGAGCAGCAGCGTTCCCTTGGCCGCCCAGTCCCGTGACGAGCCGGAGCCGTACTCCTTGCCGCCGAGGACGATGAGCGGCGTCCCCTCGTCCGCATACTGCCGGGAGGCCTCGTAGATCGACATCTGCTCGCCGGCGGGCAGCTTCGCCGTCACCCCGCCCTCGGTGCCGGGGGCAAGCTGGTTGCGGAGCCGGATGTTCGCGAACGTGCCGCGGATCATCACTTCGTGGTTGCCGCGCCGCGACCCGTAGGAGTTGAAGTCCCGCCGCTGCACCCCGTGCTCCCGCAAGTAGTCGCCCGCAGGGCCGTCGTTCTTGATCGCTCCGGCAGGTGAGATGTGGTCGGTGGTCACCGAGTCGCCCAGCATGGCCAGCACCCGGGCGCCGCGCACGTCGGTCACGGCGACCGGCTTCTCCGTCATCCCCTCGAAGTACGGCGGCCGCCGCACATAGGTGGAGTCCGGGTCCCAGGCGAAGGTGTCGCCCTGGGGCACCTCCATCGCGCGCCACCGGTCGTCGCCCTCGAACACGTCCGCGTAGTCGCGGGTGAAC
>OCZU010001946.1_pt1 | contig 13324 bp, 11 predicted proteins | sample 1539001 | NCBI WGS metagenome assembly OCZU01 (sample SAMEA3539306, study PRJEB22396) | soil metagenome | biome: tundra; feature: field; material: soil | place: USA | collected 2010-05 | depth 0.15 m
GTCGATCTCAAAAGCTTCGACGACCGTCACTACCACGAACTCGGCGGCCGCATCGCTCCCATTCTCGATAGCATCCGCCGTATCCATGAGTCTGGACTTTGGCTCGAGATCGTCACGCTTCTCATCCCCGGCTTCAACGACTCCCCCGACGAACTGCGAAGCCTCACGGAATTCCTGGCCGCCATCTCGCCCGACATTCCGTGGCACGTCACCGCCTTTCACGGCGACTACAAAATGACCGATCCTCGAGACACGCGACCTGAAGACTTGCTACGCGCCATCGAAATCGGCCAACAGTCCGGCCTTCGCTACATCTATGCAGGCAACCTTCCCAGCATGGTCGGCCCCTGGGAAGACACACGCTGTCCGCAGTGCCACGAAACTTTGATCGAGCGCCACGGCTATCTGATCCGGGACTATCGGCTCACGCCGGATGGCTGTTGTCCCAGGTGTGCAACCGCGATTCCAGGTCTATGGTCGGCCCGCTTTGAAGGTCAGATCACCTCCCGTCCTTTCTTGCCGCGAAAGAGCTCGCTTTTGTTTACAATCCGGTAGGAATGTCATCCTGAGCAGGCGTTTTTTGCGCAGCGAAGAGCTTGCCCTGAGTGCAGCCGAAGGGATCCGGGCGAGCCGCGCGTTGCGTCGCAGCCTGCCCTGAGCGAAGCCAAAGGGTTCTTTGCGACGCAATAATCGCGCGTTCGGCTCGCCTTCTTATTTGATTGCCAATTCGTCATGCGAAAACTATCCATCCTCGTTCTGTGTATTGTGAGCTTGCTCGTGCTCTCGGCCTGCTCTCCCCGTGATTTTCTCACCCGCCGTCTCGCCGCCGACCTGATCGCGAGTTCCAACGCCTTCCGGGCTGCGCAACCGTTTCAGTTGCGGTTGGGAGTCGTTTCCAATCAGGACTTCCTTTCTCCTGACTATGTTGTTCTGCAGCATCACGGCTGGATTTCCGGCACCAAGGCTGCCTGCCCTCCGGCTCTGGCCCCACCGCCTTGTTGGGATGTCGCGTTCACCCCGTCAGGCGTGGATACATTTCAAAGTCTAATCGCCAACGGCGACACCGAAAAACAACCTTTCAGCTTTCCCGCTGCGCGACGCGAACTGGTTTCCGTTACCGGTATCGTCAAGCGAGGCATCGTTGCCGATGTCGAATTTACCTGGAGATGGATTCCCTTGAATGAGGTCGGCGCAGCCCTTTACTCGAGCGACCTCCACTACCGCTCCACCGCAGTCTTTCGCAGCTATGATGACGGCTGGCGCCTCGTGCAAGGTGTTTCCCGTCCCGGCGAGCCTCTCGACGACGCTTTGAAAAATGCTGAGCCGGTACAGTGAAAACTGTGCAGTGAAACAGTGCGGTGAAACGCCAGCTCCTCGTGGCGCGCTTGTTCTGCCCTGACCTAGAGTCAACTCAAACCATTTTGCAAGTTGCTTATGGCAAACCCGCCGTTGTATAACCCTACTTCCCGCCAAGGGCCCTATGAAAATCCCGAAACATCTTCTATTCTTTGCCGCAGTTTTCGGTTGCGCCTTGCCGGCGTTTGCGGACAGCAAGCCCAAACTCACTCTCGACGAATTCTTCAACTCGGTCAGCTATTCCACCGTGGCCATCTCTCCCGATGGCAGCGCAGTCGTGATCGGCACCGAGCGCGCCGACTGGGACCAGAAGATCTTCCGCACCGACCTCTGGCTCTACCGCGACGACAGCAAGGGCGGATCGTTGATTCAACTCACGCAATCCGGTCACGATTCCGAACCCAAGTGGTCGCCCGATGGACGTTGGATCGCGTTCCTCTCCGAACGCAAAGCTGCCTCCGAGAAGGACTCCGACTCCGACGACGACAAAGACGATAAAGGAGAAGTCAGCCAGATCTACGTGATTTCTCCCGCGGGCGGCGAAGCGATCGCATTGACCCAAGGCGCGGAAGAAGTCCATACCTTCTCCTGGTCCGCGGACTCGCGCACCCTCTATTTCTCCACTCGCAACCCGTGGACCAAGGCACAGAAAGACGACTATAAGAAACAATGGAAAGATGTAGTGCAGTATCGCACCGCCGAACGCGGCGACACCATCTTCGCCCTCGACGTTGCTGCCGCTCTCGCCCATCACGCTACCGAAGGCACGAAGGAAGAATCTGAAACCGAGAAAGAATCCGACCTGAATCCCGGAGCAGTGACCATCGCAACCTCCCCATTGCGAGTGGAAGACATGGTCACCTCTCCCGACGGCAGCAAACTAGCCTTCGTCACCAACTCCATCAACCAGCGCCAGGAAAAAGCCGAAGATGTAGAAATCTACGCCATAAATGTCCCGCGGGCGCTCTCGCCCGCGACTGCAAGCAGCGAGACCAAGCCACCCACAACCCAACCGCGTCAACTAACCCACAACCAGGCCCTAGAAGGCAAACTGCGCTGGGCCAACGACAATCGCCACGTATTCTTCAGCGTCGAAGTTGGAGACGTAACCGGCCCTTATCGCGACATCCAGCCTCATCTTTACTGGGTTGACAGTGAACGTCCCGATAGCGAATCCGGCGCAGTCGAGCAGTGGAGCAAGGACTTCATCGGTCCAGTCGACCATTACACAGTAGCGGGCGACACCGTGCTTGCCGCGGCACGTATCGGCACTGAAGTTCCCATGTACTCCGTAACTCAGCCCGGCCAGTCCCTCCATAAACTGAACGGATGGCAGGGCACGTACGAAAATCTGTCCACCACGCTCCACTCGCCCCGCGTGGCCTTCGTCTACACTTCGCTCACTAAGCCGGAAGAAGTCTATCTCGCGGAAAGCGCCGACAAGCTCGACCAGGCGCGCCCCATCACCGCATTCAACAAGCTCTTCACCGAGCGCGATCTTCCCCAGGGCAAGCCCTACCGCTGGAAGGCCGACGACGGCACCACGGTCGAAGGCATGCTGATTTATCCTCCAGGCAAATTTGAAGCAAAGCATCTGCCCATGTTCACCTTCATTCACGGCGGTCCCGCCGATGCCGATGGCAACCACTTCGAAGCCGATTGGTACCAGTGGGCTGCGCTCGCCGCCACCAACGGCTGGCTGGTCTTCGAGCCCAACTACCGCGGTTCCACCGGATACGGCGACAAATTCCTGATGCAGATCGTTCCCCAGATCCTGTCGCGCCCCGGCAAAGACATTCTCGAAGGTGTTGACGCTCTGGTGAAGGATGGCACCGCCGATCCCGATCAACTCGCCGTCGGCGGCTACAGCTACGGCGGCTACATGACCAACTGGCTGATCACTCAAACCACGCGCTTCAAGGCCGCCGTCACAGGCGCAGGCGCGGTCGAGAACGTCGGCAACTGGGGCAACGACGACACCACCATGGACGACGCCTACTTCCTCGGCGGCCGCCCCTGGGAAGCCCAGCAGCGCTATCACGACGAAGCCGCCATCTTTCAAATCGATAAGGTCCGCACTCCAACGCACATGGTCGCCGGCGCCGACGACATCCGCGTAGCGGTGCTGGAAGACTATTTGCTGGAGCACGCACTGTTCTCCCTGAGCATTCCCAACAAACTGCTAATCTTCCCCGGCGAAGGCCACGGCCTCGGAAAAAATCCCTGGCACGGCAAAATCAAAGTGCGAGAGGAATTAAAGTGGCTGCAAAAGTACGGAGGCGTCCCAGCGGCAGGAAATTGAATCTAGGATAAAGATGCCGAACGCACGACCCGACCTCAGCCCCGAAGGAGCGGCATATGATAGCCCCGGACGTAAGTCGGGGGTAGGCCCAATAAAAGCGAACCGAGTCCCGGAGGGACGGCAGAAGTTCCTCGGTGAACATCGTGGTCGGGCCAAATTGACACACGATATGTGTGCACGTATACTGTGTTAATGAACGTCACCCTCTCAATCGATGAGCAGATTGTGGCCCGCGCCCGAAAGAAAGCGGAGGCCCTCGGCAAGAGCCTCAATCAACTGATCCGCGACTACCTCCAAACTGTGGCAGGCGGAGACGATCCCGAGAGAAGTATTGAAGAATTCAAACGACTCTCCGGCCAGGGCCACTCGCGCGGCTGGCGTTTCAATCGGGACGAGATTCATGACCGCTCGTAGCTTCTTCGACACCAACATTCTGGTTTACGCGGATGACAAGGCTGCGCCAGCGAAACAACGCCGAGCCATCGATCTTGTAGCCGAACACCGGCGAGCCAGGACCGGAGTCGTATCTCTTCAGGTGCTCCAGGAGTATTTTGTTACAGTCACGCGGAAACTTCATGTGGACGCGAGCATTGCGCGCCGCAAGGTTGAACTGCTCGCCGAGTTCGACGTCTCTGCCCCCGAAGTCACCGACATTCTGGCCGCGATCGACCTACACCGCCTTCATGGCTTATCCTTCTGGGACGCTCTAGTTCTGCGAGCGGCGAGGCAGGCCGGATGTAGCGTAATTTTCTCGGAAGACATGCAAGATGAGCGGGAGATCGACGGACTGCAAATCGTGAACCCGTTCAGATAGGTCTCTGCACTCGGTACCGGGTGCTCACCACTACTTCGCCGCGCTAGCCACCTTCACCGCACGCGACCCAGCCGCATACCGAGCAATCCCCTTATACAGCGCCTCAGCAATCTGCTCCCGATAACCATCGCTGCGCAGCTTCTGCTCGTCTGTAGGACTGCTGACGAACGAGACCTCCGCCAGAATTCCCGGCATCGCAGTCTCGGTAAGAACCACGTAGGACGCCTCTTTCACGCCCCGGTCGCGCAGGCCGGGGTTTTGCACTGACAAGGTTCCGTAAAGCGAGCGTTGCACACTGGCCGCCAGCCTCCGCGACTGCTCAATCTTCTCGTGCAGCTCTGCCGGCGAGAGCGTTGCCGTGCTCTTAGCTTGGCCGGGATCTCGAGTCTCCAGGTCTTTCGCATTGGGCACCGAGAAGAAGTTCGTGTAGTAAGTCTCCACGCCGCGTGCTGAAGGCAGGTCGCTGTAGTTCGCATGAACGGAGATAAACAGATCCGCCTGCGACTGATTCGCCATCCCCGCCCGTTCGTCGAGCGGAATGTAATTGTCGTCCTTCCGTGTAAGAATCACGTCGGCGCCCAGGCGGCTTTCCAGCAGCTTGCCCAGTCTTTGCGCAATCTCCAGCACCAGATCTTTTTCCAGCAAGCCCTGACGGCCAACGGTTCCCAAATCCCAGCCGCCGTGGCCCGCATCCACCACGATGCGCATCTTCGGAACGTGGGCCCGCAGTTGCGAGTCTTCGCGCGTCGGTGGAGGGACCACAATTGCCAACTTCTCTTTCTCCTCCGCTCCCGGGAAAAGATTCACCGGAGTCTTCGCATCCACGCCTAGTTTCCGCACCTGCACCACCAGACGGTAGGGATTCGGCTCCAGGCTCACAGAAAAGTTCGAATTGCCTCTGGTCTCGAGCACTACGCGGGTCAAACCTGAGACCGGCTGCGCTACCCGAACCCGCGCCAGCAGCGCGTCGCCGACTTCGATAATTCGTCCGGCAACCTCAGGGGCCAGCGACGTATCGTGCAAATCAAAATAAATGCGGTCCGGACCCGCCAGGCGATGCGCTTCGTACTGCACTTGATCTTCCAGGTCGAGCACAACCGTGCTGGAATCGGCGGAAGACCATTGCCGGATTCCCGTGATGTGTGGCAGCTTCGCCAGTTCCTGCGGCGTGACGTTCTGACTGCCGGGTTCGGCGATGTCTGCATCCGCGGTTGCCGAATCGACCGTTGCGTTAACTCCATCCACAGCGGCCGGAGCGGCCAAAGATGGAGTGCTCGAAGCCGCCGGTTGCTTCGCCACCGCCAAGGGCTTCGTGATCTTCGCTTCAGGCCGAATCATTACCGGGCCGAGCTGTGCATTCTTCAGCTTCCACCACAGGCCGCCAGCCAGCAGCGCACAGACCACGACCAGCACCAACACCAGTACCATCCCCGGATGATGACTCGAAGAAGGCCCAGGTTCCCGCGCCTGATCAGGGATAAAGGCTTCTTCAGCGACGTACTCTGGTTCAGTTGCCGGTTCAAATGCCGGCAAAGGCACAGACACAGGCTCAATGACTGCGGCCGCGCCCGCAGCTGCCACGGCAGTTTCGTCTTCAACCTGTGGCGTGGGAGCAGTCACCGCAACCACGGTTTCAGAAAGAGTTTTCTCAACCGGCAGCGCCGCCGGGACCGCAATCGCGGGAGCAACCAACTCCGCTTCCGCAACTTCCGCCGATTCCGCGAAGCGATCTTCGTCCTCAGGTTTGAGGGCGCCAAGAATCAGCTCCGCCAGCAGTCCCAGGCTGCTCACGTCGCTGTCGTTGAATCCGAAAGGTTCGGAAGAGAATGCTTCCAGCAATCCAATCACGCGCCGTCGCCCGCACAGTGGCACCGCCACCATAGACCGCGCGCCCAATCGCCGGCACGCTTCCAGGTTTACGCGATCATCGGTCTCGGTATCGTCGCACCGGATGATCTGCGCCATGCGGAAACACGCTCCGGAGAACGCCGAGTCCCGCTGGATGCGCTGCCCTACATCCGGCTTGATGACGCCCGCCGAAGCCCGCAGAACAATTTCGTTATTTTCCGCCAGGGCAATTCCCAATCCATCGGCCCCGGTGATGGCGATGGCTCGTTCCGCCACCAACTGCAACACTTCGTCAAGAACGAATTGCTCCGCCTCTTCGAACTCAGCGGGGCGAGGCAGCGTCTCAAATCCACTGCTCCGCGCGGCCAGCGCCCGCCGCTGCCGCATCTGCTGGTGCAGCGCAGAAAATGCCAAGAGTGCCTGCAAGGCATCGCGTCCCGAAGGCCGCGACTCTCGACCTTCATAGGAGGTTCCTTGAAAAGACCCGCCTTGCCCTGTCGCGGAGGCACGCCGCTCCGTCGGCCACGACGGTACGCGCGCATCGGCTGAGCCGATTGCGCCTTCGACTGTCGGTTTGGCGAGAGTTGTTGACATTCCAGTACTGACCGGCCCATCTCCTTGTGGTGAGTGTGGCCATCCCCAAAAACCCTGTCAATTCACCACTTGGCGTAGCCTTGCCCCGGCGTGCCCGGCACCCGGACGCAAGTCCGTTCCTCACCCGGTTTTTACCGGGTTTAACAGTAAGCTAGCCGGATTTCGGCCTACTTGCAATGACACGGGCATGCCCTCTCGGCCATGTCCTTTGGTAAGACCCATCCACCGCGGCTTCCAACTTCCGGACACGCTGCTTTTCTGTGTACCAACCCAGTTACTGCCGGCGCGCCTCCACCGGAAACTAGAATTTCATCAAACGGGCCCTGTCCGAGCCATTTCTGGTGGAGAGTATGCAGGTCGTCTCTTTTCCCCCGCGGCAAGCACGCACCCACTGCCGGCATGAACTGCGCGCAATCACCTATGTCAACATCGATGACGACAACGGCGGAATCATCCGCAACCTCAACCACGAAGGTGTCGCGGTCCAGGCTGTGGCCCCGTTGAGCGCGCACCAACGCGTCTGTCTCAGCTTCGAGTTGAGATTTCCCCGCCTGCGCGTGGAAACCGGCGGGCAGGTCAGTTGGGCCAGTTCTTCGGGACAGTGTGGCATTCGCTTCGTGGACTTGCCCGTCCGCACCAGGCATCAGATCAACCAATGGATCTTCTCCAACCTGCTGGATGCGACTGCCCGCGATGTGGCCCATCCCCGCTCCATCTTCGAGGCCTCTGTGGTTTCCATTACTCGGCAAGAAGACGCTCGAGATGGAAATGTTTTGGAAGAGAACGACGGACTGACTGTGTCAACTACACCGCGCCCACCCATCCGGCTGGAGCCAGACTTTGCCCGGCGAGGCGACGTGTCGGCCCCGCCCCAGCATCGCGAAACAGATCCAGCCGACGATCCGCATGCCCACCTGAGCTGCCTTTCCCGACCGCTCTCCGGACGTACCCTGGCTTGGTTAGTGGATAGTCTCGTCGTAATCGCAGCCCTGCTGCTGTTCGCTCTGATTTTTCTTTCCATCACTCACGAACTTCCACCCTGGCCTCTCACCCTTGGAACCGCCTCGGCTGCCGCCGTTTTCGTGGCTGCTGCCTACTGGGCGGTGTTTGCGGTGTGTGGAGGAGCAAGCCTGGGCGCTCGTCTGACCCAGTCAGCCGCCAGGCTTGAAGAGGAGGAAAAAAGTGAAGGCGCAGGCCGCTTCCGCTAAACCTGCACCAAACTCTGAGAACTGAGGACTGAGAACTGAGGACTGAGGACTGAGGACAGGCTGACCCTAGTTCGCGAAATACTGCTGCGCCAGCCAAAGCCGTAAAGTGTGTTTCATCTGCGACCCCATCTTCACAAAGCGTACGCCAACATTTCCGCGGTTGTCGGACCACGCTACTTCCACTCCTGCCTTCACCCCGTACTTGGTTCCAGGCAACGAGAAGGATACCCGCGAAGCCTCGCTAGCATCGAAGCCATCCTCCACGCGAACCTGCAGTCCGCCCTGGCTCAGATTGATGAGTTGCCCCTCGGCTCGCTTCTGCTGGCGGCCACTCAAAGTCACCGCCACTTCCAGCCCGGCCCGGTGATACCGCAGGCGTCCGTCAAGAATCATATTGCGCGCGGCGGAGAGTGTGCGCACCGCCTGTTCCACCGAAATCGGCTTGTCGAAGGCAAACATCGCGCCGGTTCCCTCCATGTCGCGCCTGCCCTGCGGTCCACCCATGATCACCAGCGGCACCGTAGCGGCGCGCGGAGCTTCCCGTTGCAGCTCGCGAAACAACTGCCCAGACCCATTCAGGTCGCAGTCAACAATCAGGGCATCAACTTTGGATTTTGTGAGCCGGGACAAAGCTCGTTGCGGGTCGCTCTCGACGGCAACATCCATGTGCAACCCGCCAAGAATGCATTCCAGAACGCTGATTTCTTGCCAATCACGTGAAACTACCATAGATGAGAGTGTCATACCTCCACTCTATCCACCGCAGTAACCTCCGCGTTAGATCACCAACGTAATGCCATCCGCCGTTGGACCATCGACCTTACGTCACAAGCCTGTATGGTTCATTCCCGCGAACCGTAACGATTGATGTGGTAGAGACGTAGCTTGCTACGTCTCTGCCGGCAGCGGCAAGACGTGGCAAGCACTGTCTGTACGGCATAGAGTTGTTCAGCAACCGGAAGCCGCCTTCAAGCGCCACCGGCCTTCTCCTGGCTGCGATACCACTCGACCGTCCGCCTTAAGCCCTCTTCAAAATTTACCGTGGGCTTGTAGCCAAGATGCTCCTCCGCTGCGGAAATATCAGCCAGCGAATGCTTGATATCACCGCCGCGTTCTGCGTCGTAAACGGGGGAACCTGAGTACGAGGTAAGTGTCTGCAACAACTTGAAAGTCTCATTGAGCGTGACTCGCAGCCCCGTGGCCACATTGAATACCCTGCCAGCCACTTGCGCCGCGGGCGCTTTGCAGGCCAGCAGGTTCGCCTCGACCGCGTTGTCGATATAGGTAAAATCCCGGCTTTGCTCGCCAGCGCCAAAGATCGTGGGCTGCTTTCCGCTCAACATTTGTGTGATGAACCTCGCCAGCACGCCCGAGTACGGCGACGACGGATCCTGCCGCGGACCAAAAATATTGAAGTAGCGCAGGGCCACCGTCTCCAATCCATAGCAGCGGTAAAACGAGATCAGATAATGCTCGCTGGCCAGCTTGGCCACAGCGTAAGGCGAAATCGGATCCGGAGTCATGCGCTCATGTTTTGGCAGCGTCGGGGTATCGCCATAGGCCGACGACGAAGCCGCGTAAACCACTCGCTTCACCCCGGCATCGCGCGCCGCCACCAGCACGTTCACTGTGCCATCCACGTTTGCCCGGTTGCTTCCGATCGGGTCCAGCACAGACTTCGGCACCGACGGGATCGCAGCCTGGTGCAAAACATAGTCCACCCCGGCACAAGCCGCCTCCATAGCATCGAGATCAAGGATGTCTGCCTCGCGAAAGTCGATCTGCCCCAAAATCTGCGCAAGGTTCTTCCTGTTGCCGGTTGAAAAATTATCAACTCCGCGAACCCGCTCCCCGCGCCGCAATAGCTCCCGTGCCAGAGACGATCCAATAAACCCGCCAATTCCCGTAATCAGGTAAACCGCCATAGGACTTCATCATAACAATCGAAGGGAACGTTTTGTGCAGACGAGGCGGCGCAGCCGGAAAACCAGGGAAAACCCCAGAATCCGGAACTGACCACTGACCACTGCTACCGGCTCTTGCGCAGAATCTTGATAAATTCTTCCCGCCCCATGATGTGGCGACTCTCAACGAAGGCCAGGATCGCCTGCAGGGAGCGCAATCGAGGGAGAATATGGTCCAACCCGCGGACTCACGATCACCGAAGGCGGCGAGATCGAGCGCACCAGTGCCTGCAAACGCTTGCGATCTCCTTCCGATATCTTGCTGAAGGAGATTCCCATGCCAAAGGCTCGGATAGACCACACGCACCTCTCCCGTGGCCTCGACCCGGAGACCTTCCACCTCAAGTTGCAAGCCAAGCACCGCGCCCACGGGAAGGGGGCTTGCTGCCTCCACATAGCAACCGTGCATGCTGATGTCTGCGAACGTCGCCCAGATCGTCACGTCGCTGCCGCTTTCCCGCAAGCGGGCGCTGCCCTTGCATCTATAACGCGGGCTTTTGCGGTCCTCAGTGCTGGCCATACCTGCGCTACTCGTCGGGGCAGTCCCAGTTCGAGTTTTCGCGGAATGCAGGAGATCGGGCGCGGGCGCAGTCGCAGCCTCCGCAGCCTTGGGCGAGCCCGACTGCTCTAAGCTGGAGAGATAAGTCGTTTCCGTCGCTGGCTTCATCGAACAACATAGCAATAGTTCGCCCCTCGGCCTTCAGACCTACCGCTGACGCCGTCTTCCCGGCTCGTTGCGCTAGCATTCCTGCCTTACTCTCCTACTCTATGGAGCTTTCGAGGGGAACGCTAAAGGAAGTCGAGGCGGCTGGCGACAAAGGGAAGCGGTAGTTTCGAAACGGGAGAAGTTCAGGACTGGAGCGCGGCAGCCGGGAATTCCGCCGCCGACTGCCGGATCTTGTTCCACACCTCGTCCCGCCCAGCTCCAGTTTTCGCCGAGAACGGAATCACCGGCGCCGTTGGATATGCCTCTGCCAGGCTTTTCAGCGCGTTGCGCAGCTGATTATTGGAGAGCCGGTCGCTCTTGGTCGCAATCAGGAGAAAGTCGCGACCCGATGCATTCAGAAAATCCAGGAGCTGGCGGTCGCTGTCTTGCGGAGGTACGTTCACGTCCACCAGTGCCACACACAACGCCAGCGTGGGACGGTCGTTGAGGTAGGGCTCAATGAACTTCGGCCACTCTTGCGAAATCTCGCGCGAGAGTTTGGCATAACCGTAGCCCGGCAAGTCAGCGAAGATAACCTCCGGCCGCGGCTTTCCCGGCCAGCGCACCTCGAAGAAATTGATGCTGCGCGTGCGCCCCGGCGTGGAACTCGTGCGCGCCAGCCTGGCGCCAACCAGGGTATTGATCACGCTGGACTTGCCAACATTCGACCGGCCAAGAAAAGCGACTTCCGGCAAGCTCGGCGCAGGGAAGTGATCGGCCCCCGTGGCTGCCGCAAGAAATCGCGCCATAACCCTCATGCTCCAGTGTGCAATGCGGCAGCGGAAGTTGGCAAGCTGGCGATTCGTTGGCGGATCGCGTTGACTTCCTGGGGCCTCCGCAGGCACGGTATCATCCTGGGCGCCGGGCTTCGGGATGACGCCCTAGAATGACGGACAGAGGACACAACCATCAGACGCCGGAATTTCAACTCTTACGGAACTGCTTGCTCAGCGTGAGTGCCTGATGCTGGTAGGACGATCCTATATTCGTCCCATAGATCTTGTGCGGCCGCGACAGCAGAGGCATATAGTTCAGCCGCCCCACAAGCTGACCGTGCTCCATCAGGAACGGAACTTCATGAGCTCGAACCTCGAGCACCGCAGGTGTCCCCTTGATGTCGCTGGAACCATAACCAAACCCGGGATCAAAGAAGCCCGCATAGTGAATGCGGAACTCGCCGTCTGATGGATCGAAAGGCACCATCTCAGCCGCGAATTCGGGAGGAACACTCACCCTCTCTTTGGACGCGAGTATATAGAAGTCACCGGGTTCGAGGATCAGACTCTTATTAGCATTCTGATGACGAACTTCCCAGAACTCTTCGGTCGCATAATAATTAATCCGGTCCAGTTCGATGGCGGGAGCATAGCGCTTCGCCTTATAGGCAATAATCTCGCATTCCGCGCCCTCCAGATTTATCGTGATTCTCAGCCCGCGCTCCACTCGCGCTTTGCCGGGGCTGTCTTCCTCGTAGACAAGCGGTTCTTCCCGATCCAGTCCTCTAATCGCGCTGTCGCTCGATCGAGGATTCCCCTGCACAAAGCGCAACTGGCTGAGCCTCATCCCCGCTCGCAGGGCGACCGTAAATGTGCGGGAAACAACTTCCGCGTAAAGTTTGCCTTTGTAGCCCGGCGGCACGCGGTCAAACTCGGTGCCGTAATCGGTGATCAGGCGCGTAAAAATGTCCAGGCGGCCGGTCGTACTCTTCGGATTCGCCTTCCCGGAAATGTTTTCCGGCAGGTTCAGCTCCTCCACTAGGGGAATGATGTAAACGCAATCCTTTTCGAAAACCGGCGCACCGGTCAGATCGACCCGCGTCATCCGGAGTTCCTTGATCTTGGCCTCGACCGTGCTATTCGGACCGGGCAGAAAACTCGCGCGCACGCGATGCGCCATGTCGCCCAACCGCAAGTCGAGACTCGCCGGCTGGATGTGGTCGGGGTTGATGGCGGGCGAGGCGGTGATGTTGCCACGGGCAATCAGGCCGCTGATTTCCTGCGACGGCAGTATTCCCGTGGTCCGGGCTTGAGTGTCTTCGACGGGCAGCTCCGGCCCGTTTTCAAACGCAATCTGACTTTGGTTGGATATGGACATCTTCAGTATTCCCCGTGCCGGTTGATGGCTTCAGAGATGCGGCGTGCCCTCAAGGGCAGATCATACTTGCGGCTGGACGAAAAGTCTTGCGGTCTTTACTGGCAACTGGGTACGGGCAGCTGGCAACTGCTCTTCCCTACTGATGCGCCGTCGGACTATCTCCGGTGCTGGAAGTTAAAGGCGCGATCGGTTGCGCGGTCACATCTTCGCCGAGCGACGGGAGCGGAGATTCCAGGGCAATTTGCAGCACCTGGTCCATGGTGTCCACGAAGTGCAGCTTCATGGCGTTGCGCAGGTTCTCGGGAACCTCCGCCAAATCCTTTTCGTTGTCCCGCGGCAGGATCACTTCAAAGAGTCCGGCGCGGTGTGCGGCCAGCAACTTCTCCTTCAGCCCGCCGATGGGAAGAACCTTGCCCCGCAGCGTGATTTCGCCGGTCA